>Ga0316189_10003253_pt1 | contig 15791 bp, 14 predicted proteins | sample LowCovwburrow_MG_FD_204930 | JGI IMG/M metagenome (GOLD analysis project Ga0316189, IMG submission 204930) | Coastal sediment microbial communities from Maine, United States - Lowes Cove worm burrow | ecosystem: Environmental > Aquatic > Marine > Coastal > Sediment | place: USA: Maine... | reverse complement strand
CGGATCCATCCGTGGCAACCATGATTGTATCGACCATGTGGTAACTACCTATTTCCCCAGACTCTACCATGAAATTAGCCCACTCCCGCGCCGCCCACAAGGCGGATCCAGGCGTTTTCGGCAAAACTGCCCAGAAACAGTGCGCACCAGAGCGATGATGGACTATCGCAATCAACCGGGCGCGCATGGTATCAAATGGGGCCGTGTCCTGGGGATATATTGAACAAATCGCACCATCCACCCACGATCGGCCTCCGATCTGCGGAGGAGACGCCTGGCGCTGCGTCAATGCGCCGGCAAGACAGCCGATGATGAAGGCTGGCGTCAGGAGGCGCGTCGGATTCAGTGTCCCATCCGACAAGTTTGTTACGTTGCAGAGCGTCCCACATCCGCCAGCGCAATGAACTCATGGGACGGGACACTGGCATGTTCGACTGCAAGTCCACGGACGGCAATCAACTTAGTTTATCCCGCTCGCTAAATAGCTTGGCTATTCGCCTCGCACGATAAACGGATGTGAGTCGCCGCCGACGACTTTTCGCTTCAAACGGCCAAACCCGACCGACTCAACGGGCGTCTAGAGCGATCCGATCCAGTCGATTAGAGGTTGCACCAAGCGATCCGCAGTATGCCTGGCGGTGGGGCTGCCAATTTGCTGAACCACATAGTAAGCAACCGCCAGCAAGGCTCCGATACCAAGCACTTGCCGCAAAAAAACGCCCAGTTTTTCGAGTAATCGCTTACCCAGACTCGCCAATAGTGGCGTTGAGCGGGACCGCCGGCGTGGGAACTCCCATGAGATGTCGTGAGCTGGGCCACTCGTCTCGGGCACTGCGCCGAGGGGCCCAACCGCCTCGGTCAGCAACGCGCCCAGGCGATCCATGTCCTCCACCCACTGGCCGTCCCGGCGATCCGCCAACACAAAAGCCTGCCGGCTGGCAAGCGGTGCCAGACTGGTCGGCAAAAGATCTGCAGGCGGCATTTCGGCACCCCCCACCAGCACTGGAATGACTCGCACCCCGCGATCGAGTGCGGTTTCGATTTCGATACGAACCCAGTCGTCCGGCTGATTGAGTCGCCGTGCCCCAGCAAGGTTGCGGGCGTGCAGCCACCCGCGGCTGATGACTGCCAACAATACGTCGCATGCCGCGACGGCCTCGCGCAGAGCAACGGTGTAGTCGTCCCCGGGACGAATCTCCACGTCCCTGAAGACCTTTGCATCGCCGAAACGCTCGGCCAGCCCCTCTCCCAGGCGACCCGCGAACCCCTGACTATCCTGCCGCCGGTAGCTGATGAATATTCCGCCCATGGCGTCCAACTCTAGGGAAGGTTTGACCTATGCGAGAACGTGCATCCTCGGTCTCAAATGCACAGCGCCATCGTTGCAGATCTGTGCAATAGAACAGCCATGAGACGCGATCTGCGGCTTGAATCCGTGAATTTCACTCTCCAATCGCCTTCGTCGAGAATAAGTCAGATGGCTCCCCAGTGTCTCGCCCCATGAGTTCGTTGCATCTCAGCAGGGCGAGAAGCGCCCGGGCGGTAGGCGGGCGCAGGACTGGCCTGCGCTCATTCAAGCGAGTCCAACAGGGCCAATGGGCGCTGTTCGCCCGGCCGGAAGGGCGCGTCCCACATCGCCCTTATGGATAGCGGCGCTACATGGTACTAGACTGGCGTAGTTGGGTGTGCGCATGAATGCCGAGTAGGCGCCGGCAAACCATGCGACGGTGCTTGGGTGGAGATTCATGCGCGAAGCAAAATTGAACAGGCACTGGGCCTATGGGATCGGACTGTGGGCGTCGATGCTGCTTTTGACAACAATCGCATCCATCGAAACTGGCGTAACTTGCTTGGAGTGCCGTGTAGGGGGTGACACCGAGGCCTGGATCCAGTCGTCTGGTACCGCATCGGATTCGTCGAACGCGCTCGCGGTCCCAGTTTCAGATATCCGCTCAACGATCTGGTCGGAACACTTCACCACCAGGCCTGCTCACGTGTGGATCGCACTGCTGACCCTGATTTCGGTGATATGGATAGGACTCAAACTCACGGCGACCAAAAATCCATGATCCCACCCTCAACGGCGGGTAGGGTAGACGAAAGCGGTAATAGACGGTTGCCACCAGTTGTGCACAAAGCGCTCGGCCGCATTACGCTAGACGTTTGGATAGATTGATGCCGGAAGAGGGAATCGAACCCCCGACCCACGCATTACGAATGCGTTGCTCTACCGACTGAGCTATTCCGGCACGCGGCGCCGGATTATAGGTCAAGCCCAGATGTCGAACAACCGTTTGAGTTAAGCGGCGGTCGCGGCTCAGGCGGGGCGGGTACGAACCCGCACAATCACATCCACTCCGTGCACTTCGGTGCCCGGCGGAAGGGTTGGCAGTCCTTCGATTCGGAATTCATCTTGACCCACATCGGTGAGGGTGCCGTCATCCTCGTTGTAGATGTGATGATGTTCCGTGACGTTGGAGTCGTAAAACGTGCGCTGCGGATCAACGATCACTTCCCGAACCAAGCCCATTCGTGCGAACAGACCCAGGGTATTGTAAACGGTCGCCTTGGACACAACCTGTCGCGCCCGATTTGCAAAAGCAAGAACCTGTTCAGCTGAGAGATGTTGCTTACGGTGAAGCACTATGCTCGCCAGGAGCAACCGCTGCCGCGTACACCGCACACCAGCACCCTCCAACAACTGCCGGATGCGCTGTTCTGCCCCCGTGTCGGTAGTGAGTTTGCTGACCATGCGCATGAGTATAGGACGCATTTGTGTTTCGAGTCCATGCGGCCAATCGGGAGTATGCACCGGCCATTCCATTGACCTCCGGCGCTGCAAACACCGGAGCGCCACACGTATGCCGTATGCCGATCGAAAATCCAGATCAATCCTTGGCGGAAGATTTCTCAACCCTTCGCAGGGCGCTGGGGAGGGAGAAAACGACATTCTCCTCGCGACCGGGATGCTCTCGCACAGTCACCGCGCCCAGTGTGCGCAACCGATCCACCACCGCGCGCACCAGCACCTCGGGCGCGGATGCGCCGGCAGTGATACCAACCCGTTCGCAACCGGTAAGCCAATCGGGATCCACATCGTCGGGGCCGTCAATCAGCTTTGCCGGCGTGCCCCGCTTTTCCGCCAGTTCTCGGAGCCGGTTCGAGTTGGAGCTGTTTTTCGAGCCCACCACCAGCATCAGGTCCGATGGCGCAGCCAAGTCCCGAACCGCATCCTGCCGATTTTGGGTGGCGTAGCAGATATCGTCCTTGCGCGGACCTTCGATCCGGGGAAACCGCTGCCTCAGAGCCTCAATGACCTCTGCCGTATCATCCACGGACAGTGTGGTCTGGGTGACAAAGGCAAGGCTGTCGGGCTGGCGGACCTGCAATACGGCTACGTCGTCCACCGTCTCCACCAGGTACATCGTCCCGCCAAAGCGAGTGTCGTAACGCCCCATGGTGCCCTCGACCTCCGGGTGGCCCGCATGGCCGATCAGCACCGCCTCACGTCCGGCACGACTGTACCGTATGACCTCGAGGTGCACTTTGGTAACCAGCGGACAAGTGGCGTCGAACACGCTCAGGCCGCGCCGCTCGGCCTCTCGCTGAACGGCATCGGACACGCCGTGGGCGCTAAAAACAACGGTGGCGTCATCCGGCACCTCGTCAAGCTCATCGACAAACACCGCCCCGCGGTCACGCAGACCGTCAACCACAAATCGGTTGTGGACCACTTCGTGGCGCACATAGATCGGGGCACCGAGGGTTTCCAGTGCCCGCTCGACGATGGCTATGGCCCGATCCACGCCGGCACAAAACCCCCGGGGATTGGCCAATTCTATCTTCATCGAATCCACCCTGAATGTGTCATCGCATCGTTTGCCCCAAAGTCTCAACTGACAGAATCTCGGCCTGCATGCTCACCCGGGCGCGAGCCAGTGGATGGTTGAAATCAACTTCTACGTACGACGGTTCCACCGCCAGCACACGACCGGCAATCTCGTCGCCAGCCGGTGTCTCGAACGCAATGACGGCATCCACAGCCAGCAGGTCCGGTTCGGGCACATCGCTCAGCGGCAAACGGTGAATTCGATCAGGATCCCAATTCCCGAAGGCGGCGCCCGGTTCAAGCGTCAACTCCAGCCGATCCCCCGCGGTCAAACCCAACACGGTGCGCTCAAGACCCTCAGCCAGCGTGCCATCTCCCACCGTCCATTGTAACGGCTCGCCGTCATCGGTGGACTCGATTTGGAATCCATCCGGCAGGGAAAGACGGAGATGCATCCTGACCCGTGAACCGGCTGTCACCATCGGCGCAGGTTCAGCCTGCCCGGTCGTCATGACGATTCCCGATGACCGCGATCTGCGTCCGGCAGCGGCTTGGCACTGTCGAAAAGGCTGTCCAGGATCATCAAGGCGGCACCAACGCTGATCGCCGAATCCGCGATATTGAACGCCGGCCAATGCCATGTTTCGTAGTAGAGATCGAGAAAATCGATTACGTGACCATAGAGCACACGGTCGATCAGGTTCCCTACCGCACCCCCTAAAACAAGGCTGAGACCAAATCCAAGCCGCCGCTGCCCGGGACTCAACCGATACAGCCACACGCACAGGGCGACGCTGATGACAGCGGCTAGTGCAACGAAAAACCAACGCTGCCAGCCACCGGCGCCTGCCAGAAAACTGAACGCGGCGCCCGTGTTGAACATCAGGGTGAGATTGAAAGAAGGCAACACAGGCACCGGGGTGTAGGGCGCGAGCGAGGCATTGGCGATCAGCTTGCTGGCTTGGTCCAGAACGATGATCAGTGCGCTAACGGAGATCCAACGCATCATTCGATTCGCTCCGATCCTGATTGTGCTGTCTGGAAAGTGTCTGATCTACTCGTGATCGTGCATCTTGAGCCTGAAACGCACGGCGTCATCGCTGCAAACCTTGGCAATAGAACGGTTAGCCGCGATTTGCGCCTTGAACCTGTACATATCACCGTTGAATCCGCCCGTTCAATCTGCTGGGTCCAGAGTAAATCCGAGGCACCTCACGCGAACCGGCGCACCTCACCTGCACCCTCCACGTTATCGACACATCGGCCGCACAGATCTGGGTAGGCGGGTTGGCTGCCCACATCTACGCGATGGTGCCAGCAACGCGCGCATTTCACGTATTCCGACGGCGCTACCGCAATCCAGACTTCATCCCCCGTGGATAGAGTGAAGTGGACCGAATCGTCCCCATGGCCCGTATCCCGGTGTACGCGGGCTTCGGAGCTGATCAAAACAAAGCGCAACTCGTTCTCAAGAGTGCGGAGTTGGGCAAACAGTTCCGTGCCGCAGAAAAGATCCACTTCGGCGTCCAGGGATGACCCGATGCCGCCGGCCACACGCAAACGCTCCAGCTCCTTGCCTACCGCGACCCGGACTTCCAACACCTGCTGCCAGAATTTACGTCCCAGGGCATCATCAGCATCCAGCTCGAACAGGTCCTCATACCAGGTGGCCAAGTGCACCGACGGTTCCCGCTTGCCCGGCATGTGCTCCCAGATCTCCTCCGCCGTAAAACTGAGGATCGGGGCCAACCAACGCACAATCGCCTCAAGAATGTGAAACATGGCCGTTTGGGCCGATCGGCGCGGAACACTGTCCGGCTGGGTTGTATATTGTCGATCCTTGATCACATCCAGATAGAAGCCACCCATATCCACTGAGCAGAAATTGTGGACTTTCTGATATATCTGGTGGAACGAATAGTTTTGGTAGGCCTCCCTAATCTCGCTCTGTAGCCCAGCGGCCCGATCCACCGCCCACCGGTCCAACGGCAGCATTTGCTCCGGCGGCAAGCTGTGCAAGGCCGGATCGAAACCGTTGAGGTTGGCCAGCAGAAAGCGGGCGGTATTGCGCAGGCGTCGATAGGAATCGGCAATACGCTTGAGGATCTCGTCGGAGACTGTCATCTCACCGCGGTAGTCGGTCGCCGCCACCCACAGGCGCACGATATCGGCACCCAGGGTGTTCACCACCTTTTGCGGCGCCACCACATTGCCCAGGGATTTGGACATCTTGCGGCCATCGGCGTCGACGGTGAAGCCATGGGTCAGGCAACCCCGATAAGGCGCCACATCGCGCATGGCCACCGACGACAACAGGGATGAATGGAACCAGCCCCGATGCTGATCCGACCCCTCGAGATACAAATCGGCGGGAAACTGGAGTTCCGGCCGCTGTTCCAGAACCGAGTAGTGAGTGGTGCCGGAGTCAAACCAGACATCCAGGGTGTCGGTCAGCTTGACATAGTCGCCCGCCTCGTCGCCCAAGAGTGTTTCAGGCGCCAGATCAAACCAGGCATCGATCCCCTGTTGCTCCACCAGTTGTGCCACCGATTCGAGCAGCTCAGGCGTCCTCGGATGCAGCGCCTCGGTCTGCCGATGTATAAACAGGGGAATGGGCGTCCCCCAGTAGCGCTGGCGTGAGATACACCAATCCGGACGATTGGCGATCATTCCATGAATTCGGGCTTCACCCCATTCCGGGGTCCAAGTCGTGCGGACTATTTGTTCCAGGGTCGCGTGGCGCAGACCGTGTTTATCCATGGATATGAACCACTGCGGCGTCGCCCGGTAGATCACGGGCGTTTTGTGGCGCCAGCAATGCGGGTAGCTGTGTTCAAAGCGCTCCACATGGAGTAACGCGCCCCGGGCCTTCATCGCATCAATGATGTGCTCGTTGGCCTCGAACACGTGCTGGCCCGCCACCAATTCGGTTCCGCTGACGAAACGCCCGTCGGGTCCCACCGGGTTGGTGACAGGCAGTCCGTACTCCGACCCGACCGTGTAGTCCTCCTGGCCGTGTGCGGGAGCCGTATGCACTGCACCGGTGCCGGCCTCGAGAGTGACGTGATCACCCAGCACGATGAGCACCCGTTTGTCGTAAAACGGGTGATCGAGTACCAGGTTCTCAAGGTCGGCACCCAGACAGTCAGCGATGATTGAGTACTCGTCCACGCCCCAGCGGGCCATGGCGTCCTTGACCAGATCCGCCGCAATCACCAGACGCTCCAGACCCTGCTCGGTCCCGGCCTGCACCACCACGTAGCGAAACTCGGGGTTTAGCGCGACCGCCTCGTTTGCAGGCAGTGTCCAGGGCGTGGTGGTCCAGATCACGACCGAGACCGGCCCTTCACCCTCGATACCGTCCACGTGTTGGCAGCGCGACATCAGCGCTTCTTCATCAACCAACGGGAAACGCACGTCGATGGCGAAGGAACGCTTGTCCTGGTACTCCACCTCGGCCTCGGCAAGTGACGAGCCGCAATCAAAGCACCAATAGACCGGTTTGTATCCACGCTCGACGTGGCCGCGCTCCATGATTCGGCCCAGGGCTCGAATCGTGTTCGCCTCGGTCCGAAAATCCATGGTGAGGTAGGGATTGTCCCAGTCCCCAATGATGCCCAGGCGCTTGAAGTCAGCCCGCTGCAAATCGATCTGCTCGCGGGCGAAGTTCCGACAAGCCTGTCTGAAGGCCTTGAAATCGACCGCGACACCCGCTTTGCCGATTTTCTTCTCCACTGCGTGTTCTATCGGCAAACCGTGGCAGTCCCAGCCGGGCACATAGGGCGCGTCGTAGCCGTCCATGGTGCGGGACTTGACAATAATGTCCTTGAGCACCTTGTTGACCGCGTGCCCGATGTGGATCGTGCCGTTGGCATACGGGGGACCATCGTGGAGTATGAACTTTTCCCGCCCAGCCCTGGCGGCCCGGAGCATGGCGTACAGATCCATCTGCGACCAACGCTTCAGCATGTCCGGTTCACGCTTGGCAAGATTGCCTCGCATGGGAAAGCCGGTGTTGGGCAGATTCAAAGTGTGCTTGTAGTCAGCCACGTGTTACCTCGACACCTTGGTCAATACTTCAACTCACCGAGGATTGCAGCGCAGGGTGCGCATTCAACCAGTTCTGAGCTGTCGTCACATCCCGTTGGATTTGATCGCGCAGGGCATCCAGCGACTCGAAACGCCGTTCGGGGCGGATGCGGTGATGAAAACGAACGTCCAAGTGCTGTCCATACAGGTCCCCCTCGAAGGTCAGCAGGTGCACCTCCAACTGCGGCACCACACCGCCGACCGTGGGGCGTCGGCCAACATTGGCCACACCGGGGTGTCCACTCAGCCCAGCCCCGTGGACGGTTACCGCAAACACGCCCTGAAGCGGTGATATCCTCCGGTGGAGGGCTAGGTTGGCCGTTGGAAACCCCAGTTTTCTTCCCAGTCGCTGCCCCAGCGCGACGCGCCCACATATGCTGTAGCGCCGCCCCAGTAAGCGCGTAGCCAGATCAAAATCGGCTGCCGCCAAGGCCTCCCTCACCCAGGTGCTGCTGACACGTCGTCCATCCAACTGCACGGTGGGCGTGTCTTGCACCTCGAAGCCGTAGCGTCGGCCAGCGGCCTGGAGAACCGCGAAGTCCCCTTGGCGTCCGGCACCGAAACGAAAATCGTCACCCACCGCGAGGTAGCGCACACCCAACCCCTCCACCAGCACCTGTCGAACGAACTCGTCCGGTGTCAGGGACGAGAAGGCCCTGTCGAAACGAAGGCACTGAACCCAATCGACATCGGCTCGATCCAGCGCACCCAGCTTCTCGCGGAGACGGGTCAGGCGGGCCGGAGCCGTTTCGGGCGCGAAGTACTCCGACGGCTGGGGTTCGAACACGATCGCCGTGGTCGGGGCGGAAAGCCCGTGGGCCCGCGCCTTAAGAGACTGGAATATGGCCTGATGCCCGATATGAACGCCGTCGAAATTGCCAATCGTGGCAAAGCAGTTCCGGTGCTCCGGTCGCAGGTTGTGTCGGCCGCGTATCAGCTCCATCGGTGCGTTGCGGGCGAGCCCACTCCGAAGATCGCAAAGCGGCACAGTATACGGGAAGCGTTGGCCTGTACGCACGTCAACACTTGCGCCCCGGCCGTGCCCGCTCAGACGGCGGCACGGTCTGGCTGCTGACCGGGCTTAACTGGATGCCGTGATCCTGAGGTCCCGCGGGCGCACGCCGCCCAGAAAAAGCACTGAGCCGTACATCGCGGCACCGGCAGATATCCATCCCAGCAGGCGCAAAGACCTGCCCAGGGCCCCGTCCTCGGCCCAGGTTTCCAGGGCACCCGTACCCCAGTAGAGCAACGCCACCATGGCAAGACACGCTATCGCCACACGCCCGAGAAACACCAGCCAGCCGGCGCCCGGCCGATACACATCATCCCGCCGCAGACGCCGGAGCAACAGACCCGCGTTGAGAAATGCCGAAAGGCTGGTGGCCAACGCAAGACCCACATGGGCCAAGGGAAAGATAAGCGCCACATTCATCGCCATATTCGCGACCATCGCGATAATCCCGATCCGCACCGGGGTCCGAGTGTCCTGACGTGAATAGAACGCCGGTGCCAAAACCTTGATGAGCATGAATGCCTGCAGGCCAATCGCATAGGCAATCAGACTATGGGAGGCCTTACGCGCGTCCTCAACACTAAAGGCGCCGTATTGAAACAAGGTGGTGAGCATGGGCCCTGCCAGCATGGCCAGCCCCGCAGCGGCTGGGGCGCCCATCAGCAAAGCCCAGCGCAACGCCCAATCCAGAGTTCGGCTGAAATCCTCGGTCGAGTTCTGGGCGTGATGCCGGGACAGACTCGGCAGAATCACGGTGCCCAGAGCGACACCGAACATTCCGAGTGGAAACTCCATCAGACGATCGGAGTAATACAGCCAGCTTACACTGCCGGTTACCAGGAAAGAGGCGAGGAGCGTATCGAACAGTAGATTGATCTGCGCGACAGAAGACCCGAACAAAGCCGGAATCATGAGTTTCATGATCCTTTGCACACCGGGTGACCGCCAACCCCAGCGCGGCATTACCAGCAGGTCGAGCCGGCGCAGAGCGGGCAATTGAAACAACAACTGCACCAAACCGGCGAAAAACACGCCCCAGGCAAGCGCCATGATCGGACGGGCGAAATGGGGAGCAAAACCCACCGCTGCAGTAATCAAACACACATTGAGAAGAACCGGTGTAAAGGCCGGTACCGCAAACCGACCAAATGAGTTCAGCATGCCGCCGGCGAAGGCGGTCAACGAGATGAAGAACAGGTAAGGAAAGGTCAAGCGCAACATGTCACGGGCAAGTTCGTAGCGTTCCGGATCATCGAGAAACCCGGGGGCAAATACCGCTACCAGAGCCGGCGACGCGAGCTGCCCAACCAAGGTGACCACCAGCAAAAAGCCGCCCAGCGTCCCGGCAACGCGGCTGGCCAGTTCACGCAGCGCCTCGGGGCTCGCGGTGGCCTTGTATTCCGAAAACACCGGCACAAAGGCGAGTGAGAAGGCGCCTTCGGCAAACAGGCGACGCATGAAATTGGGGATTTTGAAGGCAACAAAGAACGCATCGCTGGCGGCGCCGGCGCCGAAGGTCTGGGCCAGAACCATGTCCCGTACAAATCCGAGCACTCGGGATATGAACGTCATGCCGGTAACAGTGCCGGTGGATTTGAGGAGTTTTCGGCTCATGCCTGTGGGCGCTGGTGGAAAATCTGAAGGTCGCCGGGGTCGGGATCGGTGCCGCGCATCATAGCTGCGGTATCCGGGGGCTGCCACCCGTTTGGCATCCGACTGTTGACAACGGCTGTGAAAATGAAGATATTAGCGCGCTTCTTTGAGTACCCATCTCTACTTCAGGAGTCTATCTTGGCCAATTCGCCACAAGCCGCGAAGCGTGCGCGACAATCCGAGGCGCGCCGCCAAAGCAATGCCGGCCAGCGCAACACTGCCCGATCATTTCTTAAGCGTGTGCGGACCGCAATCGACAGTGGCGATCAGGCGCTGGCGAAGACCGCATTCAAGGAGGCCGAGCCCCTGATTGACCGGGCAGCGCGCAAGGGCCTGCTGGAGAAAAACGCGGTGGCACGCTACAAAAGCCGGCTGAGCGCCAGGATTAAGGCGCTGGGTGCATAGAAGACTCCACACGACTCAGGTATAAAAGGGCAGTTTTGAGCTGCCCTTTTTTGTGACCACCTGAAATCCTTGGGATCAGCGCAGAACAAGATTGTCCCGGTGAATCAATTCAGACTCGTCCACATAGCCGAGCAGTCGCTCAATGGCAGAGCTGGGATGCCCTAGAATCAGGCGAGACTCATCCGCGTCGTAGTTCACCAGGCCCCTGGCCACCTCACGCCCGCTCGCATCGACACACACCACAAGTTCACCGCGGCTGAATCGACCCTCCACTGCAGTAACACCCACCGGCAGCAGACTCTTGCCATGTTGTTGCAACGCGCGAACGGCGCCCGCATCCAGACTCAGGCGACCGCACGACTTAAGCTGTCCGGCCAGCCACTGTTTGCGCGACCCCAAGCGCCCGCTCCCGGCCCTCAACAATGTGCCAATGGAGGCGCCGGCAGCGATGTGCTCCAACACACGCGGTTCGCGGCCCCAGGCCATGAGCGTAGGCGTGCCTGAGCGCGCAGCCTTGGCAGCGGCCCGGACTTTAGTCAGCATACCGCCGGATCCAAATCGCCCCCCGGTGGCGCCCGCCATTCGCTCAAGCCGAGGGTCCCCGGCTTCCGCCTCCTCGAGCAGAGCAGCACCGGGTTCCTGGCGGGGGTCCTGCTCGTACAGGCCCCTTTGATCGGTGAGGATTACGAACAGATCGGCCTCCACCAGATTGGCCACGAGCGCGGCCAGTGTGTCGTTGTCGCCGAACCGCAGGCCATCCGAGGCCACCGTGTCATTCTCATTGATCACCGGCACGACGCCAAAGCTGAGCAAACTGCGCAGAGTACTCCTGGCGTTTAGATAGCGTCGGCGATCCGCCAGATCATCATGGGTCAGCAGAACCTGGGCAGTGTGAATGCCATGGCGCTGAAAACGGGTTTCGTAGGCCTGCACCAGCCCCATCTGACCCACGGCGGCCGCAGCCTGCAGCTCGTGCAGGGCGTGCGGCCGCTCGGTCCAACCCAGCCGGGTCATGCCTTCGGCCACAGCACCAGACGAAACCAGCAAAACCCGCTTTCCAGCAGTTTTGAGTGCAGCAATCTGATCAACCCAGGACTGGATCGCCTGCCCGTCCAATCCGCGGCCCTCATCGGTGACCAGGGCACTGCCAATCTTGACCACCCAGCAGCGCGTCTGAGCCAAATGGGCGCGCTGTGCCGATGATTGAGCATCGCTCACGGCGCGCCCTCGGCTGAATCCTCGGGCAACGCATCGACACCCTCTGGCGCAATTGACGCTGCCGCCGGGGCCAGTGTTTCCAGACAATCCATCACTTTCAGGACCAGGTGCTGGGTGCCATCCGCGCTCAGGGCCGATATGCGAAACACCGGTCCGTCCCAGGATAATCCTGCAAGCAGTCCATCGATTCGCTCCTCGCGGTCCGCCTCCGGTAGCAGATCCAGTTTATTGAGAACCAACCAACGGGGCGCGCCGGAAAGGTCCTCACTGAACTTGCGCAGCTCAGCCTCGACCGCGCTGAAGTCCGCCGCGGGATCGCCGCTATCGCTATAAGGCGACATATCAACCAAATGAAGCAGCAAGCGGGTCCGGGACAGGTGCTTGAGAAAACGGATACCGAGTCCGGCGCCGTCCGCCGCGCCCTCTATCAGCCCGGGAATATCGGCCATGACGAAACTGCGCAGCGGCCCGACACGCACCACACCCAGATTTGGGTGCAGAGTCGTAAAGGGATAGTCCGCGACTTTGGGCCGCGCCGCAGAAACGGCTCGTATCAGAGTGGATTTGCCCGCGTTGGGCATACCCACCAGGCCCACATCCGCCAATAGCTTGAGTTCCAGTCGAAGTTCCCGCTGGTCACCAGGTGTACCCGGCGTCGTCCGCCGCGGCGCTCGATTGGTGCTGCTCTTGAAACGGGTGTTACCCAGCCCCCCTTCACCCCCCTTCGCCACCAGCAACCGCTGCCCGGGTTCCACCAGATCCCCGATGATCTCCTGGCTGTCGAGATCTGCGGCGACAGTGCCCACGGGCACCGCCAAAACCAGATCGTCCGAGCCTTTACCGGTCCGATTACGTCCCATTCCCGGCTGGCCGTTACGCGCCTTGAACTGGCGATTGTAACGGTAGTCCACCAACGTATTGAGATGGGCGTCTGCCTCCAGCCAGACGCTACCACCGTCGCCACCGTCACCGCCGTCGGGTCCGCCCTTGGGAATATATTTCTCGCGGCGAAAGCTCAAGCAGCCCCCACCGCCGTTCCCGGCGGCAACCCGAATGGTGACCTCGTCAACAAACTTCATGCCCGGTGTACCCCGCCAGACTGTTGCGTGCCCAGACCTGCGACTTGCGATCGAGAAATCACCGATGACCCACAAAAAAGCCCCGTGCAGGGACGGGGCTTTCTCGTGAGTCCGGTGGCGGTTGCGATCAAGCCGGCTCGATGCTCACATACTTCCGTTTGAGCGCGCCTTTCTGCAGGAACACCACTTTCCCATCCACCTTGGCGAACAGCGTGTGATCTTTGCCGCAGCCAACGTTCGGTCCGGGATGAAAGCGCGTGCCACGCTGACGTACCAAAATGTTTCCGGCCTGTACGACCTGTCCCCCAAACCGCTTTACGCCGAGTCGTTTCGACTCAGAATCGCGCCCGTTGCGACTGCTGCCGCCCGCTTTCTTGTGTGCCATTACTGATTCCCCCTGGCCCGATTCAACCGATTGTAATACCAGTTACTTCCAGTTCGGTGTAATCCTGCCGGTGACCTTTGTGCAGGTCGTACTTCTTGCGACGTTTAAACTTGATGATCTCAACTTTCTTGCCACGACCGTGGCTCTTAACCGTGGCGGTGACCTTACCGCCCTCAACCAGGGGATTGCCCACTGTTACAGCGTCCCCGTCCGCCACCATCAAAACCTGATCCAGGTCAATGCTGGCACCGGCTTCGGCATTCAGCTTCTCCACCTTGAAGGTCTGGCCTTCGGAGACTTTGTACTGTTTGCCTCCGGTCTTTATTACTGCGTACATTGGTCACTCTCCGGGTTGCTTCAGGAAACCCGATTTGGCGAAGGGCGAGGATTCTAGCGGTAGCGGGGAGGTGGGTCAAACCTTCTTAACAAGTTATGGTCAGACAGATTGATGCGGACTACATGATCGTCGACGGCGATATTACACCAAGACACTGAGAGTCGCACCGCAGGCGCCGGCGATTCTGTAGGAAGGCATTATTAAAAGTTGCGGGCGGTTGGAGCCAACCCTCTCGCAGCCTCGACCGCTGGTGGCGCGTTGCCACCGTCGAAACGCTGATGCGGCCAGTGGCGCCAAGAATCGAGCCTCGCTGGCTACTGTGCGGGTATGGTCAAGTCTTGGCCCTGTGCACTCGAACGTCGTGCGCGTACAATCCGCGAGGTCGGTCGGCCCAATGGCCGGGCCCGCTTGCTCTACCAACTGAGCGGGCCTGGGCAACAAACGAGACCCGCCTAACCCCGAGGTCTCATGGCCTGCCGACTTGATGAGTACGATATGGGACCTCGGGAAACCTGAACTGGTTGTAATCAACCGCTAGACTTACGGGACTGTCCGGTGCCGGAATCCGACCAGGTGACGTTGCACGCACCACCCAAACCTACATCATCACTGGCGATGGAAGACATCCGCTCGTTGGTCGATGCGGATATGAGTGCGGTCGACCGTCTCATTCATGAGCAGCTGCTGTCGGACGTTGCGCTGATCAATCAATTGGGCAACTACCTGGTCAACAGCGGCGGTAAGCGCCTGCGCCCAACCTTGGTCTTGCTCAGCGCCAGCGCTTGCGGGTATCAGGGCCAGCACCACATCAATCTGGCCACCATAGTCGAATTCATCCACACCGCTACGCTTCTCCACGACGACGTGGTGGACGAATCTGACCTTCGCAGAGGACGTGATACCGCCAATGCCCTTTGGGGCAATGCCGCCAGTGTGCTGGTGGGCGATTTCCTGTACTCGCGATCATTTCAGATGATGGTCTCCGTTGAGAACATGCGTGTCATGCGGATCATGGCCGACACCACCAATACAATTGCCGAGGGCGAGGTCATGCAGCTGCTGAATGTGCGTGATCCCGATACCAGCGAGGCGCGATACATTGAGGTCATTCAGTGTAAGACCGCAAAACTGTTTGAGGCCGCAGCCCGACTCGGGGCCGTGCTGGCTGAGCAGCCCGAGCAGTGGGAGCAGGGCTTAGCCAGATATGGGATGCACCTGGGCACTGCCTTTCAGTTGATCGACGATGTGCTTGACTACAGCGCAGACGCCGGCGAGATCGGAAAAAACATTGGCGACGATCTCGCCGAAGGGAAACCCACTTTGCCCTTGATCCATGCCATGCGCGAGGGCTCCAATGCGCAAAGAACCCTGATTCGTGAGGCGATCGAACAAGGCGGCCTGGATCGAATCGACGATGTGCGGGCAGCGATTGAATCGACCGGGGCGATCCAATATACTTCGCGGCTTGCTCGGGAGGAGGCGCGAAAGGCGGTGGCCGCCATCGCACAGTTGCCCGAATCGCCGTTCAAATCCGCACTGGTGGGCCTGGCCGAGTTTTCGGCAAACCGCAACCACTGACCCAGCGTCCAGTCGGGGTGTAGCTCAGCTTGGTAGAGCGCCATCTTCGGGAGGTGGAAGTCGCTGGTTCGAATCCAGTCACCCCGACCAATTTCGCATGAGGTACGACTCCGCTGTTATAGCGGTGTTCGCGTTACGAACCGTTACAGATTTTCCAGAATTCAGCATTTCCCCAGCCTTCCAGCGGTGGAGCTAGCCCGACTTCA
>Ga0316189_10003251_pt1 | contig 15792 bp, 12 predicted proteins | sample LowCovwburrow_MG_FD_204930 | JGI IMG/M metagenome (GOLD analysis project Ga0316189, IMG submission 204930) | Coastal sediment microbial communities from Maine, United States - Lowes Cove worm burrow | ecosystem: Environmental > Aquatic > Marine > Coastal > Sediment | place: USA: Maine... | reverse complement strand
GAGTCTCGTAATGGATCAGGCCAGCTTCAATTTTCTTCACATGGGCACGTGTAATCCACTCAATGCCACGCTCAACCATTAGCGATTCAGCGAAGGTCTTGCCGTTGGTGACGTAGCCACCACGTTTGATATGTACGCCACCCATGCCGAAGTCGCCCAGTTCATACTCGTTACTGATCCAGACAATGCGGGCCATATCGCGAACACCCTCTTCGCGCAAAATATGGTCGACGTTATATATATATTCAAATGCAGCGCCCTGACAGGTGCACATGCCGTGTCCGGTGCCGATAACAACAGTGCACTGTTCACCTGCTCGCATTCTTTCAATTGTTGCCTGAAGCTTTTCATTGGCTTCCAGCGCATGACCTGCGGTACAGACCGAGACGGTAAACCCATGATCCGGACCCAATCCTTCGGTAGCCCCGAAGTTCAATTTCGGACCTGTGGCATTGATTAAATAATCGTATTCAATGGTTTCCTGTTCGCCAGCTTTCTCATCCAGGGTGTATTCAACTGTTACAAATGGTGCATCAATTTCGGCGCTGCCTTCTGGATTGATTGACAGCGCTTTAGCCTGTCGAAAGTTCACGTTGGTTTTTTTGTAAATGTCGGCAAGATCAAAGGTGACGTCGTCTTCACTCATTTGGCCAACACCTACCCAGATATTGGAGGGGATCCAATTCCACTTGGCATTAGGCGAGACAACAATAATCTCATGCTTTTTGCCAAGCCATTTATTCAGATACCTTGCTGCAGTATGGCCGGCAATACCAGCACCTAAAATAACGATTCGAGACATGTCTCCTCCTTCTGATCCTCTGTTATTAGATCATAGCTTACTTTTCAATTAAGTGGATGAGAATATTATCATGTTATCATATGTCAAGCAGTAGATTGGCATGTAAAAAAATAACAGGGATAATTTCAGGTACCAGAAAAGGTGGCAGAGCTATTATGATTTAGACTGCTATACTGGTAAATACGACAACCTGAAGCAGGAGGCGTTTATGAAATATGCGCTGTTAACACTTTTGGGCGTGCTGCTTGCCACGCCGGCATGGGGCGTGGAGGTCGAAGGTGTCTCGGTGCCGGAGCAGGTGAGGGTAGATGGCCAGTTACTCATGCTCAATGGAGCCGGTGTCCGCACGAAACTCTTCTTCGATATCTATGTTGGTGCACTTTACCTGCCTAAAGCGGCAACAACGGCTGATCAGGTTTTGAATCGATCTGGCCCAAGACGGCTGACGATGTCTTTTCTGTATGATGAAGTGAGTCGAGAGAAGCTTGTGGATGGCTGGATTGATGGGTTTGAGAAGAACCGGTCAAGTGAATCTATGGCAAAGCTGAAAAGCAGGCTGGACCAGTTTAATGCACTCTTTTCCGATGCCAGAAAAGGTGACCTCTACATTTTTGATTTTCTGGATGATGGTAGCACGGTTGTAACACTTAATGGCAGTCAGCCAGAGGTTGTTTCAGGAGCTGATTTCCAACGTGCCCTGCTGCAGGTGTGGCTGGGCAAAAAACCTGCTGACAAGGGCTTGAAACAAGCGATGCTTAAGGGTTCAAACTGAGCATGACTATCATCTTTTTCAGCAGTGCTCAGATTGACTTAACAGAGCTGTTTGGACAGGGTTCGCGCCGTTTTAAAAAGTAAGCATCACTGCGATGTTTTATCAGTGTTTACACAGGAATGGTCATGACCGAACAGGCTTCAACTAAATACAACATTCAGGATGCACCCGCACTTAGCACTACCTCCGAAGGGCTGGTTAAGGGTATTCAGCGTCACTTTGTACGTACACTGGGTGTTCATCACGCAGGCTTCTCCAAAAACTATAAATATCAGGCGCTGGCTTACACCATTCGCGATCACCTGATGGAGAGCTGGCAGGAGACCAAGGAAGCCAATCATCAAAAGGGTGGCAAGCGGGCTTATTATCTGTCGCTTGAGTTTCTGATGGGGCGTGCGCTGGGAAATGCTATTCTGAACCTGGGTCTGGATGAGCAGGCTACAGAGGCGCTTAACGGTCTTGGCCTTGATCTGGAAGAGATGATTAATGAAGAGCACGATGCCGGTTTGGGCAATGGTGGTCTTGGTCGTCTGGCAGCCTGTTTTGTCGATAGCTGTGCAACACTTCGCCTACCTGTTACCGGTTATGGTATCCGTTACGAGTATGGCATGTTCCGTCAGCATATTGTGGATGGCCATCAGGCTGAAGAGCCGGATCACTGGTTGAGAGATGGCAACGTATGGGAGCTTGAACGGCCGGAGTATACCCAGCGCATCCATTTCGGCGGCCGTATTGAGAAATATCATGATGAAAATGGTGTGGAACGCTGTCGCTGGATTGATACGAAGGATGTGCTTGCAGTTCCCTACGACACCCCGATCCCGGGCTATAAAAATCGAAGTGTGAATACACTTCGCCTCTGGAAATCGGCAGCAACAGATGAGTTTGATCTGGGCGAGTTTAATGCGGGAAGTTATCCGGAATCAGTTGCTCAGAAGAATGAAGCGGAACATATCTCCATGGTGCTCTACCCCAATGATGCCAGTGAAAATGGTAAAGAGCTGCGCCTGCGCCAGCAGTATTTTCTGGCATCAGCCAGTATCAAGGATGTGCTGCGTCAGTGGGTTGAACAGAACGGCAGAGATTTCAGCAGGTTTGCCGAGAAAAATGTCTTTCAGTTAAACGATACCCATCCAACGGTCTCCGTTGCTGAGCTGATGCGCTTGTTGATGGATGAGTATCGACTGGAGTGGGATGAGGCGTGGGCTGTTACCAGTGAGACAATGGCTTACACCAACCATACGCTTCTGCCTGAAGCACTTGAGCGCTGGCCGGTCTACCTGTTTGGCCGCCTGATGCCGCGTCTGCTTGATATTATTTATGAGATTAATGCCCGCTTCCTCTCCGAAGTGGCCAAGAAGTGGCCGGGTGATATTGAGCGTCAACGCCGTATGTCGATTATTGAAGAGGGAGACGTGCAGCAGATTCGCATGGCCTACCTTGCCATCGTCGGAAGTTTTTCCGTAAACGGCGTGGCACAGCTGCACTCCGATCTGTTGGTTGAGGGTCTTTTCGCTGACTTTTATGCGATGTGGCCTGAGAAGTTCAATAACAAGACCAATGGTGTAACCCAGCGCCGGTGGATGGCGTGGTGCAACAAGCCGATGTCCAAATTGATCACTGATACGATAGGTGATAGCTGGGTAACCAGACTTGATGAGCTGCGCAAGCTTGCTCCTTATGCCGATGATGATGCCTTTAGAATCAAATGGGATGCCTGCAAGCGTCAGAATAAAGAGCGCCTGGCTGCAATTGTTGAAGAGGAGTGTGGCGTCAGGTTCAGCACTGAGGCGATGTTCGATATTCAGGTGAAACGGATTCATGAATATAAGCGCCAGCTCTTGAATGTGCTGCATGTGATCCATCTTTATGACCGGATCAAACGTGGTGATTCAGCAAACTGGACCAACCGCTGCGTGTTGATCGGTGGTAAGGCTGCTCCGGGTTACTACATGGCCAAGCAGATCATTAAGCTGGTCAGTAATGTGGCTGAAGTGGTAAATAACGATCCGGATGTGGGGGACAAGCTCAAGGTTGTCTTTTTTCCGAACTACCGTGTATCAGCCATGGAGATAATTTGCCCTGCTGCTGATCTATCTGAACAGATCTCCACGGCTGGCAAAGAGGCGTCTGGTACCGGCAACATGAAGTTCATGATGAATGGTGCTATGACCATCGGCACACTCGATGGTGCCAATATCGAAATTCGTGAAGAGGTTGGCGATGATAACTTCTTCCTCTTCGGTCTAACTGCTGAAGAGGTGGAGGCCACACGTGGCAACTATGATCCGAACGGTATCATTGCTGCTGATGAAGATTTCAGCCGTGTGATGGAGTTGCTGGAGTGTGGACATTTCAGTCAGTTCGAGCCAGGCCTCTTTGCATCGATTGCTCACGCTATTCGTGGCGATGATGATCCGTGGCTTGTAGCCGCTGACTTCCGCTCTTATGTGGATGCACAGCAGCAGGCTTCCGAAGCCTATCTGGATCAGGAGCGCTGGCAGCGAATGAGTATCTACAATACGGCTTACAGCGGTAAGTTCTCTACCGACAGAACAATGGAAGATTACAACCGCGACATCTGGAAGTTGGAGCCCGTAGATCTCGGTTAACCGTAGAAACGATCACTGTGTATAAAAAAATGGCGGGCCAATGGGCTCGCCTTTTTTGTTTGGTTTTGGGCTCAACCTCTCCAATTTAGCACAATTCCAGACAGTGTGTGGAAGATTGAATAAACCGGATGTCATGAATAGTCTACAATAATTAATGGTAGGTTCTATCAAGTAACCTTTGCACTCTATAAACCATTAACTGAAAGGGAGAGGTGGATAGTGAAAAAACAGCTGACTGCAACTCTGTTCTTCCTGCTTTTTTTGCCAGCAGCCACCATTTATGCACAAAGCGTGACCGGCTGTATTGAGGGAGGGTGTCAGAATGATCGAGGTATTTTTATCACTGAAAGTGGAGGTCGTTATCAGGGCGAGTTCAGCAGTGGGAAGATAGAGGGGCGAGGGACACTCTTCTGGACGAACGGCGACCGCTATGAAGGCGAGTTTGTCGATGGTAAGAGAAGCGGAAAAGGAGAGTTCTTCTGGACGAACGGCGATCATTATGAAGGCGACTTCGTCGATGGTAAGAGAAGCGGAAGAGGGACATTCTTCTGGGCAAACGGCGACCGTTATCAGGGCGAATTTGTCGATGACAGAAGAAGCGGAAGAGGAACATTTTTTTGGGCGAACGGGGACCGTTATGAAGGCAACTTCGTCGATGATGCACGAACCGGAATAGGAAAATTCATCTGGGCTGACGGTGACCGTTATGAAGGTGGATTCATCGATGATATTCGAACAGGAAAAGGGAAATTCATCTGGGCCAATGGCGACCGTTATCAGGGCGACTTCGTTGATGGTGAGAGAAGCGGAAGAGGAACTTTCTTCTGGGCTAATGGAGATCGTTATCAGGGTGACTTCATCAATGACACGCGAACCGGAAAAGGCATTTTCTTTTTTGCCAATGGTGACCGTTATGAGGGTGAGTTTGTAGATGGGGCCCTAACGGGAAGAGGCAAGATTTTCTGGACGAATGGTGATCGTTATGAAGGCAATTTTATAGATGGTGGGCTCTATGGGTATGGTACCTACACCTATAAAAGTGGGAAGATCAGCACCTGGAAAGACGGGGCTCCAATTGATTAACCGGGCTCCTCCTTGTTTAGCTGACCAGGGCAGCAGCCCCAAGAAGTCCAGCATTATCATCGAGGGTGGAGCGTAACACACTGACCTTACCTTTCAGTGGGGGGATCAAGTTCTCATTCAGTGATCTGATCATGGCCGGGTGAAGCAGGGACCATGCATTGGAAAGGCCTCCGCTTATGGTGACTGTGTGAATGTCCAATAGTTTGATCGACTGGGCTATGGCGATACCGAGATAGTGGCCTGCGCTCTCTATAATCGCTTTTGCAGCTGCATCACCATTGCAGGCTTGCTCATAGATATCTTTACTGTCTGCTTGAGTACCGGAGGCATCATGATATCGAGCGGAAATCGAACTGGCCGAAGCATACGCCTCAACACAGCCCTGCTCACCACAACCACAGCTTCGGGCAGCGTCATCATTGGCTACTCGAAGATGGCCGAACTCCATCGCCATACCGCTTTCGCCGGTGTATGCGGTGTTGTTCAGAATCAGTCCGCCACCAATACCGGTTCCAAGTGTGATGTGGAGCAGGTTTGCATTGCCTTTTCCTGCACCAAAACGGTGCTCGCCGATTGCGGCACAGAGTGCATCGTTCTGTATGCTGACCGGAAGGCCCAGTGATTCGGAGAGTTGTTGGGCAAGATTGACGTTGTTCAGGTTCGGCAGGTTGGGGGATGCGACCAGAACACCGGAGTCACCCAGAAAGAAGCCGGGAAAGCCAATGCCGAGCCCTGAAATGGAATCATGTTGTCTGATCATGCCATCAAAGAGTGAGCTGAGTTTTTCAACCAGCACCTGTTCAGAAATATTCCGGTCACCGAGCGAGATTTGAGAACGCAGCTCTTCAGTGATTGTTCCATTCGGGTCAATCAGTGCGGAACGAATATTGGTGCCGCCAATATCTGCTGCCAGAATCATGCTTTAGTCAATGCTTCGTAAAGATCAAGGTATTGGGCAGCAGAAGCGTCCCATGAGGAGTCGCGTTTCAGAGTGTTGGAGCGAATACGGGACCAGACTCTGGGAGCGTGGAAGAGGGTGATCGTCTGTTTAACTGCATCGTCAAAGGCTTTAGGCGAGGCTTCAGCGAAATGAATACCGGTTGCTCTGCCCTTGGAGACGGCGTAATTAGTAACAGTATCCTTCAGGCCACCAGTCGCACGTACAACTGGAACCGTGCCGTAACGCATGGCCATCAGCTGTCCAAGACCGCAGGGTTCAAAGCGTGATGGCATCAGGAAGATATCGCCTCCGGCATAAATCTGCCGCGCCAATGCTTCGTTAAAGCCACAGAAAAAGTAGAGCTGCTGCGGAAATTTTGCTGCCAGCTGATTCAGGGTCTCTTCGTTTGCAGGATCTCCCGAGCCAAGAATGGCGATCTGGTAACCACGCTTGATCCACTGTTCCAGATTGCTGATGAGAAGGTCGATACCTTTCTGTTCAGCCAGACGAGAGATCAAGGTGAGCAGAGGCGTTTCAGCTGAGGCTTCAAAGCCGCAATGTTTCTGCAGCGCCTCTTTGCACTTTTTCTTGCCTGAGGCTTTTCCGGGCCCATAACCGGATTCAATGAAGCTGTCGGTAGTTGGGTCCCAATCATCAATGTTGAGCCCGTTTACAATACCGGAGAGTTTGAACGCATGGGTTTGAAGAAAACCCTCCAGTTCGCAGCCATATTCAGGTGTCAGAATCTCTTCGGCATAGGATGGGCTGACGGTGGTGATGGAATCGGCAGACTCAATGGCTGCTTTCATGCAGTTGATCTGATGGTGAAATTCGAAACCGCCTGGATGGAAATGGTGTGACGGAATGCCTAGCCTGTGAATCCAGTCAGCTGGAAAGTTTCCCTGATAGGCAAGATTATGAATGGTGTAGACTGTTTTGGCATGGGCAATATTGGCATGGTGCTGATATTGGGTTTTTAGCAGTAGTGGAACCATGCCGGTCTGCCAGTCATGACAGTGAATGATGTCAATCTTCTTGCCAAGCCCGTTTGCCGCCTCCAGAGCCACGCGATCAAAAAGCAGGAAGCGAAGCAGATTGTCTTCATAGGCTCCGCCCGGCGGGCCATAGAGTCCATCTCTGGCATAAAGGTCATCCTGTTCAACCAGAATAAAATCGAGCCCGTCAATTTTAGCAGTGTGGAGCGGGCAGTGTCGCTGAATGCCATCAGCCCACATATCAATGACTCGACCGGTTGCTTTGGTTCTTATGCCTGCTTTGGTCAGGTGATGGCGATAGAAAGGGAGAATAACCGTAACCTGATGTTTGAGCTTTTTCAGGGCGTGAGGGAGAGAGCCGGCTACGTCGGCCAAGCCTCCTGTTTTTGCCAGAGGAGCTGCCTCAGATGCAATAAAAACAATGTTGAGCCTGCCCATTTTTTCCCTCCTGGATAATCTCGGCTATCATACCATGGAACGAAAGTTTGTCAGGTCTGTAAGAAATGATTTAGGGTAGGGATATGTCGAGAATCGTTGTACAAGACAAAAGCGGCGAACATGAGCATCCAATTCAAGGGACCTCTTCAATAGGGCGTCACCCCCGTTCTACCATCTGCCTGCATGACTCACTTGTTTCAAAAAGACATGCCATCATTCATCAGAAAGGAGAAGAGTACTTTTTCGAAGACCTCGGTAGTGCCAACGGATCGTTTCTTGATGGCGTGCGAATCAACAAGCATAAACTGAAAGATGGGGATGAGATCACCCTGGGTAAGGTCACTCTGGTGTTTTATGCCGAGCCCGAAGAGGATCTGATATCCAGCCTTGTTAATATTTCACAGGTTTCTGACACCAGCAGTCAGGTGCATGACCGTATTGAAGTGGAGAAAGTGCAGCAGTTCCTGCCCGAGCGGCAGGTCTCCGATCTTGGGTTGTTACGTACTGATTATGAGAAACTGAGACTTGGCCATGAGCTGCTGCAGAACATCGGTCTGGATAACAGTATCGTCTCAGTGCTTGAGAAAGTTTCTAATGAGATGCTGCGAATTTTCCACGCTGACCGCTGCGTGATTCTTCTGCTCAATCCATCTACAGGGCAGCTGGTTCCCAAAGTGGTACGTACGATGGATGGTGTTGAGGATCATGTCAGTGTATCAGGATCAGTGCTTCGTGAGGTGCAGGAGAAAAAAACCGCACTGATTCTCTCCGATACCACCAGTGATGAACGATTTTCAGAAGCTGCCTCATTGGTTATGCAGGGGATTCATTCGGTGATGTGCGCACCTATTATGCATGATGGCGAGTTTTTTGGTGTTGTGCATATGGATGGGCAGAAGGGTGTGACCAGTTTTACCCGCAAAGATCTCCAGCTTTTTGTTGGCATTGTCCGATCTGTAGCGATGGCGGTGGCCAATGCACATCTGATCAGGAAGATCGAGCGTGATGCCCGTACCAAGGCCCAGTTTGAGCGGCTGCTTTCCCCTGGTGTGGTTGAGCAGGTGATGAGTGGCAAGGTGACCCTCGAGAAGGGCGGGAAGCTGCGAGATGTTACGATTCTCTTCGCAGATATCCGCGGTTTTACCTCAATGGCCCGTCGTGTTGAGGCGACCCACGTGGTGGCGATGCTGAACCGCTATTTTGAGATGATTGTGGACATCGTCTTCAGTCATGGTGGCACGGTCGACAAATATATTGGCGATGCGATTATGGTTCTCTTCGGCGCTCCGGTTGAAATGGATAATCCGGCAGATAAGGCAGTGGCTTGCGCGCTTGAGATGCAGTCATCACTAGAGAATTTCAACATGGAAAGGGAACGTCATGGTGAAGATAAGATTCAGATTGGTGTTGGTATCAACTCAGGAGAGGTGGTTGTCGGTGCAATTGGATCAAGCCAGACCATGCAATACACCTGTATTGGCGATGCTGTAAATATCGCATCCCGTCTGACCGACAGGGCAAAGCCAGGCCAGGTTGTTATCAGTGAAAGCACACTTGCCGACTTAACCGGCAAGGCGGAGTATGAAGAGCTTCCACCTGTTCCACTGAAGGGAATTGATGGTGATATAAAGAGCTATCTGGTTAAGGAACTACTGACGGACACAAAGCCTCCGAAGTAACGCTTTGCCATCCGTTTCAGGCGTTAACAGTTGTCATTCCGAGTGATCTAAAGCTGGCCTTTTCAACCAAAATTTGTGATATTTCCTCTACATAATTTCATTGGAGGGATCCCATGTCCGCATTGACGCAGTCTCCGGCCTGGAAAGCGCTGTCTGAACACTATGAAAGTATTTCCAAGTGTCATATGCGGGAGTTGTTCAGGGATGACTCCGATCGTTTTGACAGGTTCTCATTCAAATTCAAGGATATCCTGCTCGACTACTCCAAGAACCGTTGTAGCGAAGAGACAATCAGGCTTCTGATTGAACTTGCCAATCAGGCAGGTTTAAGGGGAGCCATTGATCGCATGTTCGATGGGGAAAAGATTAATAACACTGAAGATCGTGCTGTTCTTCATACTGCGCTAAGAAACCGCTCCAACCGTCCTGTCATGGTTGATGGCGAAGATGTGATGCCGGGTGTAAACAGTGTATTGGCTCGCATGCGAGAGTTTACTGACAAAGTACGAGATGGTCAGTGGCTTGGCTCTACAGAAAAACCGATCACTGATATTGTGAATATCGGTATCGGTGGTTCCGATCTCGGGCCTGTGATGGTGTGTGATGCATTGAAGCCTTTTGCAAAAGAGGGGCTGAATGTCCACTTTGTATCCAATGTTGATGGCACCCAGATTGTTGAAACTCTTAAAGGCTTGAGTCGGGAGACAACCCTGTTTGTTATTGTCTCTAAAACCTTTACGACTCAGGAGACCATCGCCAATGCCAAAACTGCACGGGATTGGTTTCTGACCAGAGGCGGCAGCAAGGCTGCGGTGGCTAAACATTTTGTAGCTGTGTCAACCAATGCCAAGGCTGTACAGAATTTCGGGATTGATGCCGATCATATGTTCGAATTCTGGGACTGGGTAGGCGGACGTTACTCTCTCTGGTGTGCTGTGGGTCTCTCCATTGCTCTCTATGTCGGCATGGATAATTTTGAGAAGCTGCTTTCAGGTGCACACGATATGGATGAGCACTTCCGCACTGCACCGTTTGAAGAAAATATGCCTGTCATTTTGGGGCTTCTGGGTGTCTGGTATAACAACTTCTTTGGTGCAGATTCACACGCCATTCTGCCTTATGATCAATATATGCATCGTTTCCCCGCCTATTTTCAGCAGGGAGATATGGAGAGTAATGGCAAGCGGGTTACTTGTGATGGTGAAGCGGTCGATTATTCGACCGGACCCATTATCTGGGGTGAGCCCGGAACCAATGGCCAGCACGCCTTCTATCAGCTGATTCATCAGGGCACAAAACTTGTACCAACCGACTTTCTGGCACCGATAGATACCAAAAATCCGATCGGCCAGCATCATACGCTGCTGCTCTCCAATTTCTTTGCGCAGACCGAGGCGCTGATGCTGGGTAAAACAGAGGATGAGGTTCGATCTGAACTTGAAGCGGAAGGAGTGACTGGTGAAGCGCTGAAAGCAGCGATTCCTCACAGGGTTTTCCCGGGAAACAGGCCATCAAACTCAATCCTGTTCCAGAAACTTTTCCCTGAAACACTGGGCGCATTGGTTGCCATGTATGAACATAAAATTTATGTACAGAGTGTAATCTGGAATCTGAACGCGTTTGATCAGTGGGGTGTTGAACTTGGTAAGCAGCTGGCCAGGAAGATTCTCCCTGAACTTATGCTCGATGATGAAGTGACAAGCCATGATAGTTCAACTAACGGGTTGATTAACGAGTATAAATCCAGGCGGATGGATTAGCTGTCTATTTGATGTTAAAAAGAAAAAGGCGTCACTAAATAGTGCCGCCTTTTTTTTGTTTGAGCCGGATAAACCGTTACCAGATGATTTCAAGTAGTTCTATTTCGTAGATCAGCGTCTCATTTGGTTCAATGGTGCCTTTAATGCCACGGCTGCTGTAGGCCATGTGTGGCGGAATATAAACTATCCATTTGCTGCCAACTGGCATGAGTTGAAGAATCTTTTTCATGCCGGGATCAGCATGCTTTACCAGTATGATTCCAGGCTTATTCTCTTTATAGGAGTCATCGAAAACAGTGCCATCCAGATGCCTGCCGCGATGGTGAAGCTTTACATTGTCAGTCATGACCGGCGTAGAGCCATCGCCACTGACAATAACTTTGTACTGGACACCACTGGGAAGTGTGATGACCCCATCTTTACTCTTGTTGGCCTTCAGAAACGCTTTCCCTTTGGCCATATTCTCTGCAGCAGGTCCTGTGTCACTCTGGGAGCATCCTGCAATCATGAAGAGGACTGCTGTTAATATCGCGATGGCTGTTGTCTTTATATTGTGTGTCTGCTTCATGAATCGCTCCCTTATAATAATATTAGGAAATAATAATCTAATAAACCATATAGTCAAAGGGTTTATTAACAGAACAGTACTCAATAGGGCTTGTAAGTCGATAGTGGTTAGGCAAAATAAGCCTCTACCGGAGGGTGGCATATGAAATTCACATTCAAGATGGCAGCGTTACTGGGAGCCATGTTTCAGACTCGCCCTCTCTATGCGGCAGAAAATGGGACCGATGCCTTTTTTGGCAGTGTGAACGGATATCTCGCCCAGGTTCTCTTTTTTGATGTTATGCCCGGTGAAGGGAATATGCCGTTTATCGTAGCATGGCTGATTATCGGCGCCGTCTATCTCACTTTCCGCTTTGGTTTTATCAATCTTCGCATGATGGGGCACGCCTTCCATATTATTACCGGAAAATATCACTCCAAGGAGGCCAAGGGTGAAGTAACTCCGTTTCAGGCACTGACAACCGCCCTCTCTGCCACAGTGGGTTTGGGCAATATCGCCGGTGTGGCGATTGCCGTCAGTATCGGAGGGCCGGGTGCAACATTCTGGATGATTGTAGCTGGATTTTTCGGCATGAGTACCAAGTTTACCGAAGTGACATTGGGACAGATGTATCGTGAATTCCGTCCGGACGGTCACATCATGGGGGGAGGCATGCAGTATCTCTCCAAAGGTTTCAGCGAGAAGGGGATGCCATCAACCGGCAAGGTGCTGGCTATTCTCTTTGCGCTTCTTACCGTGGGCGGATCTCTTGGTGCGGGCAACCTCTTTCAGGTAAGTCAGGCGATGGGAGCTGTGCAGACTGAGGTGGGCTTTTTTAAAGATTACCCGATGGTGTTTGGTCTGATTATGGCAACAGCCGTGGGTATCGTCATAATCGGTGGCATTAAGCGTATTGCACATGCTGCAGAGGCGATTGTGCCAAGCATGGTCTTTATCTACCTGACAGCATGCATCTGGATTATTTTGACGCATGCATCCGAGGTTCCTGCTGCTCTTAGCCTGATTGTGAGCGAGGCCTTTGCTCCGACTGCAGTTGCCGGTGGCATGATCGGTGTCATTGTGCAGGGCTTTAAACGAGCTGCTTTCTCAAGTGAAGCGGGTATCGGTTCAGCTGCTATCGCGCATTCCGCTGCATCAGTGAAATATCCTGTGCGTCAGGGCTTTGTCGCTCTCTATGAACCATTCATTGATACCATTGTGATCTGTACCATGACTGCTTTGGTGATTGTCATTACCGGTGTTTACAATGCACCTGAATATGCGCATCTGGTGGCTGAGAGTAAGGGGGCGGCACTGACCGCAGTAGCTTTCGGTTCTGTTATTTCGTGGTTTCCAATGATTCTCTCTGTTTCGGTTGTGCTGTTTGCCTACAGTACCATGATCTCATGGTCGTATTATGGCGAACGTAGCTGGACATACGTATTCGGTGAGCGCTTCTCTATGCTCTTCCGGGTCATCTTTGTCTGTTTCGTGGTTCTGGCATCCATTACCAGTGCAGGAAATATTCTCGATTTCAGTGATCTTCTGATCCTCTCTATGGCTTTCCCTAATCTGATCGCACTCTATCTTCTGCAGGGTAAAGTATCTGATGCACTGAAAGAGTATATGGCTAAACTGCGCAGCGGCGAGTTGGACCGGGAGTTGGAACAGTAGTCTGCCAAGGCGCTATTGATTAATTTGGATACCAGAGAGGAGAGCAGCCACTCATGGCTTTAACGATTACCGATGACTGTATCAACTGTGCAGTGTGTGAACCTGAATGTCCCAATGAGGCGATCTTCGAGGGCGAAGAGATATATGAGATTAATTCAGATCTCTGTACCGAGTGTGTAGGGCATTTTGATGAACCCCAATGCCAGCTGGTCTGTCCTGTGGATTGCATTCCTCTCGATCCGGAACGGCCTGAAACGGCTGAAAAACTGATGGAAAAATACAGAACCCTGACAGGGAAGGCATAAATTATGACTGCAGCAAGGGGCGATCTCTTTATTGTCTCCGGACCATCCGGAAGTGGAAAATCAAGCCTCTGTGATGCACTGCTCAAACAGAATTCGAGCCTTACGCTCTCCACCTCCTGCACGACAAGAGACCCGAGACCCGGTGAAACCGATGGTCGGGAGTATCACTTCCTGAGCAAGGCTTCGTTTGAAGGCCAAAGGGATGATGGCGCATTCCTGGAGTGGGCCAACGTGCACGGAAATCTTTATGGTACCCGGAAATCTGATGTTGAGGCAGCTCTTGATGATGGTCGGGATATTCTTCTGGAAATCGACTGGCAGGGAGCTGCTCAGGTGGCTGAACAGGTTCCGCATGCGCACCGAATCTTTATTCTTCCACCATCGATTGAAGTTTTGCGTGAGCGACTCACTTCACGTGGGCAGGATGATGATGAAGTTATCAACAGGCGTGTTGCCGCTGCAGAGAGCGAGATGGAACATGCCGGCGAAGCACACTACCGGATAGTAAATGACCGGTTTGATGACGCACTGGAACAACTGCAGGCAATATATCAAAACAGTCATTCGTGACTTTTAAATTGCGCTTGTTATGATCGTCACGATTCTTGGAGGTATATAACCCATGGCACGAGTAACTATTGAAGATTGCATTCGGCATTATCCTAACCGTTTTGAGATGGTCGTTCTCTCATCAAAGCGTGCGCGCCAGTTGCTAAGTGGCATGCCTCCGTTGATTGACAATGAAGAGGGTCACAAACCTTCTGTTCAGGCCCTGAAAGAGATGGGTGATGGCCACATTACGTGGGAAACCGTTTTTGATATGGATGAGCAGGAGCGTCTGCGTCTGGAAGCTGCCACATTTGAAGATGAGGTCGAGTAAAACTCAAGCTCTTTTTTCCGGCTCTCTGACTAAATATATCCTTTCATGAGCCGTATTTTTGAAATTACTGAAAAGGTGCAGATGTATGCACCCAAGGCCGATATAGAGCTGATCAATCGTGCCTATGTCTTTGCGGCTCAGGCTCATAAGGATCAACGGCGTAGTTCAGGTGATCTCTATATGACTCACCCGTTAGCTGTGGCTGGTATTCTTGCCAGCCTTGAGCTTGACGTGAGCAGTATTGTCACTGCACTTCTCCATGATACCGTAGAAGATACCCATATCACTCTGGATGATGTCCGGGAACGTTTTGGCGATGAGGTAGCACGACTGGTTGATGGTGTAACCAAAATCGGTCAGATCCATTTTCGTTCATCTGAGCATAAGCAGGCTGAAAATTTCAGGAAGATGATCCTGGCTACTGCACAGGATCTTCGTGTTCTACTGATCAAACTGGCTGACCGTCTGCACAACATGCGTACGCTGGGTTTTATGCGGGAAGAGAAGCGCAGGCAGATTTCAGAGGAGACAATGGAGCTGTACGCGCCACTTGCACACCGGCTCGGCGTTCACTGGGTTAAGCAGGAGATGGAAGATCTTGCCTTCTCTCATCTGGAGAGTGACTCCTACAAGGAGCTGCTGGAGAAGATGAAGGGGCAGCTTGAGTTCCTGCACCAGACACGTGAAAACCTGGAGGGGTTACTTCAGGAGGCGCTGGATCGTCAGGGTATTAAGGCTCAGGTATCCGGTCGCATGAAACATCTCTACAGCATTCACGATAAAATGAAGCGCAAACATGTCGACTTCAGTGAGATTTATGACCTGATCGCTTTTCGAATCATCGTTGAAGATACACCTGCCTGTTACCACACGTTAGGTGTCATTCACAGTCTCTACCGTCCCGTTCCCGGTCGTTTCAAGGACTATATCGCTCTACCTAAACCAAATGGTTATCAATCGCTTCACACCTCGGTCATTGGGCCGGACAATCACCGTATCGAGGTTCAGATTCGAACAGCATCCATGCATAGCTATGCCGAGGATGGCGTGGCGGCGCATTGGCTCTACAAAGATGGCACTGCCAGTGAAGATGAGCATAAGCACTTCCAATGGCTGAAACAGCTCACCGAACTGCTGCAGGAGACGGACAATCCCGGAGAGTTCATGGAGAGTGCGCGTCTGGATTTGTTCGTGCAGGAGGTTTATGTATTCAGTCGGGACGGTGATATCTATGCACTGCCTCGTGGTGCAAAGCCGCTCGATTTTGCCTATGCGGTTCATACCGATGTGGGGCACCACTGTATG
>Ga0316189_10003250_pt1 | contig 15794 bp, 17 predicted proteins | sample LowCovwburrow_MG_FD_204930 | JGI IMG/M metagenome (GOLD analysis project Ga0316189, IMG submission 204930) | Coastal sediment microbial communities from Maine, United States - Lowes Cove worm burrow | ecosystem: Environmental > Aquatic > Marine > Coastal > Sediment | place: USA: Maine... | reverse complement strand
GCATTACGAACCTTACTAGTGGTGATTTAGCCATTGGTCTAGACTGGGCTGCAACTGGTTTTCAGTTCCCTGATGGATCGGCATTTTCGCCATACGATTTGGCAGATTTAAGGTTATTAGTGTCTACGGGTCCTAATAACACAGATTTAATTGGTGGAGCTGACGGAGGCTCAGCAGAATCTTGGACAATGAGCTCTTCAACACCTGACGGAGAGTATTATGTTGTTGCAGATTTTTTTACTGCAATGGATGAAACTTTTGACATTGACCTTACATTGACCTTTAATCAAGTTGGTATAATCAATCATCAAACTCATACTTTTGGTGGGGCATTGAATGGTAATAATTCTTGTGGAAGTGTTTTCTATGTTTTGGCAAAGATTACTAAATCTGGGGAATCTTACACCTTTGAAGAAGTAGGATCCAACAGCCCTGTTACCGCAGCACCGTTTGTTGGTACTGCTACTGTAACAGCTGATGATTGGGCTGATTATTCTATCGGTGATACCGTGGAAATAGAGGCTGGAGCCGATGCTCAAGAATTCTGGATTAGATCGTATACCAATCCATTTATTACAAATACGGCTACAGCCTATATGGTCGTAACTGTAGATCCTTTAACTGCTGATGTTACCGTACAGTCCAATGAAAATTTCGATTATACAGGTACCCCTATGGATATATCTGGTACAGGAACTGTCAATGCATGTGCTAGTAGTATCTCATTAACAATAAATTTCTGGGTCCCAGGAAGTGTTGGGGTCTCAGGCTATGCTTTTGATCAAGCATTCAACTTGCAATTATAAATGTTAAAAACACTTTAATTAACGCTCAAATCGTTTATTACAATGTTTAAATAAGGACCATCCACAAAATGGATGGTCCTTAAATAAATAATTATACATCTAATCAATTGATTATCAGTAAGAAACATATAATAATTATAGCAATTCTAGTTTTCAATTCTTTACTTAACGCCCAAAATAGGAACAAAATGGAAATGCTCAAAGACCTTATTGGTAGGTACTCAGTAACTACCCTTGACTTTGTTGATAATAATTGGATTAAAGGTAATACAACATTTTCAATAATTGATGAAGTCCACGAAGGTGCATTCCTTAAAGAAGAAGTAAAATACAAAACATCGAATTTAGAAATTAATATGCTAACCTTTATTGGTTTCGACAACCGTATTAGTAAATACAAACTATGTGCTATGGATAAGGAATTTAGGAGCATGGATGTTTATCAAGGTGAATTTAATGATGAAAACCTAATATTTACAAATCTAAAGTCTGATGCCCCATTTATGTTTGGTGAAAACATTGCTTTACATTTTAGATTAACTTATACTTTTACTGATAATGGGTTCATACATTTAGTAGAAGGGACAAAAGATTTTGGTGAATCTTGGTTCTCTTTTAGCAAATCCATATATAATAAGCAAAGCCACAAAAATTAATAAATTCTATGAAAAAGAAAGATTTTTTTGATTGGTTTTAATCTTTGTACTACTTGTTCAATTGACAGTTTTTGATAAGAAAACAAATGTAAATGAGTCAATTGAGCAGGTGGTATATTAAACTCGTGGTTAAATCCTATCCATTGACCACAATTAGCATTAATAAATTAAAATAGAGTACAATGAGAATAATTTTCAAAATTACATTTTTTCTTTTCACAATGAATGTTAGCGCCCAACAGACTCCTAGAAATTACGAAAACGATTTTGATTTTTGGATAGGAGATTGGGATACGGTTATGGGAGTACCTCCAAATTGGGAAAAGAAAGAAGGAACCGATTCTGTTAGATATTTACTAGACAACACTCTAATTGAAGAAGTCTTTTCAAAAAAACTAGGAGAAAAGGTGAATTTTCAAAGAGGATATTTAACCTATTTATGGAGAGAAAAAAGATGGAAACATACCATTTATGATGCAAAATGGGGAGAGTATACTTTTTATGGCAATAAAGAAGGAGATAATATGGTACTTTACTCTGACTCAAAAAGCACAAGACCTGGATTACGAAGAGAAACTTTTTATAACATAAAAGAGAATGAATTTAGCTATTTATGGGAAGGATCTAAAGATGGGGGGAAAACCTGGATTGAGATTTGGAAAGTAAAGTATACTAGAAAAAAGTAATTAAAAAAACAGCACTTATACAATGAAAAAATATATTTTATTCTTCTTATTCTCAATTGGTATAACTAATATTTCAATTGGTCAAATCAATAGTACTAAGATAAGCGAAATAGGCATAAAATATATGAGAGCATATAGTGACTGGAATGTTGATGTAATGGGTACATTTTACGCAGATAGTATTCATTTTCAAGATCCAACAGCAAAAGAGGCCTTTCAAATTTCTTTTGATTTTACGGGAAAGGAAAACGTTATCTCCATGTTCAGAAATGTATTTAAAGACCAAAAACCAGAACATGTTGCATTTAAAGTTAAAAACACATTTGAATCTGGATCATACGTCATTTTCAATTCTAATTATGAGTTAATTGCTCCCAGTAGTTGGTTTGGTAAAAATGTAACCGATAAAGTATTTATTTCTATTTCCGTTTTAACAATATTAAAATTTAAAAATGATAAAATTATTGAGCATATAGATTACGCAGATTATAACTCTTACAAAAAACAAATTGGACTACAAATTAATTAACTGCATATGCTAATTTGAGCTTAACAAGTTAATCATGCTAAAACTTTTTCTTCAATATTTTCTTTACATTTCCCTCGTTTATCCCATTATTCTAGGTTTCCTGAAAAACAAGAAATCAGAAACCTTTAAGGTTTTGGTTGTCTTTATTCTATTCTTCATTTTAATTCACCTTATTGTTCATCTCCCAATTCAATTTAATGCACTTAATGTATTCTTTAAAGACAGCAATTGGAATTGGACTGGAAAATTATATTCAATACTTGGATCCATTATTTTTTTATTTCTCTGTCGAAAATACGAGTTAAAAGATTATTTCTTGACTACAAGGCAAAATAAGACTTTCTTAAAAAAGGGAATAATACTTATTTTATTATTCATACTACTAGAAGTCTTCATTATAGTTGCTTTAAAGTATAAGAGTGAATGGAATTTAGATAAAATACTTTTTCAATTTACAATGCCTGGCCTTGATGAAGAATTAATTTACAGAGGAATATTGCTCGGCTTACTCATGAAAATTATAAAACAAAGCATTGTGCCTTATAAAAAATTCTATGTTAACACAGCCATATTAATTACTTCTCTTCTGTTCGGGTTTGCACATGGATTATTTTTAAATGATTCTTATGAAATAATTTTTCATGCTTACCCATTCATTCGGACAACGCTTATTGGCTACTTTTGGGGTTGGCTAACAATTAAAAGCGGTAGTATCGTTTTGCCTATAATTTGTCATAATTTATTGAACGGTTTTACAACATTAATTAGAATGATTTAAATACAATTAATAAAAACTATTAAAGTTAAAAACATTTATTCATGAAAAAAAAGAAGTTATTAGTTATCATTATTTCAGTATTTATTTCATATTCATTGTTTTCTCAAGAAGGCTATGGATTTGCAGATAAAACAATCCCAGAACTTTCACAATTTGAATATTATAGGGGAAAATGGACCACTCAAATGGAAATGAAACAGGAAGATGGAACATTTAAGAAATTAGACTTTACATCCACAATCACAGGAAAGTATTTAGAAGACAAGAAAACATTTCAAATTGAATTTAAGGGTTCTAATGATTTCTTTTCAACCGATATTCGGGCTTATGACATGATAGCAAAAGAATGGAGAGCGTTATTTTTAAACGCTAAGGCACAACGCTGGCATAATTTTACTTCTAAAAAAATTGATGGAGAAATGACCTCTATAATAAGAGGAGGATATAGTGGCAAAGAAAAGTTTGACGTGAAAATTCGAGATTCAGTGATTTCCGAAAGTAAGTACTTAAAACGCGTCTATTATTCTATTGATGAGATGAAAACATGGCAATTAGTTTATAAAATAGATGTCTTTAAACTTGAATAAAGACAAAATTCTTGAATTATTTATTTTTAAACGCATCCAATCCTTCTTGCAAAAAAGTAGCATACTCATCTTCATTAGGTGTATATCCAACGGGGTCATTCAATACGTTTTTCCCATCAGAACTCAATAACACATAATATGGCTGAGAATTGCTCTTAAAAAATTGTGTTTGGAAATTGGCCCACTTATGTCCATAATTCTCCAACTGTCTTGTACCTCCATTTATTCTGTTAACTAGGACTTGTTGGTCTTTTGGTAACTCTTTTTTATCATCTACATACAATGAAATTAACACAAAATCATTCCGTAAATAATTGTCAATTTTTTCTAAAGGCCAAACATGCTCTTCCATTTTTCTACAATTTACACAGGCATATCCCGTAAAATCAATCATAATTGGTTTATTGACAGATTGCGCATATGCAATCCCTTCTTTAAGATCTTTAAATGACATTAAGTTATTTGGCGTGTCTTTAGGATAAAAAAAGCTATACCCAACAGGTGGAGCCAATCCGCTTAACAATGTAAGCGGCGTAAATGTATTTGTCAATTCGTTAACTCTAAATCCGGATGCCAAATAAATTGTAAAAGCACCCACAAGAATAGCAAACGAAACTCTAGTAAATGATAGCTTTTTTAAAGGTGAATCATGTGGAAATTTTATTTTACCAAAAAGGTAAAGTGCCAATCCAGCAAAAATTATTATCCATATCCCTAAAAACACTTCTATCTTTAAAATTCCCCAATGCTTTACTAAATCTGCATTAGATAAAAACTTAAATGCAAGTGCTAATTCTAAAAACCCTAAAACCACCTTAACTGTATTTAACCATCCTCCAGATTTTGGTAAAGCCTTCATCATATTTGGAAACATCGCAAACAGTGCAAAAGGTAAACCCAATGCAACTCCAAAGCCACCCATTCCTGCCGTTAATTGCCATGCACCCCCATCTGCAGTTAAAGATCCCGCTAATAGAGAGCCTAAAATTGGTCCTGTACACGAAAACGAAACTAAGGCCAATGTTAATGCCATAAAAAATACACCTACAATACCCCCGATGCTTTCGCCCTGGGTGGTTTTAGACATCCAACTATTTGGAAGTGTCAATTCATAATACCCAAAAAACGAAAATGCAAAAAACATAAAAATCAAAAAGAAAATCACATTTAGCCAAACATTAGTAGATATTTCGTTCAATATATCCGGATTTACTGAATCTAATAAATGAAAAGGAATGCTTAATATTAAATACACCGCTAGAATAAAAAAGCCGTAGAGTATGGCTTTTGAAATCCCAGACCCTTTTTTCTGACCGCTCTTTTTTGTAAAAAAGCTTACTGTTAAAGGAATCATCGGAAATACACAAGGCGTGAGCAATGCCAGCAATCCACCCAAAAACCCTAAACCAAAAATGCTCCAAAGTGATTTCCCTCCTTCAACTGTTTTTACATTGGAAGTCATCTCTTCTGGAGACATACCATACAATTGAAAGTTCACAGATTCATCATTTCCCGTAATATCTTCTGTCAATTCGGCTATTGTAGCTGTAAGACCTGTGTCTGAATTATAATTAAATTCAAAATCTATATCAGTAGGAATTAAACAGCGTTCATCATCACAGGTTTGAAAGCTTAAGGTTCCTTCAATTTTTGAGGCGTTTTGTTGAACTTTAACGCGTTGCTTAAAAACTGCTTTTTCGTGAAACTTTGTGACCAAAGCACCATCAAACAAAGGTTCTTTTTTGGTTGTTTTATTTTCTTCTCCTTCAGTTATATCTCCAATAAGTTCAAAATCACCACTCTCCTTAAACTTAAAAGATGTAGGCTCTGGACCGTCCTCACTACTTGTCAGCGATGAAATGCCCCAACCTTCATCCATGTGTGCCGTAAACACCATTTCATATTCTTCTACCGAAATTTTGTTTGTCTCATAATCCCATTTAACAGGGGTTAATATTTGCGAAGCCGTATTAAAAATATTTGACTTATTTTCATTTTTCCCTAATTGAAACACCAAATCCACTTCGGTTGGCGGTAAGCACTTTGTATCATCACAGACCATAAATTCAACAACAGCGGTTACCGTAGTTTCATTTCCTAATATTTCTACAAGTTGCTCAAAAGCAGCCTCGTTTTCAAAAAACTTAATTTCCATGTTGAAAACAGGGTCATCAATAGTGTGCCCTTCTTCCTCTATAGTATTTCCAACAAATTTAAAGGTTCCTTGATTATCGTTATAGGTAAAAGTTGTTGGAATGGGGCCATCGTCCGGAACATTTTGGGAATACAAATGCCAACCAGCCTCTATTGTAGCTTTTGAAATAAGCTTATATTCTGTTTCTGAAATTTTTTCAACTGCCGTAGTCCATTTTACAGGGTCATGAATTTGAGCCTGAGAAAACCAACTGCAAAAAACTAATACTAATAGAATTATGTTCTTCATTTTTAAATTTATTCTAAATTTCAAAAGTCCTTCAAAAATAATACAATTGTCATTAGGGACTCAATCATATTAAAATTTTTAACTTAACATTAATTATACAAACACCAAACTAACAAATCTTACATATATTTTAACAGGTATACTGTAATCTTTTGTATATTCTTGCGTCCTAATGCAAACGTATTAGCGTATAAATTTAAAATCTAAATTAAATGTCTAAAACATATTATGACCCAGCCGATTTGAGGAAATTTGGAAATATTACTGAATGGAGTGAAGAACTCGGTAAGAAATTTTTTGAATATTATAATAGTGTGTTCCAAGAAGGTGCTTTATCGGCACGTGAAAAAGCGCTTATAGCTTTATCAGTATCGCATGTTGTGAAATGTCCCTATTGCATTGACGCTTATACAAAGGACGGATTGCAACGTGGCATTACTAAAGAAGAAATGATGGAAGCCGTGCATGCTGGTGCAGCCATAGAAAGTGGTGCAACGCTAGTGCACGCAGTACAAATGATGAATAAGGTCAATAAATTAGATGTATAGATAATGCTGAAGTCCCTTAAAAAAAGAGAAAGCGAATTGGCCAATTCAAAAAGGCAGTTAGAAATTTTATCTAATGGTATTTTTCAAAATGGTGAACTACCAAAATTTGCTAATAAAATCTCAGAGAGCAATCAATTTCCACTTAAAGCCAAAAAATTGGAAATTCTTCAAATAAATGTTGGTTACATGTGTAATCAGGTGTGTTCACATTGCCATGTTGATGCCGGACCAGACCGAAAAGAAATAATGACCCGGGTAACTATGCAACAGTGTCTAGATGTTATTAAAAAAACTGGTACACATACATTAGATTTAACAGGTGGCGCGCCAGAGATGAATCCAGATTTTAGATGGTTTGTAGAAGAGGCTTCAAAAATTGGTGTTAAAGATTTCATTGTGCGGTCTAACCTTACCATTATAAGAGCGAATAAAAAGTATTATGATTTGCCCGAGTTTTTTAAAAAGCACAATGTGCATGTAATTTCTTCTATGCCACATTGGACACGAGGCAAAACAGATAAACAAAGGGGTGAAGGTGTTTTTGACCAGTCAATAAAAGCATTACTGGAGTTAAATAGAATTGGCTATGGCATGCCAAATAGTGAATTAAAACTAGATTTAGTTTATAACCCATCAGGGGCTTTTTTACCAGGAGATCAGTCTTCAATGGAAAAAGATTTTAAGAAAGCGTTATTGGAAGATTTCGATATTCAGTTTCATAACCTTTTTGCTATTACAAACTTGCCCATTAGTAGGTTTTTGGATTATTTGATTGCTTCAGATAATTATGAAGATTATATGTACTCGCTGGTAGAATCGTATAATTCAACTGCCGTTGCAAATGTAATGTGCACCAATACGCTTTCCATTAGTTGGGACGGTTTTTTATATGATTGTGATTTTAATCAGATGTTAAACTTACCCGTAAACAGTAAAGTAAAACACATTTCAGAGTATAATCAGGAATTATTGGACAACCGAAACATTGTTATATCCCAGCATTGTTATGGCTGTACTGCAGGCGCAGGAAGCAGTTGTCAAGGATCAGTGGCATAACCTATGAGAAAAAATCTAGTAATAGTCTTTGCACGAAATCCAGAATTAGGAAAAGTAAAAACACGGTTGGCGAAATCCATTGGTGACCATTCTGCTTTAACGATTTATACACTTTTACTTAAACATACCGAACTAACGATTAGAAATATTGAAAGTGACAAAGCCGTATATTATTCTGAAAAGGTTAGAGAAAATGATATATGGAGTTCATTAGTTTATCAAAAGTATCAGCAACAGGGAAACGATTTGGGTTTACGGATGCTAAATGCCTTTGAACTTGCTTTTGAAAGAAATTATGATAAAGTACTAATCATTGGAAGTGATTTATACGATTTAAAACCAAAACACATTGAGGATGCATTTACGAAACTAAACACACATGAAGTTGTAATTGGACCAGCACAAGATGGCGGTTATTATTTAGTGGGAATGAAAACATTGCATACAAACATTTTCAAGAGCAAAACATGGGGAACATCAACAGTCTTTCGAGATACTATGAAGGATTTACAAAATGTTGATGTACATTTATTACAAGAACTAAATGATATTGATACTTTTGATGATTTAGAAAAATATCCTGATTTAGTTGAATTAATAACCCATCATGATTAAATACATAAACGAAACTACAGATTATCTCATAGAGAAAGGATTTGACAAACCCGAAATAGGGATTATTTTAGGTACAGGTCTTGGACAGCTCTTAGACAAAGTAGAAATAATAAAGGAAGTCAGTTATAATCACATCCCCAATTTCCCAACAGCAACGGTTGAGTTTCATAAAGGAAAACTCATCTTCGGATTGTTAGAGGGTAAAAAAATTATTGTAATGCAAGGCCGCTTTCACTTGTATGAAGGTTATTCACTACAAGATATTACCTATCCAGTGCGTGTTATGGAAAAACTTGGTATCAATACTTTATTGGTATCAAATGCATCAGGGGCAATAAACCTTAATTTCAAAAAAGGAGAATTAATGCTCATTGATGATCATATTAATTTGCAAGGTAGTTCTCCTCTTGCCTTTAAAGGTGTCGAACATTTAGGCGAACGCTTTGTAGATATGAGTGCTCCATATAATTCAAAAATTAATGAGGCTTTCGAAACTATTGCACAGGAAAACAACATTACACTTCATAAAGGCGTTTACGCCAGTGTTGTTGGGCCACAATTAGAAACGCGAGGAGAATACAGAATGCTGAAAACCTTGGGGGCGGATGCCGTTGGTATGAGCACCGTTCCAGAGATTATTGTTGCCAACCACTTAAAATTAAAAGTGGCAGCAGTGTCAGTTTTAACAGACGAATGCGACCCAGATAACTTAAAACCGGTAAATATTTCCGAAATAATTGAAATGGCTGGAAAAGCTGAACCCGACATGATTACATTGTTTACAGAATTAATAAAATCACTTTGACTTCTGTCATTTATGTTACAAACAAATCCTAGTAATTAAATTACTTTTATATCAACTATTTAAAGACTAAAAAGACACAAACTATAATATGAGTTATTTAGAAACCACACACGATGTGTATAAAGAAGCAGCATTAACTCCAGATGTAGGTTTGTGCTGTACTACCAACCCGATTTGGGAATTACCGGGATTAAAAATTCCTAAAATAATGCAAGAAATGAACTACGGTTGCGGTAGCACTGTTCATGCTCGTGATTTGACCAATAATCCAAAAATGCTCTATGTTGGTGTTGGTGGCGGTATGGAGCTTTTACAATTTGCATATTTCAACCGTCAAAAAAGTGGTGTAGTTGGTATTGATGTTGTAGATGAAATGCTGGAAGCCTCGCGTAAAAATTTCGCTGAAGCTGAGAAATTGAATCCTTGGTTTAAGAGTGAATTTGTAAATCTTAAAAAAGGGGATGCCATGCATCTCCCTGTTGCCGACAATAGTATTGATGTTGCTGCGCAAAATTGCTTATTCAATATTTTTAAGAAAGAGGATTTAAAAAAAGCCATTGCTGAAATGTATCGTGTTTTAAAACCTCATGGGCGTTTGGTTATGAGTGACCCAACCTGCGAACAACCAATGAATGATAATCTGCGTAATGATGATAGACTACGTGCGTTTTGTTTAAGCGGGAGTTTACCCATTGCGGACTATGTAAAAATGCTCACTGATGCGGGATTTGGAACCATAGAAATTCGTGCACGTAAACCTTACAGAATTCTCGACCCGAAACACTATGCTACGGAAGAGTTAATCTATATAGAATCTATTGAAGTGGCTGCAATTAAAGACCCAATGCCAAGTGATGGACCATGTGTTTTTACAGGAAAAGCCGCTATTTATTTTGGTGAAGACGGCTATGTAGATGATAAAAATGGACATATTATGTTAAAAAATCAACCTTTAGCGATTTGTGATAAAACAGCGGCAGCATTAGCATCTCTTGACAGGGATGATATTTTTATCAGCGAATCTACCTATCATTATGATGGTGGTGGGTGTTGCTAAATAGGTATTAAAAAGGTTTTATAAATCAGGAGTTATATCAAATATCTAAAAATATTATGGTGAAATCATTTTATATTCTTCTTTTTGCACTTACTAGTACTTTTGTAAATGCCCAAAGTTTTGACCATTCTAAATGGGAAAGCCTTTTACAATCTCATGTTAGTAATCAAGGTATTGTGGATTACAAGTCCATTAAAAATAATGTTGCAAAACTCGATGCCTATTTAAATCAATTAGCAAAAACAAGCTCAACGGAAAGTTGGAGCAAAGACGAAAAACTGGCCTATTGGATTAATGCCTATAATGCATTTACAGTTAAGCTCATTGTTGATAATTATCCACTGAAAAGCATAAAGGACATAGGTAAACCATGGGATAAGAAATTTATTTCAATTGGAGACGACTTAATATCTCTAAACCATATCGAGCATGAAATTTTGCGAAAAATGAGCGAGCCTCGCATTCACTTTGCCATTGTTTGCGCATCATACTCATGTCCTAATTTATTAAACAAAGCTTTTAAAGCCGAATGTCTTGATAAACAATTAACAGATGCTACCAAGGCCTTTTTAGCTTCAGACAAGAATAACATATCATCCAATAAAATTGAAATATCAAAGATCTTTAGCTGGTTTGCAGATGATTTTAAACAAAACGGAACTTTGATTGATTTTCTAAACACTTATTCTGAAATTCAGATATCGAAAAAGGCAAAGAAAAAATTTATGGATTATGATTGGAACTTGAATGAATAAAATTTCTATTATAATTCCTATAATAAATGAAGCCAATACCGTTGGTAAACTTCTTAGGCATTTAATAGAAAATTCTTCAATAAGAAATATTTCAGAAATTATAGTTTCTGATGGCGGTAGTACTGATGGCTCGCAGGACCTTGTGTCTAATTTTCCTAATGTTATTTTAATTAATTCGGAAAAAGGGCGTGCTAAACAAATGAACAATGCTGTAAAGAAAGCAACTGGTAATATTTTGTATTTTTTACATGCGGATTCATTTCCTCCAAAAAATTTTGATGCGCATATCATATCAAAGATAAATCAAGGACATCTGGCGGGTTGTTTCAGAATGCAATTTGACAGCTTTCATTGGTGGTTACGTTTAGCAAGTTGGTTAACAAGATTTAGTTGGAGAATATGTCGTGGTGGAGACCAAAGCCAGTTTATTACACAAAACCTTTTTGATGAAATCGGAGGATACGATGAAAGTTACATAATCTATGAAGACAATATTTTAATTAACGAATTGTATGCCCGCAATCAATTTATTGTTATTGGAAAAAAAATAAAAACCTCAGCACGCTTATATAAAAAACACGGCGTTTGGAAATTGCAATACCATTTTTGGGCCATTTATGTAAAGAAATGGTTTGGTGCTACTGCTGATGATTTATTCGCATATTATAAAAAGAATATTGCATCATAAATCATCTTGTGTATCTTTAAAAAGTGAAACCATTAGAAATTATATTGGCCATTTTGTTATCGATTGGGGCTATTCAAGGAATCATCTACGCATTTATACTTTGGAAAAGTCAAAATATAAATGAAGTCGCAAATAAATTTTTGGCAGTAATACTTTGGTTTTTTGCCTACAGGCTTCTTGTAGAAGTTTTAAAACTTTTCGGAATTGGTTACTATGACGTCTGGTATCATTTTCTATTAGAATATAATTGGATTTATGGTGCTCTAATTTTCTTTTTTGTTAAGGCTTATGTTACTCCAAAATTCAAATTAAATTTAAAGCAAGATTGGGTTCATTTTATACCGGTACTCATTGAATTTTATTGGAGTAATTTTATAAAATCACAAAATTTCTTTTGGGACGGCACGCGTGAAAGCCTCTCTTGGTTGGGATATTGGGGCTATGTTGTTTGGATGCAATTACCAACACAATATGTTGTAAGTGCGCTTTTAATTATTTTATATATCGATAAATCCGAAAAACTGTTATCACAATCCAAATCTGAAACTTATGAGCTAATTACTGAAAACACCTTTTGGGTAAAACGTGTTTTAACGTTAATGAAGTATTATTCTATTGCTGTCATTCTTGTTGTACTTATTGATTATTTATTCTTTGATTATGCTTTTAACCGTTTTTATCATTATCCAATATTTTTAGGAATGGCTTTAATCACCTATTGGTTAGGTATTGAAGGGTTTAATAAGAAGGACAAGCAAGTCGTAAAAGTCAAAACCATTTTAGATCCAAAAGAAAAGGCTCAATTAGATGATATAGCTTCTAGGCTAAAGACTTTAATGACAGAAGAAAAGGCATTCAATAATCCGGATATTAATTTGACTAGTTTGTCTGAACAACTTGGTGTAAAGTCGTATTTAACAACCAAATGTTTAAATGTAGTTTATGAAAAAAAATTCAACGATTTTATTAATGAATATCGCATCGAAGAATTAAAAGAGCTTCTTAATAATCCCAAAAATTATAATTACACCTTATTAAGCCTAGCCTTTGAGGCTGGCTTTAACTCTAAAGCATCATTTAATAGAGCGGTTAAAAAATTAACTGGAAAATCTCCAAGCGCCCTTAAACAAGACTATTTAAAGTCTCGTTTTTTTTAATTGACACCTTTCAAATAAAGTATAAATGTCTCAAATATAGAATTGAGACGACTCGTATTCCTTTTGTTTGCACCTTTGCTTGTATAATTTTAAAAATCTCCATTATGCAAACTTTTAAATTTCTAACTGTACTTTTTGTAACAATGTTAGTGGTCCAAACTAATTATATCAATGAAAATTCATCTGACCTACAACAACTTATTGGTAAATGGACACTAGATATGACTCCAGAGAACAAAGAGGATTCAAACTTCGCAATAATGACTATTAATGAGGTTGGTATTAATAAAATCGAAGGATCGTTTTATCGAGAAGGCGTGATTATTGAAGAAGGAAGAACAAACACCCAATTAGAAGTTATTTATGTTGCCTTAGTTTCCAAGGATAATAGTGGTAGTTATAACACAACTTTCTATTTAAAAAATGAAAAACTATATGGTACAACCCATTCTATTAAAAAAAACTTTCTATCTGTTTGGGTAGCAACAAAAGAAAAATAAGATGAAAATAATAATTACATTAATTCTTTTAGTATTCTTTCAATTTACTTTTGGTCAAGGAGATTATGATACACCATCAAATGAACCTTTACCAGTGAAACTTCAAAATCTTAAGGTTGGCATAGAAGTGATGCACTTTCCAAAAGAAAATAATCCCATAAAAATAAAAGACAAATACTATTGGAAACATATCACTGCAATCTTATCAAAAGAAAGCGACCTTAAAATCATCGAATTTGGTGCCTATCTCTTTTATAATAAGCAATGGAATCTGCGCAAGTCTTACAATCTTAAAGATTTAGACACAAACTTTGGGACTGAAAATCAGATTCTTCTTCAGGGCCAACCATATGTATGGACAAATAACTGGAGAATTGGTAATCAACTTTTTGGTGGCTGGGCAATGTGGTACTTTATTGGCATTAACGATAACGGGGAAATCATTTGTGGCTATGAAACCATTAATACAACATCTAAACTTTTAAACAAATGATTTTGAAAACTTGTAAGATAAAAACGGTAATTACTCTATGCCTAATTTCAGTAATTACATACGCACAAAACTCAAGTATTGAGACTAAAAATAGCACTTTAAGCTGGACTGGTAATGCCGCCTTCAATACCTATTCTTTGACAGGAACATTGAAGGTAAAAAGTGGTACAATCAAAATTGAAAATGACTCAATCAAAGAATTAAAAATTTCAATCGACATGAAAAGTTTGAATCATGAAAATGGTGATTTAACAAAACACTTAAAAGGCAAAGACTTCTTTGAAGTGAATACATATACCGAAGCTACATTTACTCTATCAAAACCTGTTTTAATCGAAAATGCTAAAGCCACCATATCGGGTAAATTGACCATTAAAGATATGACCAAAGATGAAACTTTTATGATTAAACTAGACGAGAATAATTTATCCTTATCCTTTGATATTACAATTGATCTAACTGCTTATGGTGTTAAATTTAATTCTCCTAGTTTTTTTAAGAAAATGAAAGAAAATGGGATTGCAGATGATTTTGTTTTAAAAGGTCAGATTACACTTCATTAAATTAATTTTAAAAATACTGTCCAATTCCAAACACCAATCCATGTGTAGAATCTATGGTTACACCATAACCATAATCAATTCTAAAAATAGCGTTAAAAATCTTTTTATGTATAAAACGTAGCCCTACACCCGGATAAATTCGAATGTTTTGAGAATCTGAAAAATCCCCTAAGTCTCCTCCAGGATTCCGCCAAGAACCAGCATCAATAAATGTATTACTTTGCAATACAAACCAATCTTTTTCATAAATTGTATGTCTGTATTCTGTATTTAAAACAATGACTCCTGTACCCCTGTCAATAACATTCCCTACGCCTCTCACATTTACATTATTATCTACCGAAAATGGTGCAAAAGGGGTGTCATCATTTTTTGAAAACCCTACACGTAACCGGCTAGCCCAGTTGCCTTTTTTACCTATGCGCTTATAAAATGAAAAGTCATTCCATCCAATTGTGAACTCGGGTAAAGCAACATCAGTAGACGTTACATATTGAAAATTAAATACACTTCTAAAGCCAGAAACATATTGATAGAAATAATCTAAGTTATTGTATTCGTAAATAAGCTTATACAGTAATTTATCAACTTTTAACTCCTGAGGAACATTAGGGTTTGTAGCTCCTTTTTTATACTCATAATCTTCGGTAAAAAAATTAAGCCCTAGCTCAAATCTATTATGAAAATTCAACTCGTATAACCCAAGAATTTCAAATGATTCATTATTATATTTATAGTCGGCTGTTGTATTGTCAAAAAAAACAGGTTCTTGAGTTGTGAGGTCCTGATAATTTAATGCAATACCAAACCGTCTACTAAACAAGTAAGGAGCCCTTAAATTAATTCCAAAAGAATTATAGACATCTTTTTGAATAAAACCTCCAAAGGCAATGTTTCTTCCTAGTAAATTAAACTCATACAGACCCAATCGGTATGCAAATTCGCCATCATTAGATGTGTAAATACTTGCTGAAGGAATGATTGTAAAATTCTCTTCAATTGTATAGAACACGTTGTATTGATTATCATGACTAAAAAACACTTGATAATAAGCATGTGCAATAGATGGTAA
>Ga0316189_10003249_pt1 | contig 15796 bp, 14 predicted proteins | sample LowCovwburrow_MG_FD_204930 | JGI IMG/M metagenome (GOLD analysis project Ga0316189, IMG submission 204930) | Coastal sediment microbial communities from Maine, United States - Lowes Cove worm burrow | ecosystem: Environmental > Aquatic > Marine > Coastal > Sediment | place: USA: Maine... | reverse complement strand
ATGCGGCTCAATCTGGCGCAGGCATTAATGTGTCGCTCTGACCTGTTGCTGCTCGACGAGCCGACCAACCACCTGGATCTGGATGCAGTTATCTGGCTGGAAAACTGGTTACGTAGATACGCCGGTACCTTGCTGCTGATTTCCCATGATCGCGATTTTCTGGACAGTGTGGCCGGACAGATACTGCACATCGAGCAACAGGGTGTGAAGCTCTACAGTGGCAACTACACGGCATTTGAACGCGTACGCAGTGAGCGTCTGGCGAATCAGCAGGCCGAGCATCGCAAGCAGCAGCGGGAAGTGGCGCATATCCAGTCCTATATCGAGCGCTTTCGTGCCAAGGCCAGCAAGGCGAAACAGGCGCAGAGCCGCATCAAGGCGTTGCAGCGGATGCAGCAGATCGCACCGGCACATGTTGATTCACCTTTTCACTTCAGTCTGCGTGAGCCCGAGAAGCTGCCCCATGAATTACTGCAGCTGGATAAAGTGGGTATTGGCTATGAGGGCACAAGAATTCTTTCAGGGGTTCGCCTGTCATTATCGCCAGGCGACCGGATAGGGTTGCTCGGCCCGAACGGGGCGGGTAAATCAACACTCATCAAATTGCTCGCCGGTGTATTGCCGGCTGCCGATGGAGAAAGACGCCCGGCTCGTGACCTGAAGATCGGCTATTTTGCCCAGCACCAGGTCGAACAGTTGCATCCAGCCCATTCGCCTCTTGAGCATCTGCAGCAGCTCGATCCCCAGGCCAGGGAGCAGGAGTTAGCCGATTACCTGGGGGGGTTCGGATTTTCCGGTGAGCGTGCATCGATGCCGACAGCGCCGTTCTCCGGGGGGGAGAAATCGCGGCTGGCACTGGCTTTGCTCGTTTATCAACGGCCAAACCTGTTGCTGCTCGATGAGCCCACCAACCACCTGGATCTGGAGATGCGCCAGGCGCTCGCCCAGGCCTTGCAGGAGTTTTCCGGCGCCATGGTTCTGGTGTCGCACGACCGTCATTTACTCAGGGTAAGTTGTGATCAGTTGCTACTGGTGCATGATGGCAAGGTGGATGAGTTTCCGCTGTCGCTGGACGAATACCCGCAGTGGCTGGCAGAGCAGCAGCGTAGCCAGGAAGCACCAGTGACGCCGAACGGGATGCAGAATGTGGCTGCAATGCGCAAGCAACAGAAGCGCGATCAGGCCGAGATGCGCAAGCGCCAGCAGCCATTGCGGCAGCGAGTGGTGAAAGCAGAGACGGCGCTGGACAAGGCTCATGCAGAACAGGCGGCGTTGCAAGAGCAGCTCGCAGACAATGACGTTTATGCGGAGCACAACAAAGCGCTGCTTAAAGCGTTGCTCATCGAGAAGGCCGAGCTGGACTCGCATTGTGACCAGTTGGAACAGGACTGGATGGAAGCCAGCGAAGCACTTGAACAAATGCAGCAACAGCAGTGAAGCCGGGTGTTCCGGCCAATATCGCCATTCATGTACAGGCACTGAAGGAGCGGCCTCATGGCTGCGATTGTTGATTCCATCGGATTGCGGCGAAGGACGTCGCTCCTGCAGGGAGCCAATTAGGATCATGAATAGGTCGGATCCAGACTGCTGGGCGCCTATTAGAATTTCCCAAACGGCAATTTCCGACGGTCGTTTAGCCATTGTTTAATTTCGTGGCGGCTTGAAACGGATAAACAAAAGAATTTACTCTTACCTCAACTATCTTAGTAATTAGGATAAAACCCATGCAGTATTTGAACACGGAAATGATTCGAGCCACTGACCCGAACTATTTTCAGAACCAGAAGCCTTATCCTTGGATGAATCCACAAGACTCATTAACTAAGCAGGGATTCGAGGCACTTGTGGCGAACATGCCAGGTCTTTCCCTTTTCGAGGCGTTTTTCGACAAGAAGCGCAAGTACGGGCAGAAGAGCCATAATCGTTACGTGCTCGAGTACCAGGAAGGGCTTGTCCTGCCAGCACCCTGGCAGGCCTTTATCAACGAACTCCGAAGCGACCTGTATCGCAGATTCATAAAAGATCTGCTCGGACGGGGTCACATTCGTTTCCGGTTTCACTGGCACTACACGCCCAGCGGATGCGTTGTGTCTCCCCATTGCGATTCCATAAACAAGCTCGGTACGCACATCTTCTATATGAACTCAACGAACGACTGGGATCCGGCATGGGGAGGCCAGACCGTGATCCTCAATGATAATGGCCGATTGAACACAGAATCCAGCCCAAGTTTCGATGACTTTGACGAAGAGATCCCGGCTGAGACCATGGACAATAGAAGTCTTATCTTTGGCCGGAAGGGCAGCTCCTGGCATGGAGTGCACGAACTTCGATGCCCTGAGGGTGCATTCCGCAAGGTTTTCATTGTAGTGTTCCAGGATGTCAATCCTCGCAAAATACTTTTGAAACGTGCCAAGAGGCTGGTAAGAGGGCAGCCATTGATAAGCGAGAATGAAAAAAGAATGTACTGAGGCGTTCGCCCTGTCCGGTTGCAGTACGGATTATCCTTTGGCAAAAACTGGGCGGACCAACAGCATTTCTAAGTATTTTTTATCAGAGTTACTGCCGGGTAATCGCTGTATTTGAATGACCCATTAGAAAATTAACCTGTCGTTCTAAGGTCGGTTTGACAATGACGTGTTCTGGCCGTAAGTCGTCGTTTAGTGATAGCGAATATAAGAGGCTGATAAACTACCGGGAACGACCCGTTAATGACCTTGATTGCCTCTCTGTAGAAGTGGCGTCCTTCGCTGTGATCCGGCGGAATTAACAATCGCGGCCATGAGGCCGCTCCTGCAGGACCTGGACATGAATGGCTTACGGTTTTTCAATCGGTAGAGTAAATATCGGTAGTTTTTCTTTACTCATCTATCCGGCCTCGCAATGCTTTGGTGCGGCCGCGCCGGTTCTTGCTGTCGAGGCGTTTGCGTTTTGCATTCCGTGACGGTTTGGTGGCAATGCGCTTTTTCTGTATTGCTGTTACGCGCTCAATAATCTGATGTAGTCGCATTAAAGCGGCTGCGCGGTTTTTATCCTGGCTGCGATATTCGTTGGCCTTGATAACCAGTATGCCTTCCTTGTTGATGCGTTTGTCGGCATCGGCAAGCAAGCGTTCTTTTACATATTCAGGTAACGAGGATGCGCGGATGTTAAATCTCAGGTGAATTGCCGTGGCGACTTTGTTTACGTTTTGTCCGCCGGGTCCCGTTGCACGTATCGCAACGTATTCGATTTCGTGATCCGGGATTTTGATGGTGTGTTTGTTTGTGTGCATGGGTAAAAACAAAGAACCCCGCATCGCGGGGTTCTTTACAATCAACCAACCTTCTGGTTAATTAATTATTGCGGATGCACCTTTGCAGCCTGCAAGCCTTTCGGACCCTGTTCAACTTCGAACTCAACAGTCTGGCCTTCTGCCAGTGTCTTGAAGCCGTCACCCTGGATTGCGGAGAAGTGTACGAACACATCGTCGCCGCCGTCTGAAGGAGCAATAAAGCCGAAGCCTTTGGATTCGTTAAACCACTTAACGGTTCCTGTTGTCATGAAAATTACCTCAATCAAAATGTAAAAATTTGCGTGTTCAATTGCAGGTCGTTAAAGGTAAAGTTCAGGAGTTACCGAACGGTGCTTCTGATGTGACCTAAACGTGCAACCAAATTCCCTGTTACTACCAATCGGATCATACACAGCAGTGGGGTCCTTTGGATCAAGTAACACCTCCTAGTATATACAAATTTCAGAAAAAAACACCGTTCTGCCATTTGATTCTGCGTTCAGGTTGTAACCAGCACGCGCAGGGAATCGAGTCGCGGATGAGTGGTCGCCAGCACCTCGTCGACAAGCGCCAGCTGGTGCGTGAAAAAATCGATTTCCTCGCTACGCACATTGGCATTCAGCCGGGCCAGTGCCTGCAGCCGGTGTAACTCTGTTTCCAGGCCCTGTCGGGCCTGTTTTCCCGCAGTGGCAATGATTTCAGGCGCTTCCCGCAGGGCGTGCTGTTCACATTGGTCTATAAGACCGCGCAGTACCTGGTCGCGTGCCTGTACGACCTGGCGTGCAGTATCAGTATTTACCGATACCCTTTGTGTGTGTATCTGCGTGGTGCTGAGCGTGTGGTCGTGTCGTTCGCCGCGTTCGTCTATCACAATACGTATCAGGGTAGGTGGTAGCAGGCGCAGCGTGGCGAGATCTGTATGACTGGTTTCTAATATATATACGCACTCCAGCAACAGACTGCCCGGTCTAATGCCGGGGTGCTTTACAGCTGTTACTGCGCAGTTGCCCAGTTCGCTGCTGAGTAGCATGTCGATACTGCCGGTAACCAGCGGGTGCTCCCAGCTGAGATAGCGGGCATCTTCAAAAGCCAGTGCGATATCACGATCATAGGTGATTGTCAGTCCATCGTCAGGCAGTCCTGGCAAAGGGTGCAACATGTGTTCGCCGGGGTTGATTACCAGACATCCTTCACTGTGTATGCGGCTGTCGACACCAAAGGCATCGAACAGACTGTCCATGTAGCTCGCTATCTCCTGCGGGTCTTCAAGAGCAGTGGCCCTGGTGCACAGACGGTCGGCCGCAGGTTGCCTGCAGGAATTGTATTCAAGTAAACGGTCACGTCCATGTTGCAGTGCCTGATTCAGCGTTCCGTTGAGGCGACTGGCTTTGGTAACCAGGTCTTCTGCTGACCTGTCAGGATCCAGCAGGCAATCGTAAAGACTGTTTTTCAACTCGGTGTAGACTTGTTGTCCGGCCGGGCAGATCTGTTCAAACGCTGACAGCCCGTAGTGATACCAGTTAAACAGAACTTCCTGCGCGTTGCCTTGCAGATACGGTGTATGGATCTGAATGGTTTCGGTCTGGCCAATGCGGTCCAGACGGCCGATGCGCTGCTCCAGCAAGTCAGGATTCAGGGGCAGATCGAACAGAACCAGGTGGTGGGCGAACTGGAAGTTGCGTCCTTCACTACCGATTTCCGAGCACACCAGTACCTGGGTGCCGGTTTCCTGATCAGCGAAGAAGGCGGCAGCACGGTCACGCGCCACCAGGCTGAGGCCTTCGTGAAATACCGCGGCGTGAATGCCAACGCGATCGTAGAGAAAATCTGCAAGTTCTACCGTTGTCGTGGCATTGGCGGCGATGACCAGTACTTTCGCGGGCGCGAGCGTCGACAGGGTTTCTGTAAGCCAGGCAACACGAGGGTCGATAACCGTCCAGTGTTCGGCAGGTGACCCGGGCATGTAGCTGCGCTCGGGACAGATCAGGCCGGCAATATGTTCAGGTGAGGGTGCAGTGGCCAGACTGGTAGTGTCTGTATACGCTTTGGGCTGTGGCAGCGGGTGAGCATGCAGCTGCCTCTGTGGGAAGCCCTTGACGGCAGCGCGGGTATTGCGGAATAGCATGCGGCCGGTGCCGTGCCTGTCGAGCAATTGTGACACCAGTGCCTCACGGGCTGCCTGGTGATCCGGGCTATCTGCGGCGCTCTCGTTGAGCGTGTGCAGCAGTGAATCGGCGGCAGTGTCCTGCAGTGTGTCCGCCAGGGTCGCCAGGTTGTCGGCATCGAGGTGCTCCTCTTGCAGGAGCTGTTGCACAGCGTGTGCGACCGGCTCATAGCGTTCTTCTTCCGCAATGAAGGTGTCCAGGTCTGGAAAGCGGTGCTTGTCCAGGAGTCTCAGCCGGGCAAAATGGCTGGCTCGCCCAAGCTGTTCAGGCGTAGCGGTTAATAGCAGCACCCCCGGGGTTGCGCCAGCGAGCTGTTCGATGCACTGATATTCGTGGCTGGCTTCATCCGGTGACCAGGCGAGATGATGCGCCTCGTCGACAATCAGCAGGTCCCATTCACCTGCCATGGCTTGCTGCAGGCGCACGTGGTTGCCGCTGATGAAATTCAGGCTGCAGAGGACCAGTTGTTCACTGTGAAACGGGTTATCGGCAACGCCGCTGTCATCGATGGCCTGAAGGCGTTCTTCGTCAAAGATACTGAACATCAGGTTGAAGCGGCGCAGCATCTCTACCAGCCACTGGTGTATCAGGCTTTCGGGCACAACGATCAGTACTCGTCGGGCGCGCTCGGTTAGCAGCTGCTGGTGCAGTATCAGCCCGGCTTCGATGGTTTTTCCCAGGCCCACTTCGTCAGCGAGCAGCACGCGGGGCGCGTAGCGACCGCCAACTTCATGGGCTATATAGAGCTGGTGCGGGATCAGGCTCGTGCGGCATCCCGTCAGGCCGAACAGATCGGACTGGTTCAGACGGCTGATATGTTTCCAGGATGCGTAGCGCAGGTTGAATAGATTATCGTTGTCAATTTGACCGCTGAACATGCGTTCGCCGGGGCGATTGAGCTGAATAAAACAGCTCAGCTGGCGTTCATGCAGTCGAATGGACTGGCTGTTGTCATCCGTACCTATGTATGTCAGCAGCCCATCCTGCTCCTCGACAGCTTCCACCTGTATGCCGCGGTCATCAACGTCCAGCACCGCATCTCCGGGTACAAAGCGTACGCGGGAGAGGGGTGCGCTTTGTCTGGCGTAGGTGCGCGTTTCACCAGTGGCGGGAAACACCAGCGTTACCGTGCGGTGCTCGATGCTGACAATCATGCCAAGCCCCAGGCTCAATTCGGCGCTGCTGACCCAGCGCTGACCGGGTACAAGTTCCTGCACGGCTAACCTCAAAACTGTAAACAGTGCGCTATGGTAGAGCAAAGCGCGTGCGCGGGAAATGTTTAATATTAGGGCGAAGATGCACTAGAATACGCATCACTATGAAAGCCAATGAACTGAAAAGAGGGATGGTCTTCGACAACGATGGCCATAATGTTGTCGTTAAACACGTCCAGGTGCAGGCACCCTCATCGCGCAGCGGTAACACCCTGTACAAGGTGCGTGGGCAGGATGTGGCGAGCGGACAGAAATTCGAGCGCAGTTTCAAGGGTGAGGAACACGTCTCGCCCGTCGATATTGCCCGACGGGCCGTACAATTGCTCTACCGCGACGCTGATGGGTGCACCTTTATGGACGGCGAGACCTATGAACAGTACATCCTGTCTGAAGAGGCGGTTACCGATGAGCTGTCTTTTCTTAGCGATGGCCTGGAAGGTATTACCGCGCTGATTACCGAAGACCGGCTACTCGCCATCGAGCTTCCTGCGACCGTGGTGCTCGAGATTGAAGAGACCGCTCCCGGCATGAAAGCTGCTTCATCCTCAGCGCGCACCAAACCTGCCACGCTCAGCACCGGGCTGGTAGTCCAGGTACCGGAATACCTCACACCGGGTGAGAAGATAAAAGTGAATACAGAGACCAGGGAATTTATATCCAGGGCGTAGTGGACAGTTTATACACTAAAGCTTCGTCGCCCCGGCTTGCTTATACTGTAGGACAACAGGTTAATAAAACAAAAGCTGGAAGACCGCCTGTTAAGGGCTGGTTACCGAGACGTCCCGGCTACCCATTAAAGAACAGAGGATAGTTTCTATGGTTTGGGATGCCTGGTTTGTCCTCGCGGTTGTATTGCTCTGCTTTGGCCTGCTGGCCTCGAATCGTTTTTCTCCGGATTTAATTTTGATGGCCGGTCTGACGCTGCTTTTGGTGAGCGGTACCGTTTCCCCGGAACAGGCGCTTGCGGGTCTTGCCAATGAAGGCATGGTCACAGTAGCGGTGCTTTACATTGTCGTTACCGGGTTTCGTGAAACCGGGGGAATTAACTGGATTGTACAATCGGTACTGGGTTCCCCGGGATCTCTGGCACATGCACAACTGAAGGTGATGGCGCCGGTTGCTGCCCTAAGCGCCTTTCTTAACAATACGCCTGTGGTCGCCATCTTTATTCCCGCCATTAATGACTGGGCCAGGCGCCATCAATTATCTGTATCCAAGTTTATGCTACCTTTGAGCTATGCAGCTATTGCAGGTGGAACCTGTACCCTGATCGGTACGAGCACCAATCTGGTTATCAACGGCCTGGTGATCACTGAAACCGCGCTACCACAATTTGGTATTTTTGATCTTGCCTGGGTGGGTATGCCGGTAACACTGGTGGTGTTTATATATGTCCTGGCGAGCCAGCGTTGGCTGCTGCCCGAGCGCCGCCCGGCAGTAGGCAAGTTTGCCGATGCGCGGGAATATACCGTGGAGATGCTGGTTGAACCGGCCAGCCCCCTGGTGGGCAAAAGCATTGAGCATGCGGGTTTGCGCCAGTTGCCCGGCCTGTATTTGATAGAAATCGAACGTGAAGGGCGGGTTTTGACTGCTGTACCCCCTCATGAACGCTTGCAAGGCGACGACCGTCTGGTGTTTGTAGGAGTGGTGGATTCGGTCATCGATTTGCAGCGCATCGCGGGTCTTAAACCTGCAACAAACCAGGTCTTCAAACTGGACTCTCCTCGTGAAGACCGCCGTCTCACCGAGGCGGTCATATCCAATACCTCGCCGCTTGTTGGCAAGACGGTTCGTGAAGGTCGTTTCCGCAGTATCTACAATGCCGCTATTATTGCCGTGGCGCGCAACGGCGAAAATATTGACCGGAAGATCGGTGATATCAAACTGCGCGCCGGTGACACATTGCTCATGGTGTCTCATCCCGCCTTTTTTGAACAACAGCGTAACTCGCGAGACTTTTTTCTCGTCAGTAGCCGGGGTAATGTGGAGGCCGTGCGTCATGAAAGAGCACCGCTTGCGATACTGATTTTATTTGCCATGGTGGCGGTGGTGGCGTTGGGATGGCTATCAATGCTCAAGGCAGCCATGCTGGCTGCCGGGTTGATGATTATTACCCGCTGTACTACAGGGCGCATTGCACGCCGTGCCGTGGACTGGCAGGTTCTGGTTGTCATCGCGGCATCTTTTGGTATCGCTACGGCATTACAGAACTCGGGTGCTGCGTCAGCGATCGCTCAATGGATCGTGTCTTTTGCCCAGGACATTCCCTGGTTGGCGCTCGCCCTGGTGTTCGCAGCAACAGCATTGTTCAGTGCCCTGGCGACTAACAATGCCGCAGCGGTGATAATGTTCCCCATTGCCCTGTCCACGTCGGCAGGGCTCGGCGTCAGCTTCCTGCCCTTTGCAGTGATTATTATGGTGGCAGCCTCTGCAAGCTTTGCTACGCCCATTGGCTATCAAACCAACCTGATGGTTTATGGTGCAGGTGGATATCGTTTCAAGGATTACGTGTATTTTGGCACACCGTTAACAGTACTGGTGGGGATTGTGACAGTCGCTATTACGCCCTTGGTGTGGCATTTTTAGCGCTTGCAGCTCGCGCAGGTCATTGGCCGTAATATGTTTGAAGTACTCGTACAAATGACCGGTTTGATAGTTTGTGGTATCGCCTGGCGTGTGTTTAAGCCAGCGGGCCTGGAGCCGGCTCAAACCCGCAAGGTTTTAACTTCACTGGTCTACTATCTGTTGCTTCCGGCACTGGTGCTTTCCGTATTGTGGAAAGCCGAGCTGGGCAATACCACGTTGCTCATCGCCCTGTCCGCCGCGTTCGCTGTAGTTGTCGGGATGGGTTTGAGTGTCTTGAGCTGCCGCGCCTGCAGATCCAGTCCGCCCGTTGCCGGCGCTGTGATCCTGGCGGCAACGTTCCCCAATGCGACCTATCTTGGCCTTCCCGTGCTTGAAGCTGCCTTCGGCCCCTGGGCACGCGGTGTAGCGATTCAATATGACTTGTTTGCCTGTACACCGCTGCTGTTCACGCTAGGAATTCTGGTGGCTTCGCGTTACGGGAATACAGCGGAGATGGCGCGCAACATGGCAGGGGAACTGTTGCGCATCCCGGCTTTGCTGGCGGCAGTACTGGCAGTTTTCCTTAACATCATGGACGTGCCAAGTCACGCGGTTCTCGATGGCCTGCTGGGTTTGCTGGAGCGTGGTGTCGTACCGTTGATGCTGTTTTCACTGGGACTCAGTCTGGAGTGGAACCGGTCTCATTGGCAAACTTTGCCATCGGTAATCCCGGTGGTGGTGCTACGTCTGTTTATAGTGCCCGCAATTATTTTGCTATTTGCTTCCGTTATCGGTTTGACTGGTGAATGGAAGGCGGCGGTGGTACTGGAGACTGCCATGCCCAGCATGGTGCTGGGCATCGTTTTTTGCGACCGCTACAATCTCGATGTCAGTATTTATGCTGCGGCAGTTACGATTACCACCGTGCTGAGCCTGCTGACATTGCCGATGTGGTATCAGGTTCTGGTTTGATTCAAATCCTGGCCTTCCGGTATGCTCTGGCAGATTTTTGAAAACAGTAGATTGCAGAAGAAAAGTGGAACAGATACCCTTGGTGCAAGTTGTTCGGTAACTAAGGAGACCAAGTTGATGTCAGTTTTTTCCGGAAAGGCGAAATTCCTGGTGGCCGTATTCAATATAGCGGTGCTATCTGCGGTAAATACGTCGCTTTCAGCGCAGGATTTCGGGCGCGGTGAGGCGCTTTACGAGAATCACTGCAAGGAATGTCACGAAGCACTGGCACATACGCGTAACGGAAGTAAAATCAGCTCTGTTGGTGATATCCGCAGCTGGGTGAGATCCTGGAGCATCCATTCCAGGCTTGACTGGTCCACAGAGGAGGTCGAGGATGTTGCCGATTACCTCAACAGCAGATTTTACCATCTAACCGACAAGCCCTAGCTGTCTGCGTTCAGGGGCCTGTTTAAATGCTTTTATACCTAGGCTTTCAATTTATCTTTTGCGATGTAAAGTGCGGCTATACTTCTTGCTTCAGTGCAATCATCCTGTTTAATCAGTTGGTCTAGTTCATTTAGAGACCAGGGAACCACTTCAATCTCTTCCGGCTCATCGCCTTGTTGTTTTTGCGCATAGAGATCCCGGGCAAGCACGACTTCGGTTAAATGTCCCGTTAACCCGGGTGCAACCGTAAATGTTTTTAAATGAGTTAGCCTGTTTGCGCCGTAACCAACTTCTTCCATTAGCTCTCGATTAGCGGCCTGTAGCAAGTCTTCACCATGTTCGATTTTGCCTTTTGGCAGGGCAAGTTCGTATCGATGTACTCCGGCGGCATACTCTCTGATTAATAAAACAGTTTCGCCATCGTCCTGAACGGGAACCACGAGGACCGCCGCGCGGTAATTCGGTTGTAATCGCTCATACGAGGCATGGACGCCATTATCAAACTCCAAATCCAGTTCTTCGACACAGAACATGCGTGTTTGAGCAACGATTCGTTTTTTCTGGATCTTCGGTGGCTTGCGCATTGAACCTTTTTACCCTCTCCTGGTAACAATAACCAAAAATATCGCTGTTAAACTCATTGATTGATTGGGATCTCTGTAAGCGAAGCTGCTGCCTGGTCAAACTGGTCCCAGTCCGGATTTTCTCCGAAGTAGTCCGATAAAAATTCCACAAAGGTTCTTACCTTGGCCGAAAGATAACGTCGCGAGGGGAAGACGGCATAAATCGAAATTTCAGGTGGACAATAGCTTGTCAGTACCTGCTCCAGTCGCCCGGTACGCAGCTCTGGACCCACAATGAAAGTGGGTAGTAATGTGACGCCAAGCCCGGCGACGGCGGCAGCTTTAAGTATGTCGCCATTGTCTGCGCAGACCGGGCCGTTCACCTTGATTGATTCTTCGCTATCAGGTCCATGCAGTATCCAGGTGTCGGGCTTCAAGTCGTTGGAGTAGACCAGGCAATCGTGGGTTGCCAGATCTTGTGGCACCTGCGGTATGCCATTTTGCTTCAGGTACCCGGGAGAAGCACATAATACGCGTTTGCAAGGTGCTATCTTGCGCGCGATGAGGCTTGAGTCTTCCAGTGCCGCAATTCGTAGCACAAGATCAAAGCCCTCTGCTACAACATCAATAAAACGATCTGAAAGGCTCAACGAAATCTGTACCCGGGGATGTTGCTTTATGTAACCGGGAATTGCCTCTTTCAAATGTTGGATGCCGAAAGATGTCGGTGCACTTAGTCTAAGTGTGCCGTGCGGTTTGTTTGTCTGTTCGCGGGCTATACCTTCGATTTCCTCGATATCACTGAGAATGACGATACAGCGTTCGTAGTAGATGCGCCCGATTTCGGTGAGGCTGACCCTGCGGGTAGTACGGTTAAGCAAGCGCGTGTCCAGATGGGTTTCGAGCTGCATTACTGATTTGCTGACCTGGGCGCGTGACAGCCCGATTTTTTCGGCGGCCGCAGTGAAGCCTTCCTGGTTCACCACCTCCACAAAGATCGCCATGCTGTTAAGTCGGTCCATATTGTCAACTAATAGGAAACAATATGTTTATTTATAGCGTGTTTATTAGCCATTATCCAGCTTATATTCTTCATCTTCGTTGAATGCCAGTAACCGGGGAGTTGGAAATGATTGAGATTCGGCACAGCAATGAGCGCGGTACAGCAGACCATGGCTGGTTACAGAGTCGCCATACTTTTTCGTTTGCCGGTTATTACGACCCTGATCATATGGGAGTCTCTTCCCTGCGGGTGATTAACGATGACCGGGTCTCTCCTGGAGCGGGGTTTGCGACGCATTCGCACCAGGATATGGAAATCATCAGCTATGTAAAAAATGGCGCCATTGAACACAAGGACAGCATGGGTAACATTGAAAGATTGCCCACGGGAGAATTCCAGCTCATGAGTGCGGGCACCGGTGTGACTCACAGTGAGTACAACCCATCGTCCAGTGAGCCACTGGAGTTTCTGCAAATCTGGATCGAACCCAATGCTGTTGGTATCGAGCCTGGCTACCAGCAAAAATATTTTGAGGCCCGGGAAGGGTTGCGGCTGATTGCCTCCCCCGATGCCCGCGATGGTTCGTTACTGCTTCATCAGGATGCCTGTTTGCATCAGCTGCGCTTGAGTACGGGTCAATCGGTTTCACATTCACTCGTACCGGGCCGAACGGTTTATGTGCACGTTGTCTCGGGTGCCATCGGTTTAAATGGCGCACACTTGAGTGAGGGTGATGGTGCAACAGTAAGAACAGACGATGTAATCGAGTTTACAGCAAACGAAAAGAGCGAGGCGTTGGTGTTTGATTTGCCTTAGTGCATGCTCTGAAATTCAAGCTGTATAACCTTGAAACCCGTTATTAAAAGGAAACAAAATGGACACTATTGAAGCTGTCAGGCAACGACGTGCTGTAAAGCAATACGATCCTGAACATGAAATGACCCGGGAGGAAGTAGACCAGCTTATTGGTTTGGCCAAACTGGCACCGACTGCCTTTAACCAACAGAATTACCGTTTTGTGCTGGTTCGTGATGCAGGGCTTCGCAAGCAAATACGTGAGGCTGCCTGGGATCAGGCGCAGGTAACTGATGCATCGCTATTGATTGTGATATGTGCGGACCTGAAAGCCTGGGAGAAAGATCCCTCACGTTATTGGGCCAACGCACCCGCGGAAGTCCAGGATTATATGAAGTCAGCGATTGATCAATATTATCGAAATCGCGAGCAGGTCCAACGTGATGAAGCTATGCGCTCAGCCGGTATTGCGGCACAGACTATTATGTTGTCCGCCAAGTCAATGGGATATGATACCTGTCCAATGGATGGCTTTGATTATGATGCGGTTGGGAAGCTTATAAACCTGCCTGAAGACCATGTTGTTGCCATGTTTGTTGTGGTGGGCAAGGCTGTGCAGCCAGCCAAACCTCGACCCACTCAATTAACCACGGATGAGGTTGTGATTGCCGACCGATTTTAACCCTGGCGTATATACAAAGGCTTTTCACCAGGGGCAGGGTCTGAGTATAACTTACAGCTAGTGAAGCAAGTGCCTTGACTGCTCTCCCTCCTGGGTGAAAGCAATATTTGCGACTTGACCTTCCTGCTCGTCTCCCTGCCTGTTGTTGACCAGTCGGGCATACAGTTCAACGTACTGTCTGGCACTTTGTGTCCAGGAGAAGTCCTGCTTCATGCCGGCGATCACCAGTTTCCACCAGTCTACGCGGTCATTGCGGTAGAGTGACAGCGCGCCCAGGCAAGTGGCCAGTAAAGCTTCAGGGGAATCACCGTCAAACAGAAATCCGGTGGCCTGGTGCGCAGCCAGTGATTCCTGGTTGAAATCGACGATTGTATCGCCAAGTCCGCCGGTACGGTGGGCAATCGGTATGGTTCCGTAGAGCTGGCTGTACATCTGGTTGAGTCCACAGGGTTCATAACGCGACGGCATGAGCAGGGCGTCGGCGCCGGCTTCAATGTTGTGTGCGAGCTGCTCGTCATAGCCGATATGCACGGATAGCTGTCGTGGGTAATGTTGTTCAGCCGAACGCAGCTGCGCTTCTATTTCAGGGTCACCGCTGCCGAGTACGACCAGCTGTACCGGAAGTTTGAACAGCTCGTCCATGATGTCGAGTATCAGATCGATGCCCTTCTGCTCGACAACCCGGCCGACATAGCTGAGCAGCAGGGGCTGTGAGGCTACACTCAGTCCCAGATCGCGCTGCAGGGTGAACTTGTTAAAGAGTTTGTTTTGCAGGGTGTGCACGTCGTAGCGACGAGTAATCAGGGGATCGCTGGTCGGCCCCCAGATGTCATTGTCGACACCGTTGATAATGCCCGTCAGTTCGGATGACCGGTGACGCAACAGACCTGCCAGGCCGTAGCCGTGCGTCTCATCGGTGATTTCCTTTGCATAGCCGGGGCTGACGGTGGTTATCCAGTCGGCATGGGCAATGCCACCCTTGATAAAGGACAGCATGTTATAGAATTCCAGGCTTTCCAGTGACCAGAGTTCATCTGGCAGATCCAGAGCGCTGAAGGTTTTTGCCGGAAACAGTCCCTGGTAAGCCAGATTATGAATAGTGAAGAGGGCGGCGGGACGGTTTGGTTCAAGTGACAAAAGCGCTGGTACAAGGCCGGTCTGCCAGTCGTTGCAGTGAATCAGCTGAGGGCGCCAGTTGCCGTCAGCCTGGCCCAGTGCCAGGGCTACGCAGGCGTGTGCAAACAGCGCAAAGCGCTCGGCGTTATCTGGCCAGTCTTTGCCATCCGCCTGGGTATAGGGGTTGCCTGGACGATTAAAAAAGTCCGGCGCATCGACCAGATACAGGGGCACTTCACTGTCGGGCAACCGGCCGAGCAGAATGCGTACCGGTTTTTTAGTGCCCGTGAGCTTGAGTTGGGCCAGTTCAGTCAGTTCGCCAGCCTGCCGCAGTGCCGCCGGGTAGGCCGGTAGCACCAGGCGTACATCGTGTTCCAGTTGCAGCAGCGCCTTGGGAAGACTGCTGCTGACATCTGCCAAACCACCCGTTTTAATGAGGGGGTAGACCTCGCTGGTGCAAAACAGGATATCCATAAACGCCCTCCAGCCGTTGGGAGTAATATACACCGAAATCAGGACTTCACCAGTGGATATGGAAGACAAGCAAAAAGAACAATTCAGGCAACGCCTGCTCGCTTTGCAACAGCAGTTGCAGGATCTGCAGGCCACTGGCGACGAGGCCAGCCAGACAGTGAAACTGGACCAGAGCAGCGTTGGCCGTCTTTCACGTATGGATGCCCTGCAAGGCCAGGCTATGTCGCAGGAGCGTGGCCGCCGGCGGACGCTGGAGCTGCAGCGTATTGCGGCCGCGTTGTGCAGGCTCGAAGCTGGAGATTATGGTTATTGTGTGCGTTGCGATGAGGCGATTGCCATTCCACGGCTTGAACTCGATCCCGCGGCGACACTCTGTATAACGTGCGCCAGTCAGGACGAAGCAAAATAACCAAGTACGCCAGTTATGGCGGATAAACTGCTATAATACGCACCCGTAATCCATTATCGGCAAAAGGTTTTTACCCGTGCCTGTAGCCAAGCCCCTGTTTTCATACCGTCCCTACTGGGCGCACCGTTTCGGCAC
>Ga0316189_10003247_pt1 | contig 15798 bp, 13 predicted proteins | sample LowCovwburrow_MG_FD_204930 | JGI IMG/M metagenome (GOLD analysis project Ga0316189, IMG submission 204930) | Coastal sediment microbial communities from Maine, United States - Lowes Cove worm burrow | ecosystem: Environmental > Aquatic > Marine > Coastal > Sediment | place: USA: Maine... | reverse complement strand
ATGTAAATTAACGTAAAAAAAACGTTTATTAAGTAGCTGTGTCTCAAACAAAATGTTCACTATTAGGAAAAAACTATGGCGGTAAAATTAAAAAATGGTGCTGAATTTCTTCACATTCCGAAAACAGGTGGACGTTGGGTCGCATCACTTTTAGATTCAAATAATTTGATTTCATATAATAAAGGCCATAAGCATGCCGATTACGACTCTAATCTCTTCGATTACGATTCTAATCTGTTTCCAATTGGAAAAGGACGAAAACGAAATTTATTGTTCTTATTGTCGCTATTAAGAACTAAAGGTATTTTGAAAGATTCATCTCATAAAACAAGTTCGTTTAGATTCTGCTTTGTACGACATCCGCTTTCATGGTATGAATCGTGGTGGAAATTTATGGAACCTATGGGCTGGAGGGATTTTGGGAAAGAGAATACCGCAAACCTCTGGCACCCTAATTCAATACTAAATGGTTTAGGAAGCAGTGATTTTAATGAATTTCTGTGGAATGTAATAAAGAAAAGACCTGGATATGTTTCAGAATTATTTATGAGTTATACAAAGTCTGGAATAAATTTTATTGGAAGGACAGAGAGTCTAAATCAAGATATGCTAGATGTTTTAAATATTCTAGAATTAGAAGTAGATGAAACCAAAATACTTGACGCTCCAAAGTTTCACGAGTCAAAAAAAATACAAGTAGAATGGGATCCTAAACTTAGAGAGATGATGTTGAAATTAGAATTACCTGCGTTGATTCATTTTGGATATTTAAATGAAAAAGAGCAGCTCGATTTTGGACTACATAAATTTATCCCTCCAAACAAAGCTTTGAACCTTGTATAATCTATTTTTTTGTGGGTATAAAAGTATTAGCATAAATGTAAATCACATTAAATTTAGTGATAACAACATTGATATGGTAAATTAAAAAGGTGACGGATTTATTGTGAAAAGAAAGAAACCTTTTATATTTGGAATTCGTTGTGGGATCGTGAAACTAGTTATGATTCTTTTTAATCTTTGAAAAAGAGAATACACATGGGTTTAGGCATTATTACACCGCATTACAACGATTTAGAAGGGCTAGAACGAATTTATTCCTGTCTAGAAAAGCAAACTTGTAGTGACTGGGAATGGATAATAGTTGATGATTTTTCTCCACGAGATAGTATTGCCGAGGTTGAAAAATGGTGCAGTGAACTTGACGACAAGTTTGTCAAACTGATCTGTAATACTCATAAAACTAATGCTTCGGTTTGTCGCAATATAGGAATAGACCATACAGACCATAAACGACTCGTGTTTTTAGATTCTGACGACATGATTTCTGACGATTTTGTCGCTAATAGGCATGTTGAGTTTGAAGAATTTATGGTGTTTAAAAATTTCAAACTCGTCAACACAAAAAATGAGCAATTTTTATCACCCGAACATCATTCAAATCCATTAGACCATTTTTTGAGAGCAAGTTTTATTTGGCAGACCACTTGCGTTCTTTGGGATAAAGAATTTTTAATTCAAATTGGTAAATTTGATCCAAACTTGCAACGATTGCAAGATGTTGAGCTCTCTATTAGAGCTTTGTTTGCTGGTAATAATTATGAGATTGTTGATAATACAATCGATTTTTTTTATTGTACCAAGCCTATTCGTTTAAAAAAGCATATTGTAAAGAAATCATGTCAGTCGGTCAATTATTTAATTTTGAAGATACATGACAATTATACATTGGATACAGACAGGCAATCTCGCATTAAAGCCTATTACTATGCGTGTGTTAAAGGTTTGCATCGTTGCAAAAACAGAAAGGATGTGGTTTACGTAAAAGAGAGTCTAAAAGTGTTCCACAAGAAAAAATATATAAATACCTTTGAATATCTAATAGGCAATTCCCTTTTGATGCTTTATAAAAATCGAATGATTTCAGATGCGCTATTTATAAGGGCTAATCGCTATTTTTATAAATAGAAATTGATTTGACTTGTTAATGAATGAGGATTACTAATGAACTTAGATAAAAGAATTAAGATAAATAGGAAATGAAACATAAAGTGAATGTGTCTCAAGGAAACTCAAACTATAGTGCTATAAATGAGCTTTCTGATTCTAAAAAATGTCTCTTTAGCATATGCCAATGATACAAGTCTCTGTCGTATTACCAGTTTATAATGGCGCAAAAACACTTTCAAATACTTTGGATAGTTTGGTGGTACAGACGTATACTGATTTTGAGGTTATTGCTTGTATTGATGGTAGTAGTGATGATTCTCAGGGTATTTTAGAACAATACACTTCAAAATTTAAAAAACTCACAATACTTAAAAATGAATTTAATAGAGGTTTGGGACCAACCATGAACCGTTTGATTCATCATACCGAAGGGGAATATATTGCTATTGCCGAACAGGATGACTACTATTATCCAGAGCGATTACAACTACAAGTCGAGATCTTAAATAAAAATCAAGCTATAGGATTGGTGTCTGGAATCGCCGAATTTTGGGATGGAAAAAATGCACATGGTAAATTTCCAGGAATGTTGGTTCATGGTGCACAATACCCTGAAGGTGAAGAGATGATTATGATAAATTATAAGCGTCAAATAAAAGTTGCAAATAGTTGTATGATGTTTAGAAAATCTGTGCACGTAGATAATGGTTTGTACTTTACTCAGCATTATCCGAGCATAAGTGTTGATTGGACGTATATATTACGTTTTTCGCTTATTTCTAAAATACATGGTCTACATCAAGTATTAGTGCGTATTGATCGTCGCCCGAAGAGAAATTCGGTTACGGCAGACAAAACAAAACAGTTTAAAGCGACAAGAGAATTGTTGCGTTCATTTGCTTATGAGTATCCAGATATCATAACTAACAAAGATTACAAATACGCATTAACAACCCAATCTTTATTGGAAATCAATTCACAATCTGGAATTGCATATATAATAACTTGGTTAGGCTTCTTTTTAAAGCGTCCAACTGAAAAGCGCTATATTGAGAACCTAAAAAAAAGAATATCACGAAAAATTAAAAAATAATTAGAATTCAAACTATGATGTCTTTAAAGCAATATGTCGTGAATTTACTTACTATTCACCGTTTAGGAAAAAAAATCTTTATAGATGATTTTTTCAAAAAAACGGCTAAGTTGTCTGCCGCAGAGAATTCTAAGCTCCCGAGACGTACCCAAATCATCGACTATTTTGTAAAGTTGGTTGAAGCTCAATATTATTTAGAGATTGGAGTGAGAAATCCTGAAAAGAATTTTAACAAAATACAATGTACTCATAAATTTTCTGTAGATCCAGGCATCGAGTTTGAAGATAACCCTGTTGATTTTAAGATGACTTCTGATCTTTTTTTTGAGAAACTAAAAAGTGACCAATTAGAAATTAAGTCTGAAACAAAGTTCGATGTTATTTTTATAGATGGTCTACACATTTCAGATCAAGCTGAAAGAGATATATTAAATAGCATTGAATACTTAACTGATAATGGAGTTATAATCATGCACGATTGTAATCCTCCTTCAGAATTTCATCAAAGAGAGCAATATGATTTTAAGAATTCTCCTGCAACAGTGTTCTGGAACGGAACGACCTGGAAAGCATTTTATAAAATTAGACACAGAAAAGATTTATATTCAATATGTTTTGATTCTGATTGGGGAGTTGGTGTAATATCAAAGAATAAATACCCTTTGTTTAATACTATTGAAGACACATTGCAAAACGAATTTTATGAATATGCAGTTTTAAATAAAAACAGACAAGAACATTTAAATCTCAATTCTTTTGATAGATGGGTAGAAGCAATAAAAAAATAAAAATTCTCTATACCATTCCAAATTTTAATACGGCAGGTAGTGGTAAAGTGCTCTATGATTTGGCTAAAGGTTTAGATTCGGAACGTTTTGAGGTTTCTATTGCCTGTAATCATAATAAAGGATCCTTTTTTAAGGAGGTGGAGGCATTAGGTTTGCCAATTTATATAATTGATTCAACAGTTCCGTTGCGTCCTTACTATAGCTTATTTTTAAGGATAAGACCTTTTAAAAACTTTGTTAAATCGCACCAGTTTGATATTGTGCATTCTTGGCATTGGAGTAGCGATTGGACCGAAGCTTTAGCTACACGTCTATTAGGCGTAAAATGGTTATATACCAAAAAAGCCATGGGTTTTAATAATAAACATTGGAAAATAAGAAGCTATCTAGCTAGTTTTATTGTCACAATAAATAACGAGATGAATGCTTATTTCCCTAATAAAAAGCAGCAAGCCTTAATTCCGTTAGGTATTGATACTGATTATTATAACTCCAATCTATTTAAAGTCAAAACACCTGTCGTTACTGATGAATTTCATATTATAACTGTAGCCAATTTGGTTCCTGTGAAAGGAATTCAAATCTTAATAAACGCTGTTCATAAATTAAATGACTCAAATGTTAAGCTAACGGTATTAGGTGACTATGATAGTGATTACGGGAAAGACATGGTAGTGTTAAAAGATCGTTTAGGGATGCATCAACAAGTACGGTTTTTAGGTAAGAAACTTGATGTTAGACCTGATATTGCTGCCGCTGATTTATATGTTATTCCTACATTAGATGAAGGCAGGAAAGAAGGCATGCCGATGGCTTTAGTAGAAGCCATGTGTATGGCTATTCCAGTTTTAGGGTCGAATATTACAGGTATTAATTTCGTTTTAAAAGATTTCGATAATTTACTATTTCAACCCGAAAATATTGAGGAATTGGCTTTAAAGATAAATGAAATACGGTTATTATCTGTTGAGGACAAAACCAGTCTAGGAACCTCTTTGAGGAATTATTGTATGAGTCATTTTTCATTACAATCTTTTATAGAGGCTCATGAAACACTATATTTAAAACTTGTTGACATATAGTATTGATATGAACATTAAAACTTCCATTATTCCTCATAAACAACAGGTTGTAGGTAAGGGCTCTACATTAGACTATGAGGCAATTTGTGTGTTTGCTGCAACTGGTTTTTTTTTAGATCAAGACACTTATTTTAAAGAGCAACGTGTTTTAAAACCAGCTTGTAATTATCAAATTGATACAGAGAAACAGCTTATTCTTTCCGAAGAACCCTATTTTAATTGGCATTACAGTCCTAAACAACGATCTTTTGAAGAAGTTGTTGATGAGTTTGCAGAGCTGTTTGAAAGCATTATCAAGGAACAAGTGTCAGAAAAGAATGTGATATTACCTTTGTCTGGCGGATTAGATAGCAGAACGCAGGCTGTTGCCTTACACTATCTTGAAATCAAAACGCAGGCTTATAGTTATGCATTTGATGGCGGACATGATGAAACTTGGTATGGGAAGAAAATTGCTGAGGATTGCGGTTTTCCATTTCAATCACTCACGGTTCCAAAAGGTTACTTATGGAATTCTATAGAGGCTCTTGGTGAAATGAACGCCTGTTACTCTGAGTTTACGCACCCAAGGCAAATGGCTTTTATTGACGACTATAAAACTATGGGTGATATTTTTTCATTAGGGCATTGGGGTGATGTGATGTTTGATGATATGGGAGTTTCTAGTAGTTTGAGAATAGAAGATCAAGTCCTCATAATTGTAAAAAAAATAATAAAAAAAGGAGGTTTAGAACTCGCGAATAGCCTTTGGGAATCCTGGGGACTAGAAGGGGGATTCTTGAGTTATCTCAAAGGGAGGATTCATGATTTACTGTTATCTATTGATATCCCGGAAAATGCCAATACTCAAATAAGGGCTTTTAAAAGCCTCTATTGGGCTCCTCGTTGGACCAGTGTTAATCTATCTGTTTTTGAATCTGCTAGTCCTATATCGGTGCCTTATTATGACAACAGAATGTGTGATTTTATTTGTTCTGTACCTGAAGAATATTTAGCGGGAAGACGAATACAAATTGCCTATATTAAAAAGCGAATGCCTGCATTGGCAAAGCTCACTTGGGAAGCGCACAGACCATTTAATTTATATAATTATCAATATAATAAAACACCTTGGAACTTGCCGTATCGTGTTTTTAATAAATTGAAACAAGTTATTAGTCCCAAAGATTTTATACAACGCAATTGGGAGTTGCAGTTTTTAGGCGAGAATAATGATAAATATCTGCAAGCATATTTGTTTGATAACCCTAATTTGGATAGCTTTGTTCTTCCTCAAGTTAGAACACATTTTTATAGAAAATTTAAACAAGATGATTCTGTTTTTTATTCTCATCCTGTAAGTATGCTATTAACATTATCTGTTTTTTCTAAAAGGCATAACCTTCAGTTTTATTAGAAATTATTTCTAAATTAAATTAATTATATAGTATTTTGAAACAAGAGTTTTCTGTGGCCTTATATTCAGGAGTTAGTAAAAGTACTACTTTTATAGAGCGCTTAATATCCGGTTTAGCAGATCAAAATATAGATGTTTATATTTTTGGTAATAATAATGGAAAACCTCAAAAATCTAAACATGTTTTATATAAAACTTATAATGGTAAATTTCACAAGTTATATACCCTTTTAAAGTATAGTTTAGGTCTTCTCTTTTTCAAGCCAAATGAAAAAAGGAGGTTAGATACTTTTATTGATTCTCAAGTTGAAAGCAAACTTAATTTGCGATTAAAATATTATCCGATTTTGTATCATAAGCCAAGTGTATTTCACGTACAATGGGCTAAAGGGTTAGCAGATTGGATGTGGGTACAAGATTTCGGAATCAAGCTCGTGTTGAGTTTACGTGGTGCTCATATCAATTATTCTCCAATTGCCAATTCAGAATTGGCTGCAATGTACTATAAAAATTTCCCAAAAGTAGATGCTTTTCATGCAGTCTCTAATAACATTGGACAGGAAGCTGAAAAATATTTAGCTCCTAAAGAAAAAGTTCAAGTTATTTATTCTGGAATAAATCAATTAGCTTTTAAATCCTATAAAAAGAAAGGCTATTCTAAACATGGAGAGGTAAACATACTATCAGTTGGAAGACAGCATTGGATCAAAGGTTATACTTACGCCTTACAAGCTGTTAAAGCGCTTTTAGATAGAAATATTAAAGTGACCTACACAATCATTGGAGCGACAAATTCTGAAGAACTTATGTACTTAATCCAAGATTTGAATATAAGTGATGAAGTGACGCTAACTCCCCAAATGAACTATGAAGATGTACTATGTCATATGCAAAAAGCAGATGTACTGTTATTACCCAGTGTGTCAGAAGGCTTAGCTAATGTTGCTATTGAAGCTATGGTTTTGGGCTTACCAGTTATAAGTACAAATGCTGGAGGAATGCCAGAATTAGTCATTCATAATAAAACAGGTTTATTATATGAAAATAGAAATGTTGAGGATATGGTAGATAAATTATTAGATTTCGATGCTATGAACGAAAAAGAAATAGCCCTAATAGCTAATAATGCATCTCAAAAAGTTTCAGAACAACATCACTGGGAAAATTTTAAAAAAGACTTTTATACATTTTATGAGAGTCAAACAATAAACAATAAACAATAAAAATTAGTATAACCAAATGAAAATTGGACTTGTGCTTTCTTCTACTCCTGGTTATTCTGAAACCTTTTTTACTTCAAAAATAAAAGGGCTACAAGAGCATGGTTTTGAAGTGATTTTATTTACGCAAGCTATAAAACAAGATTTTGAACTTTGCCAAGTAATTAAAGCTACAAAGGTTTATAAAAATCCTGTTTTTCAAGTATTATCAATGGTTTTTGTGTTTGCGAAATTATTAGCAAATGCATCCACTGTAATTAAATTTATACGTTTTGAAAGACAAGAGAACACCTCAGTTTTAAATCTACTAAAAAAAATATATCTTAACTCCCATATGTTATCTCAAAAAGTTGATTGGCTGCATTTTGGTTTTGCTACGCAAGCCTTAGGAAGTGAGTTAGTAGCAAAAGCTATAGGAGCAAAAATGGCTGTAAGTTTTAGAGGTTTTGATATATCGATTTATCCTTTGAAATATCAAAATTGCTATAATTTAGTATGGAAACATGTAGATAAAGTGCATACAATTTCAAATGATTTATTAAACCTTGCTTTTAATTTGGGTCTTTCAAAAAACACAAATATTCAAAAAATAACACCAGCAATTGATATAGGGAAATTTCAGAAAGATATAGAATTAGCTTCAAAACAGGAATCTATTAAAATACTTACCGTTGCTAGGTTAACTTGGAAAAAAGGTATAATAGATACACTCCATGCCTTAAAAATTGTAAAAAGCAAAGGGTATAAGTTTAATTATACTATTGTGGGAATTGGAAATGAATACGAACGGATAGCTTACGCAATAGATCAATTTAACTTAGTTGATAATGTGAATTTGGTTGGAAAAAAAGATGTAAGTGAAGTGATAGAAATTTACGCAAATTCAAATATTTATTTACAAGGTAGTATTTCAGAAGGATTTTGTAATGCAGTTCTAGAGGCGCAAGCGATGGGTTTATTATGTATTGTTTCTGACGCAGAAGGTTTATCTGAAAATATTATAGATGCTAAAACAGGCTGGTTAGTGCCAAAATGCAATCCTGAAGCCTTAGCTAAAAAAATAATTGAAGTTATTAATTTGCCAGAAGAAAAGAAAACTATAATTACTAATAGTGCTATTGAAAGAGTGAAATTAGACTTTACAATAGCGCAGCAAACCAAAAAATTTATTGAATTTTATAGTTTAAATTCATGAATTAGTTGAATTACAATTGTTACTAATACTATTAATTGTTTTCAGTTTTAAGGTTCTAAAATCAATCAACAAGAACAGCACAGCTAATAATTATTGGTTTTATATAATTTATGTATTAAGTTGCAATGATTAATAGCCATTTAAATTCTATTTAATGAGTGTAAAAAAAATGCTAAAACGATTATACTATTTTTTAAGACCTAAAAATGAAAAGTTTGAAAAAGCTGAGCTCTGTGGTGTTCCGTTAAATTTATTACGCAGAACCTTAAGGCCAAAAGAAGATCAGGACGATGCGTGGTACTTTTATTTAGCAAAACATCACAATGTTATTTTTGATATAGGTTGTAATATTGGATATACCGCCTTGTTAGCATTAGTTCAAAACCCTAATCGACAAATTATTTTGGTCGACCCTAATCCAGAAGCACTACAAAAAGCTGCCATGAATATTATTCAGAATAGTCTTGGAAGTAGAGCGCAATATTTTACTGGTTTTGTTAGCGATAAATTAGATGACACTGTCAAGTTTTATACTGTTGGAGCTGGTGCTGCAGGTAGCATGTATGCTTCACATGCAAAGACCGCTGCATCTAGTAATTCATTTATGAAAGTAAATACAGTAACCTTAGATCATTTATATTCGTTTTATAAAATAGAACCAGATTTAATAAAAATAGATATTGAAGGTGCAGAAACTATAGCAATGAAAGGCGCATATAATATTGCTAAATCGTCGCAATGTACATTTTTTATAGAAATGCATGTTGTTAATAACATATCTATGCAAGATGCAGCTCAAATAATGTTAAATTGGTGTCAGGAAGTAAATTATAAAGCTTGGTATTTAAAAACAGGGGAAGAATTAAAAACGTCAGAAACAGTTAAATCTAGAGGGAAATGCCATTTATTATTGATGCCGAGTCAAAAGCCATATCCTGATTATCTTGTAGGTGTTTCTGAGCGTTCTAAATTGCCAAGCGAAATATAAAAAATGAATCTTATAAAGGTTATAAAAAATCCTATGGGTTATTATTTAGCTTTGCAAAGCGTAGTAACCAATTTTTTCAGGGCAAATTTTCATAAAGGTAAAAATGTACATTGTGAAATATGTAACTGGAAGGGAACACGTTTTTTTTCTGGGAAGTGTCCTAAATGTAACTCATTAACTAGAACAAGATTAATCCCATTTTCAATTTCGTTTTTTAACTTGTTTAAGGATGACATTAAGTTATTGCATATAGCACCCAATGTTAATGAGTACAATTTTATAAAAAGTATTATCACTAAAAATTCTCAATATGATAGATTAAATATTACTAAAGCCGATCATATTAATTTATTACAAGATTTAACGAATACTACTATAGAATCAAACACTTATGATCTTGCCATATCCTGGCATGTGTTCGAACATATCGTGGAGGATGTCAAAGCTATTTCTGAAGTTTATAGAATTTTAAAACCAAATGGAAATTTTTTATTAAGTGTTCCAATTTATCCGGCAAATAATAAAGTTACTTACGAAGATTCTAATATCCTTTACCAAGATTATAAAGAAATACATGGTCATGAAGATCACTGCAGGAGTTGTGGTTTAGATTATTACAAGAGGTTTGAAGCAGTTGGCTTTACGACTAAAACATTACAAATAGAAAACTTAAATGCCGAGCAAATAAACACATATGGATTAAGTAAAAATCATGTAGTTTGGTGTTTTTCAAAATAAGTTTTTAAATACTATAATTTGCTATTTCAATTTTTAAAATATTTACAACCAACAAATTATTTTGCCTTATTTAATAAGGCAGGAGAATCGGTCTTCCCAATAGTTAAATACCTACCTAAATCTGTATTAGAACAATTAAATCCAGATAGTAAGTATCAATCTTCTATTGCACAAGCTTATGATTTGTCATGGCAAGCCTTACAAAAAGGATATATAGGTAATGCAGAAACATACAAGAGTTTCCAAAACATCCCGATTACTGATGAATATGTATTTATTCGTAAATATTTTAGCTTGGTTTGGGTTTACTATGTGTTCTTTATAAGAATATTCAGCCTTAAAAACCCTTTTAAAGAGATACAAAGCCTTTATTGTTCAAGAAAAGTTAAGCGAAGTGATTATCTAAAAAAACCTATAATTAATAAAAACTGGGATTCATTTAAATCAAAATTAGTTGCAGAAAACCCTAAGGTATCAGTCATTATACCAACTCTTAATAGGTACCTTTATTTAAAAGATGTGCTTGCAGATTTAGAAAAGCAACATTATAAAAATTTTGAAGTACTTGTTGTAGATCAATCAGATCCTTATCAATCTGAGTTTTATAAAGATTTTAATTTAGACTTAAAGGCTGATTATCAAGAGGAAAAAGCACTTTGGTTGGCTAGAAATGAAGCCATAAAAAATTCAGAAGGAGATTATATTTTATTGTTTGATGATGACAGTCGAGTATCTGCAAATTGGATTATCAATCATTTAAAGTGCTTAGATTTATTTGATGCTGATATTTCTTCTGGTGTATCCATTTCTAAAGTAGGAGCAAAAGTGCCTGATAATTATTCTTTTTTTAGAATTGGCAATCAACTCGATACGGGTAATGTTTTAATTCATAAAAAAGTGTTTAAAGATATAGGTTTATTCGATAGGCAATTTGAGAAGCAACGCATGGGAGATGGCGAGTTTGGTTTACGAGCTTACATTTCAGGATATATAAACGTGTCTAATCCATTTGCAGAACGATTACACCTAAAGGTTGGAAGTGGTGGTTTACGTGAAATGGGAAGTTGGGATGGATTTAGACCAAAGCGTTTATTTGATCCGAGACCGATTCCTAGTGTTTTATATTTATATAGAAAGTATTTTAAAAATACAGCCGCTCGTTGGTCATTACTAAAAACAATTCCGTCTTCTATTATGCCTTATAAATTTAAAGCAAACAAAGGCATGTTAATAGTCGGTGTATGTGTTTCTTTTTTATTGTTTCCATTTGTTCTTTTTCAAGTAAATAAGTCTTGGAAGTTATCTAGTAAGAAATTAGATGAAGGAGCAAAAATTGAAAATTTAAAGTGAGTACATCTAATAAACATATCATTATAGTTACTTCTGAATTTCCTCCTCAACCTGGCGGTATAGGTAATCATGCCTATAATTTAGCATTGTATTTGTCAAAAAATAATTATGTTGTAAAAGTTATTGCAGATCAACGTTCAGAAAAAGGAGAAGAGGAATCGGGTTTTGATAAAGCACTGCCCTTTAATGTGGTCAGAATCAAACGCTACAATTGGCGGTTCAGAATGTATTTAAAACGAATTCAAGTAACTTATATGAGTTTTAAAAATGCATCACATATCTTAGCAACTGGGAAGTTTTCACTTTGGAATGTGTCTTTTTTAAGTCATTTTTTTAATAATCAAACGATTGCTGTTGTGCACGGCAGTGAAGTGAATTATAAGTCCTTTCTTTTAAAGAAATCCATAGATAAAGCATTACAACGATTTCATAAGATTATCGCAGTTTCTAATTACACTAAAAAATTAATTTCGCATTTAAACCGTAACGTAGAAGTTATTCCAAACGGAATCGATTTATCTAAATGGGAATTAGCGAGTATGCCTAAAATTGAATTAAAGGGAAATCCTGTTCTAACAACGGTTGGTCGAATAAGTTCTAGAAAAGGACAATTAAATGTTATAAAACAACTACCAGAACTAATTAAATCTTTTCCAGAACTCCACTATCATTGTATTGGTATTCCTTCAGAAGCTGAAGCTTTTATTAAAATTGCAAATCAATTACGAGTGCAATCTCATGTTACATTTCATGGCAGTCTTGATGACTTAGCCCTAAAGCAAATACTTGACAAAACTGATATTTTTATTATGTTGAGTCAAGAAAGTGTAACTGGAGATGTCGAAGGTTTTGGTATTGCTATTTTAGAAGCTAATGCATTAGGTATTCCAGCAATAGGGTCTAAAGGATGCGGAATCGAAGATGCTATACAGTCTAATGTTTCTGGAATTTTGATAGATTCAGACGATACTGCACAGTTTAAAAAAGGTATTCAGGACATATTACAAGATAAATCTATCTATGAATCCAATGCAATAAAATGGGCAGAGCAACATGATTGGTCTAACATTATTGAACGTTACAAAGCCTTATTAAATGAGTAAGCTAACCATTATTTCACATACAAGGCATTATAGAAATCCAGATGGATCTATTGTTGGATTTGGTTCTACCGTTACAGAAATTAATCATTTGTTAGATGTTTTTGATGAGATCATACATGTTGCTGTTCTTCTTGATATTGCACCACTTCCAAGCGCCTTACCATACCTATCAAATAAGATAACATTTGTAGCCTTGCCAGTAGTTGGCGGTACAAGTATTACAGATAAATGTGCTATAATTTTTAAAGCACCTCGTATCTTAAATACCATTAGAAAAGCCATTAAAAAAACAGATTATTTTCAATTTAGAGCACCAACAGGTATTGGAGTTTATGTAATTCCGTATTTAGTTTTTTTTAGTAAAAAGAATGGATGGTTTAAATATGCCGGAAATTGGAAGCAACTAAATGCTCCTATGGCTTATAGTTTTCAGCGCTGGTTTCTAAAACGCCAAAAACGGACTGTAACTATCAATGGAATATGGGAAGATCAGCCAAAACAGTGTGTAACATTCGAAAATCCTTGTTTGACTAAAGAGGAAGTTAAATTAGGAAAATTTACCGTTGCTAATAAAACATTTGAATATCCATTGCAGCTTTGTTTTGTAGGTCGTTTAGAATCTGCTAAAGGATTAGATTTAATTATTGAAGCTATAGAAGCTCTGGATGAAGACGAACGTTCAAAAATAGAAAAGATTCACTTGGTAGGAGATGGTAAGCTAATACATGATTACAAAAAGAAAGTAAACGACAAGCAATTGCCGTTTGTGTTTCATGGCTATTTATCGAGATCTGCCGTGCATAACATTTATAAAGAGTGTCATGCTATACTATTGCCATCGGCTTCTGAAGGATTTCCCAAAGTAATAGCTGAGGCCATTAATTATGGTTGTATTCCAATAGTTTCTAATGTCTCATCGATTGGTCATTATATTAAAGAAAAAGAAAATGGGTTTTTAATTAAAACACTGAATTCAGACAGTGTTGTTAAAGTGCTCACCCAGTTTTTAAATTGTTCTAAAAATGAGTATGCTCATTTAGTTCATTCAGATAATAACAATATAAAAAAGTTTACGTACGACTACTATAATCAGCGAATCTCAGCTGAAATTATTTAGCATTTAAATAAAATCACCTTCACATAATCAAATACTACTTTTTTATATGTTATAAAAAGTATATCTCTTTTAGATTAAATACTTTTAAAATTTTAACGTAATTTGCTTTCAATACATTTTAAAGTCGTTTTTAAAAAATTATGAAGGAAATTAGAATTGAATCGATTACTAATTTATGATTAAATCTATAAAACTTATTAGACAAAATTCTGAAGTAAATCTTGGGTTTGTTAAAATTCACGATTATAAAGTTGATATAGATTCTTCTTTTTTAAACGGTTTATCAGCAACTATTCAAATAGAGTTTGAAAGTCCAATAATCCAATTTAGGAATCATGATTATACTTGGCAAAACAATGAACAAAAGCAATTTGCAAATTGGTATGCTCCTAAGATTTTAAGACTTAAAAACAATCAGTTAGTCCAAGCCAATCAACATAAAGGCATATGGGAATTTGATAATAACAATAATTCTAAAGTATTGCTATGGCACTTTAACGAAAATAAAGGTGAACCCATTGCGCAGTATGATTCCAAGAACTCTAAGCAAATCGATCAATCTAATGTTGAATGCAGTGATATAAGCCCATTAGCATTATTGTTTCCTCTTAATGAAGGTGTCGAAATCAGTCGATCTAAGATGCCATTTTCAGCGATAGCTTGCTTCACGGATCACTGTGATTTTGATACCTTATCTAATTTAATACAACAACGAGAGTTCTTTAAAACTCATGGTATAAAAATTACGAAAGGTTTTTTTTTAAATCATTATTCAAAAATAGAAGATACAGCAAATTTTGAAAACCATAACGAAGAAATAAAAAAATGGCTGGAAGATGGACATGAATTAGCTTACCATTCATTATCACAATCTATAAAGCCTTTAGATATAAGCTTGAGTGATTTTGAAACATTTAAACCACCGCTGGAAGGTATAACTTCATGGATCGATCATGGCTTTCAGCATTACAATGTATCGCGTTATAAAAATTATGAACGCATTAGAAATGACTACGGATCTACATTGCAGAATAAAGGCGTTACTATTTTTTGGAATTATATTGATTCTGGTACTGCTGCAAGAGGGGTCATAAATCAATTAAATCCAAATCAATTTACATTGCAAGCATACTACAGAGGTATTAAGCATTTAAAACTGAAGGCGCAAGTACCAATGCTCATTAAAAATATAATTTTTCATTATCACAATACAGATTACAGTTTGAGACTGTATCGCGATCTTGCTAAATATTTTAAAACTTTAAAATTTAAGAAATCTAAAAAAAAGCATGTTATAGTGGTGATTAACATGTTTAAATTAATGAAACTGCTAATCCCTATACTTTTGTTTTGGAGAACAAGAAAAAATGAGGTGTATCCCTTGACGCAATATAATCCTGTTATCTTTAATCAAGACATTTTAAAACACACATTTACTGTGTTTCAAACTATTGAAATGGTAGATTTTAAATTAAGTCTTAATCCAAACAACTTAGATCTCCTCATTAAAGAAAAAGGACTTTTTATTGCACACACCTATTTTTCGGCACCATTTAATTATCATCGTGGTAAATTATTTAAAAATATAAATGAAGTTGACAGGGAAGTGGAAATGAACTTTAGTTATTTATCTAAAAAGATCATTTCTAAAGATATTTGGAATCCAACATTAAAAGAATTAGTAAGTTATTTAAAGAAATTTAATATCGTTTCATTCGAATGTACTGATGCAGGAGAGTTGATAGTTATTGATGAAAACCAACTCGCTTTTAGAAAAG
>Ga0316189_10003244_pt1 | contig 15802 bp, 11 predicted proteins | sample LowCovwburrow_MG_FD_204930 | JGI IMG/M metagenome (GOLD analysis project Ga0316189, IMG submission 204930) | Coastal sediment microbial communities from Maine, United States - Lowes Cove worm burrow | ecosystem: Environmental > Aquatic > Marine > Coastal > Sediment | place: USA: Maine... | reverse complement strand
TCGGGCGTTCAGCTGGCCAGCGGTCAAAGCATTGAGGCGCCACATGTGCTTTCCAGTGTCGATCTTAAGACGACGGTGCTTGGCCTGACTGGCGCCAGGCACTTTGAGGCAGACTTTGTTCATGCCAGCAGCCATGTCCGCTCTCGTGGCATGACGGCTAGGCTTCATCTGGCTTTAGACGACCTGCCAACCTTCGAAGGGTTGCCATTGGCTCGGCTGGGCGGCCGCATGCTCATCGCCCCAAGTGCGAGGGCGGTTGATCGTGCTTTTGATTGCGCAAAATATGGCCGGGTGTCAGATCATCCGATGATGGATATTTCGCTGCCATCAGTGAATGACGCATCCTTAGCGCCGAGCGGGCACCATGTGCTCAGCGCGAGCGTGCAGTATGCCCCCTATGACCTAATTGGCGGCTGGACAGGGTCTGCTCGGACCTCGTTCCGCAAGGCCTGTATCGACCGAATAGCCGAGTTTGCTCCCGATCTTCACAGCCGAATTGTCTCGGCAGAATTATTAACACCGCTTGATTTTGAAGACCGCTACGGCTTACCGGGCGGGCACTGGCATCAGGGCGAGATGGCGCTGGATCAAATGGCCATGCTGCGGCCTGTGCCAAGCGCGTCCCGCTATGCATTGCCGCTTGATGGCCTATATTTATGCGGGGCGGCGGCACACCCCGGCGGCGGCGTTATGGGGCTGTGCGGTAAATTGGCTGCCGAGGCGCTGCTAAAAGGGGAAAAGGCGTGAACCATATCCCCAAAAACCACTATCTTAACGGCTATAAGAAGACCCCATTTTATGATCGAATGAAAGATCATGACCGGGTCAATAAGTGGCATCGCTGGGCCGACTATACGGTTCCGGATTACTTGGAGTCGGTCTCGAAGGAATATTTCGCGATCCGAAACAGCGCCAGTCTGTTTGATCTGACGCCAATGGCCAAATACCGCATTCAAGGACCTGATGCGATGGCCATGCTCGACCGAATGATGCCGCGGGACGTAACCAAGATCAAAGTGGGCCGGGTGGCTTATAGCGTTTGGTGCGATGACGCCGGACAGGTCATCGATGATGGCACTATTTTTAGACTAAGCGCTGATGACTACCGGCTCTGCGCACAGGAACGCCAGCTGGAAATCTTAAAGCGCAATGCCATCGGCTTTGATGTGAGTTTTTACGAGGAGACGGATTTGATCGCGGCCCTCGCTTTCCAAGGCCCAGTTACCTGCCGAATTCTTCGCAACATGGGTCTTGAAAATGTAGAGACCATGAGGCCGTTTGATCTGAGGGTCTTTGATTTTCAAGGTAGCGAATTGCTGATCAGTCGGACAGGCTATACAGGTGACCTTGGCTATGAATTGATGATTGACCCTGCTCAAGCCGAGGCTTTATGGGATGCTATTATGGCGGCGGGCTCTGATTATTCAATCCGCCCGATTGGGACGGATGCGTTAGAAATTGCTCGGATTGAAGCTGGATTTCTTATGGCCGGCGTCGATTTCGCCTGTGCCCATGAAACCATACGCCCTGGCCATTCGCGCTCTCCTTATGAGCTAGACCTGGGCTGGTTGGTCAAGCTGGACAAGCCCGCTGTTTTCAATGGTCGCCGGGCCTTAAAGCGGGAATCCGAACAGGGCAGCAGATACCGATTTGTAAAGCTGGATGTGGCGGGTAATAAGACGGCCTGCAACGCTTATTTGTTCGATAAGGAAAACGGCAAAACCATCGGGGCTGTGACGAGCACGACATGGGGCCCAACGGCTAAGACCAATATCGCGTTTGGGTACGTAGAGATTCCGTACGGCAAGCCGGGCGAAACTATTTGGGCTGAGGTATATTACCAAAAAGAGCTCAAATGGAACCGGGTTTGGGCAGAGTGCACGGTGGTTGATAAGCCGTTTTGGGACTCACCAAGGCGCCGCCAAACCCCGCCCGCTGATTTTTGATACAAAGGCTGATCACCCCATGAGCGAAGACCAAATGTTAGACATCTTCCTAACGGCCGCGCCGGGCCTAGAAAGTCTGCTGGCCAATGAGGCTGAGCAAGCAGGATTTATCGTCGACCAGAGCGAGCACGGCGGGGTCACGATCAAGGGCGGCTGGCCTGATGTTTGGCGAGCTAATCTTATACTTCGCGGCGCCAGTCATGTGCTGGTGAGGTTGGGCTCATTTAAGGCCAACCATTTAGCAAAACTGGATAAGCAAGCGGCGGCTTTCCCTTGGGCTGATACACTGCAGGACGGCGTACCTGTGAAAGTAGAGGTTACATGCAAAAAGTCTCGCATCTATCATAGTAAAGCGGCGGCAGAGCGCATCGAGCGCGGGATTATGGCTGCGGTCAACGCGCCCATTTCGGATGATGCTGACGTGGTAATCAAGGCTAGGCTGCTGAATGATGTCTGCACGATCAGCGTCGATAGCTCGGGCGAGCCGCTGCACAAGCGGGGCCATAAGCAAGTGGTGAATAAAGCCCCGATGCGTGAGAATTTGGCAGCAATGCTGCTGGCGGCGGCGGGCTATCAGGGCAGCGAACCGATCATCGATCCCATGTGCGGGTCAGGAACCTTTGTTATTGAAGCCGCTGAAATTGCTAGCAAGATGTATCCAGGCCGCAGTCGGGCGTTTGCCTTTGAACAGCTAAAGACCTTTGATCCTGCGGCTTGGAACACGCTGAAAACTACTGGCAACAGTCAATCCGTTGATCAAATATTTTACGGCTTTGACCGGGATTCTGGTGCGATTAAAATGTCGGCTGAAAATGCTGCGGCAGCGGGCGTTGAAACACCGTGTCAGTTTGCTCCTGCAACCATCAGCGAGTTGACACCGCCGAGCGATACCACTGGCTTGATCATCGTTAACCCACCGTATGGTGTTAGGATAGGGCAGGTGAAGAAATTACTGCCGCTCTATCAATCACTGGGACGGGTCCTTCTTGAGCGATTTTCTGGCTGGCGGGTGGCGATTGCGACCAATAGCCACGATTTAGCGCGGGCAACCAAGTTACCGTTTGACCCTAAGTCATTATCCTTTGACCACGGGGGTACACGGGTAAAACTATATATAGCAGTGATCAAATAATACAATCGGCGCGCAGAAATTTCTAGGATGCACGAAATTCCAAGGACCGCCGAGTTTAGGCTGAAGGACGCGCGCGGATAGCTGAGGTTTTGGCTAAATAGCAACTTTGGGAGCAGCGGGTTTCGGTTTTGACCCGCTCTTCCAGCCATGCAAAACAACGATGGCAACCAGTGCAAATCCTACGCCGATGGTCACGCTATCGGGCAGGCGACCGTAGGCCCCGAACACTATCCGCCATGCCTCAAACTCACCAGCGAATCTCATGGCAACAGCCTCAAGGGCGAGTAAAATCGATACAATCAAAAATGGCTTATGTTTGGCGCGGTCTCTGGCCCAAACGATCATTGCGAAAACGATTGATAGAACCATTGCAATGACGATGGCGTCGAGGATGAAATACATCCCTGTTGCGCCAGTAAAAACAGTCCAGGGAGCATGGTCAATCATGATCCGACTAAAGGGCGATTCAAACAAGATCAGCGGCGTTGTTAACATGAATCCAGCGTGTTGCATGACGTTGCGCCGTTTAGCAAGCGCTTGGTGAAAAACGATGCAATAGGCGACGATAGCGACGAGCATCGTGGCTCCCATACCCGATTTGGCAACCTGAGAAAAAGGATCGTCGCGCGTTAAGAAACTTTCGGCTGAAATATTGATGATCATTACGAACCCAACGATCAAAAACGGAAATAATGCTAAACTAGCTTTTCCTAGAGCCTTGTGCAGACCTCGCTTTCCATGATGGATACCCCAGCTTTGCACCATCACAATTGCGGTCCATACAAGTGATGTCACAGCATGAACATGAAAGCCCAGTGGGGCTTCGGATAATTTCATAAAATAGCTCGGCCAAAAGCCAACTACAGTGACCAATAACACAAAAGCCACCCAATAATGAGCGCGTGGATACGGCATATCTTTTCCCCTTAACCGCGATACAGCATCAAAGCTTTACCGCTTAACCCCAGCACATAATAGCACAGTAGGGGCGCGTAGAAAAGAAGACAGTCTAGCGCTTATTTCCTAAAGGCTTCAGTCATATAGTCGCTTAAGTCCGGGTCTTGAAAAGCAAAACCAGAGGCGATCAAGCGCTCGGGTAGGACTTTTTGCCCCTCTAATAATAGGGCCGATTGTTTGCCCATTAGGGCGCGTAAAATAAGGGCAGGGATGCGGAAAAAGCGGGGCCGCCGGAGTGCCTTCGCTAGGGTGTCTGCAAAATCGATCTGACGCACAGGGTTGGGCGCTGTTGCATTGAACGGCCCAGACAGCTGATCTTTATCCAACAAATGATGAACAATTCGCACCCAATCGTCTAAGCTGATCCAGCTTTGCCAGTGCTGACCGTCGCCTAACTTTGCAGCGCCGCCTAGCTTTGCCGCTAAAACTTGAGGCCCTAAAAGACCACCGGATGGGTCAAGGACAAGGCCCGTTCGGATGAGACAGACCCGAGTTCTCTCCGCTTGCTTAGCAGTGGCCTCCCAATCATCACAAAGGGATGCTAACATATCATCACCCGGCTGGGAGGTTTCAGTAAAGACGCGATCAAGGCTAGTGCCGTAAAAGCCAATAGCGCTGCCAGATATGAAGGTACTGGGGGCCCTGTCTAGTCTTTCAATAAGGTCAACCAGTTGCCGCGTTGTACCATGCCGACTTGTAGCGAATGCCTTGACGCGATTCTTGGTCCAAGGCTTTGGGAACAGCGGTTCACCAGCCAAATTCACAATGATGTCGACGCGGCTATCTTTGCCGATTTCATCCAGACTTTTGATAGCGTGGACGCGGGCGCCGAAGCCATTAACAGCATGTTCTGGATTTCTCGTTAGTATCGTAATTTCATCAGACGAATCGACCAAGGACGCAATCAAGGCCGAGCCTAAGAAACCTGTCCCGCCTGTAATTAGCCAATGTTGCTTCATAAAATCATTTCCTTGCTGCCTATTTATTACGCGCTTCACAGGGTATCAGATCAATAGTCTAGTTGTTAGGCGTTCTGGTCGCTAAATGTTCTGTCCGGTTTGGGGTGGGTTTTAAATATATTGACACCTGTATCGGATCGCTCAATCCTGTATGTTTAACGCTGATATCATAAAGGTCAAATTTGTGCCCGACACGCCCATCAAGCACGATACGCCGATCAAGAAAGCGAGCATTAGAGACGTTGCCGATGCTGCGGCGGTGTCCGTTAAGACCGTCTCTCGCGTGTTGAACGACGAAAAATATGTGAGCAAAGCGCTGCAAGATAAAGTTAGATCAGCGATGAAGGCGCTTGATTATTCGCCAAATCTGCAAGCGCGGGGATTGGCAAGCAGTCGGTCCTATATGATTGGATTGTTGATTGATGATATGTCTGGTGATTATATCACCCGCATCCAAAAAGGGATGCTAATGGCATGCGACGAGGCAGGTAGCCACCTAGTTGTTGAATTGCTGCCAAAGCGTAACGCGCCCGAGACAGATGAAAAGATTCGCGGGCTTCTGAACCGGGTGAATTTTGACGGTGTTGTGCTGACCCCGCCAGTCTGTGATGATCCAGTGGTCTTAAAAGCACTGCGCGATTTCGGTATCCCTGTTGTCCGGGTTGGCGGCGGTGTTCCAGATGATAAAGCTGGCAGGGTTGAAGTAGACGATTATGCCGCTGCGGTTCTCATCACAAATCATTTAATCGATTGCGGCCATATTTCCATCGGTTTTGTTCAAGGGGACCCGGACCATCAGAGCGCCCACGCCAGAGAGCGGGGGTTTCTAGATGCTATGGAAGCATCCGATTTGAGCATCAATCCTAGACATATTTTCCCCGGTGCATTTTCCTATGACAGCGGCGTCTTAGCAGCCAATCAGATTGTTTTGCTTGATCCTATGCCGACTGCTTTTTTCGTTTGCTCGGATAGTATGGCAGCGGGCGTTGCGTCTGTGTTGCTGCGGTTGGGCGTGCAAATTCCTGAGGATGTATCCCTTGTTGGATTTGATGATGATGCAATCTGTACGACGATGTTCCCGCAGCTATCAACAGTGCACCAGCCGGTCGTAAAGATGGCACACAAGGCGACAAAGCAAGTTATTGAAGCAAAAGCGTCCGGCAAAAATCAGACGCTAGACGTTAATATATTCGATTGTAAGATTATCGAGAGGCAGTCCGTTTTTCGCTTGAAAGGGTCCGGCGATCTTTGATTTTTTTGACGAGATAGAAGCTCTGACAACGGTGTCATAAAAAACTAGACAAATAATGCTCCTGGTGTGTAAAGTACGGTCTAAACATCTGGGGAGATGTTGTTTCGGTACAGTCATAATGTACCCAAGTGACACAGTTGAGATATACAGAATTAAGGGTCCTGGGCTGGGAAAATTGGGCCAGAGGACCTAAGAATATCCGGATCGTGCAATAGCGCGGGTCTGGGTTATAGGGAGGTTGGCCCGGTGTCTGGACCCGCTAGGCCAGCCTCCTTTCTTACATCAGGGCTATATAGCCAAGACGCAAAAACCGTGGGAGAGGGTGATAAAGTGTTAAAGCATATTTTGAAATCAAGTTTAGCAATCGCTACTATCGGATTAACATTGGGATGTTCCGATCAAACAGATACGCCGTCAGGCAACGCTGCATCGGATGATGTGGCAGTTGTCGATCAGGGGTATTTGGGGATAGAGGCATGGCCGGCGATCAAAAGCCCCATAGCCCAAGACCTGGAAATTGAAGAGCGTATCAAGTCGCTTGTAGCGGCTATGAGTGTTGAAGAAAAAGTAGGCCAGATTATTCAGACCGAAATTCAGCATGTAACGCCTAAAGATATCAAAGACTATCATATTGGCTCTGTTTTAAATGGCGGCGGTTCGCTACCCAATCGTAATAAATATGCTCCGCCGGCTGAATGGCTAGCGATGGCAGATGCATTTTACGATGCATCAATGGACACCTCTGACGGCGGTCAAGCGATCCCGATTATATGGGGTAGTGACGCGGTCCACGGACATAACAATGTGATTGGTGCGACGATTTTTCCTCATAATATTGGTCTAGGCGCCATGCGTAATCCAGACTTAATGCGCCAAGTTGGCACTGTGACGGCCCGTGAAATGCGGGTCACAGGTATCGACTGGACGTTTGCGCCAACACTAGCGGTCGTTCAAAATGACCGCTGGGGCAGAACGTATGAAAGCTACAGCGAGGACCCAGCTGTTGTCCGATCTTATGCAGGCGAGTTAGTGTACGGACTACAGGGCGTGCCGGGAACACCAGAGTTTCTTGACGTGAACCATGTTGTCGCAACAGCGAAACACTGGGTCGGCGACGGTGGCACTGAGGGCGGTGATGATCAAGGGGATACTGCGATAAGCGAAGCTGAACTGCGCGACATCCACGCACAGGGGTATGTCTCGGCGCTGGAAGCTGGCGTTCAAACCGCAATGGCTAGCTTTTCAAGCTGGAACGATAAAAAAATGCACGGCCATGATTATATGATCAACGGCGTTTTGAAAGAACGTATGGGCCTAGATGGCTTAGTGGTCGGCGATTGGAATGGTCACGGCCAGGTGAAGGGCTGTACCAATGCTTCATGTGCGGCATCACTGAATGCTGGTGTTGATTTATTCATGGTCATTGAAGACTGGAAAGAGCTTTATAATAACACGTTAGCTTCAGTGAACAGCGGTGAAGTCACAATGGAACGCTTAGACGATGCTGTCAGTCGCGTCCTTCGGGTGAAGTTGCGCGCAGGTCTGTTTGAAAAAGGCCGTCCTTCAGATCGCGGGATCGCGGGCCAAGACGGCATCATCGGTAGCGCTGATCACCGAGCTGTGTCGCGCCAAGCGGTTCAGGAAAGCCTCGTTCTTCTTAAAAACATAGGCGGTCTTTTGCCGCTTAAAATGGACCAAAACATTCTGCTTGCCGGTGACGGTGCTGACAGTATGCAAAAGCAGACAGGCGGCTGGACGATCACATGGCAGGGCACTGGCAATAAAAACAGTGATTTCCCCGGCGGCACGACCATTTTTGATGGGTTCAAAGCTCTAATGGAAGATAGCGATGGGTCGGTGACTTTTTCAGAGGATGGCTCCTATAGTGAGCGTCCGGATGTTGCTGTTGTGGTCTTCGGTGAAGATCCCTATGCAGAATTTCAAGGCGACATTGAGAATCTGGAATTTCAGCCGGGCGATAAGCAAGCGCTGGCCTTAATTCAGTCGTTTACAGCGGATGATATTCCAGTCGTTGCGGTCTTTCTATCAGGCCGCCCGATGTGGGTGTCGCCTGAGTTGAACGCATCTGATGCATTTGTTGCGGCTTGGTTGCCGGGTAGCGAGGGGGTTGGCGTTGCCGACGTCTTGCTTGCCGACGCTGAAGGTGCACCGCGCAATGACTTTAAGGGAACGCTATCCTTTAGCTGGCCGAAAAACCCGCTGCAGGAGGTTCTAAATCCACACCACGCTGACTATGATCCGCTGTTTGCGCTTGGCCACGGCTTGACTTACGCCAGCGGCGAAGAGGGTATGAGCGATATTCCGCTGGATGTTGTCGGTGTGCAGCAAGGCAAAACGGAATCGATTATGCTGCATCACGGTCGCCCGTTAGCGCCGTGGGAAGTTTATATCTCAACTGAGACAGCCGAGGCGGCACAGCTGCTATCCGGTCCATATGCCGCGCATGCCAACGGTTCTGTCAGCATCAAAACGGTCGACATGGTAACGCAGGAAGACACGCTGCAAGTGACCTTCACGGGGACCGAGCCTGCTGAAGTACTGATTCAGAACAGCGAAATGGATCTGTCCACCTTCTACGATGAAGGGGTTGTGACATTAATGGTGTCGCAAGACGCGCTTGGTGACGGCGATATGCGTTTACTTGTTAATGAGCGTCCGCTTTCGATCAAGCAGCGGATGGGATCACTGGTCGGCCAAGGTTGGCAGCGGATCACTGTTAATATGTCGTGCTTTGCTGATAGTGCTGAAGACTTGGCGGCCGTAACAAGCCCGTTCAAGATACAGTCGGACAGTGCTGCAACGATTTCATTTGGTAAAATCGAGTTTTTGATCAAAGGTACCAGCACGCTACCGTGTGAATAGGGCTAGGCGCCCTAAAATAGTAAATAAATAGGGGAGATGGACGAATGAGCGATATTTCACAGGTATCAGCGGAACAGCAAGGTAGTTTTGCCTTTGTTTTGCTGATCAGTATTGTGGCCACGATCGGCGGGTTTCTGTTCGGTTTTGATAGCGGTGTTATCAACGGGACCGTAAGCGGACTTGAACAAGCTTTTGACAGCAGCAACGTTGCCACGGGTTTCAATGTCGCGTCAATGCTGCTGGGGTGTGCAGTAGGTGCTTTCTTTGCAGGCCGTTTGGCCGATCTTTACGGTCGCCGTACGATGATGATGGTTGCGGCCATCTTTTTCATCGTTAGCGCTTGGGGCTCGGGCATCTCTGGCAGCTCTATGGAGTTTATCGTCTACCGGATACTTGGTGGCCTAGCCGTTGGCGCTGCCAGTATTATGGCGCCGGCCTATATTAGTGAGGTTGCGCCCGCGCATCTGCGGGGCCGGCTGACCAGCATTCAACAGGTTGCGATCATTACCGGACTGTTCAGCGCTTTCATCTCAAACTATCTGTTAGCCGAGCACGCTGGCGCCTCCACGGACGTTCTGTGGATGGGCTTTGAAGCATGGCGCTGGATGTTTTGGATCGAGCTAGCGCCCGCCGTGATCTTCTTGGTTGCGCTTTTCTTCATTCCCGAAAGCCCTCGCTTTCTGGTAACAAAAGGCAAAGCTGATGAGGCAAAGGCCGTCCTTGCCCGCTTGATCGGCCCTGATGCCGCAGCGACCAAGGTTGCCGAGATCACCGAAAGTTTGGAAGGCGAGAGCCAGCCGAAGTTCAGCGATCTTCTTGATAAAGTCACCAAGAAAATTCACCCAGTGGTGCTGATAGGTATCGGTCTAGCGACCTTCCAGCAGCTGGTTGGTATCAATGTGGTGTTTTATTATGGTGCGGTACTTTGGCAAGCCGTTGGCTTTTCAGAATCTGACGCCTTGATGATCAATATCATCAGTGGGGCGGCAAGCATGGTCGCGATCACCGTCACCCTGTTCACAGTCGATAAGATTGGCCGCAAGCCACTGCTCCAGTTTGGATCAGTCGGCATGGCGATCACCTTGGCGACGATGGCTTGGGCCTTTTCCAATGCAACGATGGGTGCAGATGGCAGCCCGACGCTAGAGGGTAATTATGGCATAGCTGCTCTTGTTGCCGCCAACGCCTATGTCTTCCTGTTTAACATGACATGGGGACCGGTGATGTGGGTTGCGCTGGGTGAGATGTTCCCGAACAAGATGCGCGGGTCTGGCCTAGCGGTAAGTGGATTGTTCCAGTGGGGCGCTAACTTCGGCATTACCATGACCTTCCCGATCATGCTGGTCGGTATTGGCTTGGCGGGCGCCTACAGCATCTATGCCGGCTTTGCGGTGATCAGTGCGATCTTTGTCGCCAAATTTGTGCGCGAAACCAAAGGCATGGAACTGGAAGATATGTCTCACTAGCAAACAATAGGCAACCAAAATCAATCAAGGGACTGGCCTCACCGCCGGTCCCTTTTTATGTGGGGGGTGAGTGAATTAAGTGAGGTAGGCGAGATAGCCGTCATTCCCCGTCTTTATGCCAGAACCAGATTCCTATTGACGAGTGCTGGAAAACAAAGCGCTCGTTACTAAGTAGCGAATTTGTATCTATTTCCAATATTAATCTAGAAACAGTTAAAATTTTTTGTTGAGTTTTAAGTGTTTTTAATTGCATTCTGCGGCTAAAGAGAGAAGGTTATGCAACAAATACAATCGAAAAGGATTTTGTGTGAAAATCGAAGCATCTAAAGCACCTGAATTGGTAATAGCCATTGTTGGCCCGATGGGGACCGATATCAATAAGGTGCAGCAGTATATTGATTCGTCATTGGCAAAATCTGATTATTTACGCGAAGAGATACGTGTGAGCTCGTTCATCAAGGAATTTCCTGGCTACCAAGATATAGAAGAGCAGCAGTATGATAGTGAGGGCGATCGACTAACAAAGTATATGAAGGCTGGGACTGAAATTCGAAAGAGCCAACACGAGCACGGCTTGGGCGAGGGTGATATCTTGGCGCGAATGGTGCTGGCTCGTATTCGTGATTTTAGACTCAAGCAAGATGAAGGAGGCCCTCAACCAGATGAAGAATGTCCCCAACCATTGGAAAATACTGCGTTTATCATAAATTCTCTTAAACATCCTGCAGAAGTTGATTTGCTACGAGAAATTTTTAAAGACCGTTTTTTCGTAATTTCAGCTTATCAGCCGAAATCTACACGTATTTACAAGCTAGCGAAAAAGATTGCTTTAAGTTTAAAAACCTCGAATTGGGAGGAGCACAGGGCGAGAGCAGAAAAGCTAATTAATACTGACGAGAGAGAGGAAGGGGAGGAGCTTGGCCAGAACGCCTCACAGGCATTTCAGCGCGGCGACTATTTTGTTGATCTAGATGACGATCTCGAAAAAGAGATTGATCGCTTTTTTAATATTCTTTTCGGAAAGCCATTTGTTTCACCAAAGCTCGCCGAAATGTTCATGCTTCAGGCCACATCTGTGGCCTGCGTATCAGCCGATCTTTCCAGACAAGTCGGTGCTGTAATCACGTCTGAAGACGGTGAAATTATAGCGCAAGGCTTTAATGAAGTTCCAAGGGCTGGCGGTGGAACCAATTGGGATGATGAGGATGAAAAAAATGATCGCAGGGATTATACAATTGATATCGACCCTAATGCTTTGTTACGAGACGAAGCTGTTCAGGAAGTTTTCTCGGTGCTGGCTAAGAATGGCCTTTTAGCGCAGGGTGCGGCCAATCGTTCGCCATCTGATTTAGCCATCGAATCTTTATATGGAGAGAAGCCGCTACTTAAAAATAAACGAATTGCAAATATACTTGAATTTGGTCGTGTTGTTCATGCAGAAATGAATGCCCTCTCCCAAGCCGCGATGAATGGGCGATCAGTAAAAAATGCCGTTCTATATTGCACTACCTTTCCTTGCCATGGCTGTGCTCGGCATATCCTCGCTGCTGGTATAAAGAAAGTGGTTTATATTGAGCCATACCCAAAAAGCATAGCTAAACAACTTTATGGGGACATGATCCGATCTGATGGTGAGCCTGGCTGCAACCCTAACGCTCTACAATTTCAAGCCTTCACAGGCCTGTCCCCAGACAATTATTTTAGGTTTTTTAGCAAAGGTAAACGTAAAGAAAGCCAAGGAAAAGCATTTGACAATGTGCGACAAAAACTACCTGTTGGAATAGACTTGAGCGTTAACCATGACTGTTGGAAAGAGAATCAAGTTATCCTGCCGATAATGACATTATTCGAAAAGATGAAACTTGACGGCGATTCCAATTAGATTCATACTCCCTATCTAACTCTGGGGAGAGAATAATGCGCGAAGATAAATGGCTTAATCGAGTATTCGAATCTATCGATAAAAACGAGAAAAAGTCAAAGGATTGGCGCCAAAAAACAAATCAAAGTTACACGCTTGATACTTCCAAAACGATAAGCCCTTCTTCTAGGCATTATACATCGCACTTGTCCAAAAAGAAGCTTGCTTAGCCGCACTGATTTGCGAGCCCTATTTTATCTTGGTGCCCTGAAGAGGACTCGAACCTCCACGTCTATACAGACACTAGCACCTGAAGCTAGCGCGTCTACCAATTCCGCCATCAGGGCATCAGATGGTTGGTGAGCGCGGTTTTGCCTTGTTGTTGGGGTTTCGTCAATAGTTTTTTATTGAGAGGGCCTCAGCTTTCGAAAGGCAAGTCGGCCTAAGCGCCGTACCCCATCGCAACAAGCCCCAGCAGGATAATGCCCAGTCCAACGCGGTAGACCACAAAGATGGTCATGTTGGCGCGCTCTAACCACTTCATCAGGAAATGGATCGCCGCCAGTGCCGTCAAGCAACTCAGCCCCGCCGCAAGCAGTGCTTGCTGGCTGATCAGGCTATCGCCGCTATCAATCAGGTCAGCAACACTGAGCACCGTGGCGCCAAGGATTGCGGGAATCGATAACAGCATCGAAAAGCGCGCGCTATCAACCCGGCTAAAGCCCAGCAGCCGACCGGCGGTCATGGTGATCCCTGCGCGGCTGGTGCCGGGGATCAATGCCAGGATCTGCATCATACCGATGATCAGAGCTGGTTTGATCGCCATAGCGTCTAATGTCTTGCTTTGATCATATTTGCGGTCCACTACCCATAGTAGTATACCAAAGATAATACTGGCGGCGCCAATGATCCACATCAGACGCATCATATCGATCAGCCCGCTGGCTTTCAGCGCAAAGCCGATGATCACAACGGGCAGCGTGGCGATCACAATGGCCCAAAACAGCGATCGATACGCCGTGCCCTCAACCCGCGCCCGGGCTGGCTTAATACCGATACTGCCCAGCCCTGCCAGCGCTAGGCCCTGTACGTCGCGCCAGAAATAGATGCAGACCGCCAACAGTGTCCCGGCGTGGACGGCCACATCCATAATCAGTCCCTGATCGGCCCAACCCGTCAGCGCAGGCACCAAAATCAGGTGACCGCTGGAGCTGATCGGTAGAAACTCGGTAATGCCCTGGATGATCGCCAGAACGATGATTTGTAAGAGGCTCATAGCTATTTTTTCGTTGATTCTTTGATTGCACGGTCAGGCCAGTGGACACTGACTTTTGGGCGAGGGCAAGGCCTATTATAGTCCCAATTCGGACCTAATTATGCTTTTCTATAGGTCTGACAAGAAATAGTTGCTTAAAACCCTATCATTTATAGCAGTTATGCTGACCTATATTGCATTTTTGGCTGGTAAGTGCGCCCCTATGTCCCTATAATTCGGCCTCCTGAAATGCGAATTCTATTGATAGGGCGCATGGCACCAACGTTAAACAGGCGGAAAAACCGATGGCAGAAAAAATGTTAAAGTTCGTAGATGTCGATCAGAAGATGCCCGACAAGCGGGCGGCCGATCTTCGCCGACAGGATTTTGATGAAATTTATGACGAATGGATTCCCGAGCGCGCTGCCGAGCAAGCCTCTCGCTGTAGTCAGTGCGGTGTGCCTTTTTGCCTGATCCATTGTCCGCTGGGCAATAATATTCCTGATTGGCTGCGCCTCACCGCTGAAGGCCGTCTTGAAGAAGCCTATGAGTTATCCAACAGCACCAATAACATGCCCGAGATATGTGGACGGATTTGTCCCCAAGATCGCTTGTGCGAGGGGAACTGCGTCATCGAGAAAGACTTTAAAAGCGTCACCATCGGCAGCGTTGAGAAATATATCACTGACACCGCCTGGGCCGAAGGCTGGGTCAAGCCTGTGGTTCCGATTATAGAGCGCGAGCAGAGCGTTGGTATCATCGGCGCTGGTCCGGGCGGTCTAGCGGCGGCAGAGGAACTTCGCAAAGCGGGCTTTCAAGTGCACATCTATGACCGCCATGACCGAGCAGGCGGTCTGTTGATGTATGGTATTCCGGGATTCAAGCTAGAAAAGCCAATTGTTCAGCGACGCACGGAGCTACTTGCTGACTCGGGTATTACGTTTCACATGAATTTCAGTGTCGGTGATGATGCGACGCTGTCCGAGCTTCGTGAAAAGCATGACGCCCTGCTGATCGCCACGGGTGTCTACCGTGCCCGTGCCCTCAAGGCGCCGGGTATTGGACTGGCCAATATTCATCCGGCGCTGGATTATCTAACTGCCTCTAACCGCAAAAGCCTGGGCGATAACGTCCCTACTTTTGACGACGGCACACTGAATGCTAGCGGCAAGAATATCGTTGTGATTGGCGGTGGAGACACGGCGATGGATTGTGTCCGCACTGCCGTTCGTCAAGGCGCTAAATCAGTAAAATGCTTGTACCGCCGGGACCGGGAAAATATGCCGGGCTCGATGCGTGAGGTTAAAAACGCCGAGGAAGAAGGCGTCGACTTTGTCTGGCTAACGGCGCCCGAGGCCTTTGATGGTACGGATCGTGTTGAAAGCCTGCGGATCACCCACATGCGGCTTGGCGCCCCTGATGATACCGGCCGGCAGTCGCCCGAGCCAATCCCCGACGCTAGTGAAAAAATTCCCTGCGACATGGCTATTCTAGCCCTCGGTTTTGAGCCCGAAGAGCTGCCCGTGATGTTCAAGGCCCCGGAGCTAAGCGTGACCCGCTGGGGCACCGTGAAGGTTAATCACAGCACGCTAATGACGAACCTAGACGGCGTTTTCGCGGCCGGTGATATCGTCCGCGGGGCATCGCTGGTGGTATGGGCAATCCGCGATGGCCGCGATGCGGCTGAAGCCATGACCGATTATCTATTAGAGAGAACAGCGCCCTCTGTTCAGGCAGCTGAATGATGAAGATGGAAAATATGATGGACGATCTGATCTCACACCAAACCTTGCAACCTGATGCCATTGGCCTCTATGATCCGGCTGACGAGCATTCCTCCTGCGGCGTCGGCCTTGTGGCTGCGGTGAATGGTCAGCCAAGCCGTGATGTTGTCTTGAAAGGCATTGAAGCCTTGAAGGCCATTTGGCACCGGGGCGCGGTTGATGCTGATGGTAAGACCGGAGACGGCGCAGGCATCCACTTGCAGATCCCGCAAACCTTCTTCAAAGAGCACGCGCGGGCGACAGGTCATGAACCGCTGGAGGGCAAGCTTGCTGTCGGTATGGTGTTTTTACCGCGCACAGATCTAGC
>Ga0316189_10003243_pt1 | contig 15804 bp, 16 predicted proteins | sample LowCovwburrow_MG_FD_204930 | JGI IMG/M metagenome (GOLD analysis project Ga0316189, IMG submission 204930) | Coastal sediment microbial communities from Maine, United States - Lowes Cove worm burrow | ecosystem: Environmental > Aquatic > Marine > Coastal > Sediment | place: USA: Maine... | reverse complement strand
AAAAAACCCGTGGCTAAATACTTTGTGCTGGGTTCGGCAAAATATTCCAGTGAGCTGATGCTGTCTCTTCTGGCTTACCTTGAGCATCCTGATCAGGATGGTGAGAACCAGGCGCTGCGGGCATTTAATGTTGCTAAACATTCTGTAAGTGCGGGTGCCTTAAGCTTGTTGCCGAAAAATGCAATATCGCTTGATAGCCTGAATGATGCGATGGATGAGCTCGAGTTTTTAAAACCACCGATCAAAAAACGTTTTTTACAGGCCTGTGTTAACTGCATTTCGCATGATGGAGAAGTGACTATCCGAGCGTATGAACTGACACGCGCTATTGCCAGTTGTCTGGATTGCCCGATGCCACCGGTTTTGGTTAATAAAGAATAAAAACATTTCACCACAGAGGCACAGAGAGCACAGAGTTTTTTTGGTTGTGCGCCTGCGGCACACTAACTAATAAAAAGCATTTCTCTGTGTATTCTGTGCCTCTGTGGTGAATAGCTTTTTTGATTTTCGCCAGTTGAAGCAGAGTCTGATACAATCTCCCCGTTTTTTATGTCTCAAAAATGGGGTAAGTAAGTAGTGAGTATTAAATCTGATAAGTGGATACGCCGGGAAGCTGAAAAAGGCATGATTGAACCGTTTGAGGCTGGGCAGGTAAAAACCAACGATGCCGGTGAGCGACTCATATCGTACGGTACTTCAAGCTATGGTTATGATGTGCGTTGTTCAGATCATTTCAAAATATTCACCAATATCAACTCGGCCATCGTTGATCCTAAAAATTTCTCGGAGCACAGCTTTGTTGATTTTACCGGTGATGTTTGTATTATTCCGCCAAATTCATTTGCGCTTGCCCGTACGGTCGAGAATTTCAAGATCCCAAGGAGTGTGTTAACTATCTGCCTGGGTAAATCGACCTATGCTCGCTGCGGCATCATCGTTAACGTAACACCGCTTGAACCTGAGTGGGAAGGGCACGTAACACTGGAGTTTTCTAACACCACACCGCTGCCAGCAAAAATATATGCCAATGAAGGCGTGGCGCAGATGCTGTTCTTTGAATCTGATGAAGTCTGTGAAACTTCTTATGCTGATCGTGGTGGAAAATACCAGGGGCAGCAGGGCGTAACTTTACCGAAAGCATAAAGAGCCTCTGGCTATCAATTCCGCTATATTGCTGCAGTCAGGTCGACAGAAACGAGGAATATCGGCTATTTAACAGCTGAATTATTAACTGATAAACCCTTTATCCTTTAAGAAGATAATGATTTCGTCAGCAAGTATATCGGGTGTTTTTTCTGCCGCTGAGAGAACAATTTCCGGTGCTACCGGCTCCTCGTAAGGGGCGTCAATACCGGTAAAGCCTTTTATTTCTCCTGCACGGGCTTTTTTGTAGAGTCCTTTGGGGTCACGTTGTTCACACACCTCAATTGGTGCGTCTACAAAGACTTCAATAAACTCACCTTGCTTTAAAGTATCGCGTACTTTATCCCGGTCAATGCGATAAGGACTGATGAAAGCGGTAAGTGCTATGACGCCTGTTTGTGTGAAAATCTCCGCCACGGCGCCGATGCGACGAATATTTTCTTCCCGGTCTATAGCTGAGAACCCCAGTCCAAAACGGTTTGAAAATTCTTCCCCATGAGTATCTTTTAACATCCCAGTACCGGCATTGAGTCCATGACGGACATTATCACCATCGAGCACAACACTCTGCAATCCAGATTGATGAAGTTTATGATCCAGCGTATTAGCAACGGTACTTTTTCCCGAGCCACTTAATCCGGTAAACCAGATCACACAGCCTTTATGCCCATTTTTATTTTCACGCATTTTTCGTGAGACGCTGTGTTCATGCCAGGTAACATTTGTATCGTTGCTCATTGTAAATTTCCAGTAAAGTTATTGTGTCAGGTTTTGTCGTATAGCTTACATCTTACATTGTGATCGGTGGTGGTGGTATTAAATTTTGACCAGTTAAGGTGTGATTGTTAAGATTGTCTAATGGTTAAGGCACCTCTGATTAGTCTTAAGCAAAGCCAACGCTCTGCTGAGATAGACTAAACATCCATCTGCTTAAACTTCCCTGCTATATTATTGCTGAAAAGCCATCAATCGTTTGTTTAGAGGACTTAAAAATAAGTGAAAATATTTTTTGCACTTTTTGCTCTGGTCGCCGTTCTGCTTGCGGCGTACCCGTTTTTTGATCAATCTGAAAAAAATGAAACATTAACCGGCTTGCCGTGGCAGATCGAAATTCAAGCAGATGGCTCTACGCAGGTATTTGGTTTACACCTTGGTGTCAGTCGTTTGTCTGATGCGATTGAGGTTTTAGGCAGCGATATGGATCTGGCTATTATTGCGGCAACGGACGCGGAAGAGTCAGGCAATCTGGAAATGTATTATGGTTACTATAAAGCCGGCCTGCTTTCAGGAAAACTGATATTGCAGACGCGTGCCAGTGAGCAGGATATAAAACGCTGGCGTGATAATTCACCGAAGTTTGAATATATGGCTTCGGGGCTGGCAAAAAAACACATACTTTTAGGCGATGACCTGCCTCAGGTTCTTGAAGAAGTTATTATAAGTCTGACATTTATTCCGTCTGTAAACCTGGATGAAGAAGTGATATTGGCAAGATTCGGTGAGCCGGAAAAGCGTATTCAGCATCCTGGCGTGATACATTTTCTGTACCCGGGAAAAGGCCTCGATCTGGCGCTTCATGAAACGTCAAAAGAAGTGTTGCAGTATGTTAAACCTGAAGCTTTTCAGCAGCTTGTTGAGCCGCTTGCAAATGAAAAAACAAAAATACAGCGTTAACCACAGAGGCACGGAGTACACAGAGAAAAGCCTCTGATCAGCTTCATTGTAAAATAAAAACTCTGCGCTCTTCGGGCCTCTGTGCTAAAAAAGCTTTTACTTTTCGATCTAGATCAAGTCAGTTTTTATTCAAATAGCTACTATTAGATTCGCTTCGACACACTGTGTCTGATTAGTAATATTGTGAAACTTAAAACTCCGGCTGCGATGCAGCAATTAATTCAACAGGTGCGAGAAACGTTGCCGTTTGGTACGCCACAGGGCTATGTGTGCGGAGACGAATGTAAGGGTTGCTCTGTTAAATTGCTAGGGTTTCTCGATCTGGAGTTGATGTACTGGGAAGATCGTTTGCAGCAAGGTGAAGTTCCCGGTCTGGGGGATGTTCAGCGGATGGCAAAGATCAGCCATAAGATATACAAAGTGCTGGATAAAAATGGTGTGCTCGATTCGTGAGCGGCAGGTTCAATGTTAGTGTGCCGCCAGCAACGTTAAGGTTTTATGCCTGCTGTGTAGTGGCGCTACTTACCTAAAACTGCGTATCTCCCAGTTTCTTTCCAGTGCTGTAGCTTTTAGCTCATCATCCGGGTCGACCGCAATCGGTGTGGTGACAATTTCCAGCAATGAAAGATCGTTATGTGAATCACTATAAAAAGTGCTGTTTTCCAGATCGTGGGAAGTGTTTTCTAGCCACTGCTTAAGACGCGTTATTTTGCCTTCCTGAAAACACGGTGTGCCGGCCACTTTCCCTGTGTATCTGCCATTGATAATTTCCGGTTCGGTGGCAATCAGGTCGTCGACTTGAAATGCTTTAGCGATGGGGCCGGTGACGAAACTGTTCGTTGCGGTAATAATAAGGGTGTAATCGCCTTTGTCACGATGCTGCTGTATCTGCGCCAGACCTTTTTGAGTCATTGCCGGGATTATGTGTTTTTGCATAAATTCATTATGTAGTTCGGCGAGTTTTTCCAAGGAGAACTGCGTTAATGGCTTCAATGAAAAGGCGAGAAACTCAAAGATATCCAACGTGCCTTTTTTATAATCGGCATAAAATCGCTGGTTAGCAGTGTCGTAAGTTGCTTTGTCGACCAGATCGTTATCGACCAGAAAGCAGCCCCAGAGAAAATCACTGTCGTCAGCCAGTAAGGTGTTATCAAGATCGAAGATTGCTAAAGCCATTTTTAAAGTTTATTGAGTGGATTATAAAGGTTAGCGATAATACTGATTTTTCGCGCAATAATAAAATTTTTACTGAGATTAAACTTTAATTATTTAGATGGTCTGTTATTATTATTGCAATTAAAATTTATGCGGTATGCAGTAATAAGTGAGGCTTTGCATACCCGGATGGTATTCCAAATGATTGATTCTAAAGGTTTTAGAGCAAATGTTGGCATCATCCTGAGTAATTCTGAAGGTAAGGTTTTCTGGGCGCGACGAGCTGGTCAAAATAACTGGCAATTTCCTCAGGGAGGCATCGATGAAAATGAGTCACCCGTCGATGCTATGTACCGTGAATTACATGAAGAAACAGGATTGTTGGCAGAACATGTAGATATTGTTGGTCGAACAGATGACTGGTTACGTTATCGTATTCCAGATCACCTGTTACGACGACGATCAAAGCCGCTGTGTATCGGACAAAAGCAGATCTGGTTTTATCTACGGCTGACAGGCTGTGAAAATGACTTTGACCTGTGCTGCAGTGATAAGCCTGAGTTTGACTGTTGGCGCTGGGTTGACTACTGGGTACCGGTTGATGAGATTGTTGCTTTCAAACGCAATGTATATAAACAGGCTTTGAGCCAGCTAGAACAGTATGCATAATCACTGAATTGGTTTTATTGCATAGGCTCACTGAGGTTGTAGTTCAACCAGCAAAATCATCGCGATCAATACCAGAACAGGTAGCTCATTAAACCAGCGGTACCATACATGGCTGTGCTGGTTTCTATCGTACTTGAAGTCGATGAGTAACTTACCGCAATAGATATGGTAGATGATAAGCAGCACGACCAGTGTTAGCTTTGCCTGTAGCCAGAAAGTGGAAAGAAGGGCATACCCCATCAGGTGAATTAACCAGAATCCCAGCGCGATAGTGATGATTGCACCAGGTGTAGCAATACCATAAAACAGCTTTCTTTCCATGATTTTGAAGCGTTGATTACTGGCATCATCTGTTGCGTCGGCGTGATAAACGAACAGCCGGGGCAGATAGAATAAACCGGCAAACCAGGTGACCATGAAAATAATATGGAAGGCTTTAACCCATAACATAAGAAGTCCGTCTAAAATAAGCTTTAAAGAGTTATTTGATTGTCTTTGATCGTGGTTTATCACAATCGTAATCTGAGCATATTAACGTGCTTTAAATAAAACTGCACAGAAATCGTTATGCATGATTTTCAGCATAAGCTCCATCCATGGCGATGCGCTGAAATTGTTCCAGACAATTCACAGCATACACTCCATCAATGGAGATAATATAAAATGAGTATTGAGTATCAAGATGAATATTGAGGAAGAAAAATGTTAGCAATCGGTGTTGTTGGTGGTACAGGTTATACCGGTGCTGAATTATTACGCTTGCTGGTTACGCACCCGCAGGTGGATTTGAAATATGTAACCTCACGCTCAGAGTCGGGTACAAAAGTCGCCGACATGTTTCCTAATCTACGCGGTTTTACTGAGATCTGTTTTTCTGAGCCGGCAGTAGACAAGCTGTCTGAGTGTGATCTGGTATTTTTTGCCACACCCAATGGTACCGCGATGAAAATGGTGCCGGAGCTCGTTGAAAACGGTGTTCGGGTTATCGATCTGGCGGCAGATTTTAGATTGCAGGATGCAGATGTGTGGAAGCAATGGTATGGCATGGATCACGCCTGTGTCGATGTATTGGCAGATGCGGTTTATGGTCTGCCGGAAATAAATCGTCATGCGGTTAAATCTGCCAAAGTAGTGGCAAATCCTGGCTGTTATCCAACGGCGGTCACGCTAGGTTTTTTACCGCTGATCGAACATGAATTGATTGATGATCAGCATCTGATTGCAGACGCCAAATCAGGGGTCAGTGGTGCGGGTCGTGGTGCCAGTGTAGCAACGCTGCAGGCAGAGTCATCAGAAAATTTCAAGGCCTATGCGGTTGATGGTCATCGTCATCTGCCAGAAATAAAACAGACACTGGCTGCTGTGGCATCGCATGATGTCGGCTTAACCTTCGTACCGCATCTGGTGCCTATGATTCGTGGTATCGAAGCGACTTTGTATGCAACATTAAAAGCAGAGTCAGCAGGTGATCTGCATACGCTGTATAGCGATCGTTATGCCAGTGAACCATTTGTAGACGTACTGCCGCAAGGCGTTATGCCGGAGACACGTTCGGTGAAAGGTGCAAATACCTGCCGTATTTCTATATTCAGACCGCAGGGTGGCGATACCATCGTGGTGTCATCGGTGATTGATAACCTGGTAAAAGGCGCAGCGGGTCAGGCAATTCAGAACATGAATATTATGTTTGGCCATGAAGAGACCATGGGGCTGAACCAGGTTGCCCTGCTGCCTTAAGAGTGGTCATGAACTGTACTTCGAGAAAATAATATGAGCATTAAACCATTACAGACGCGTTCCATAATAACCATACAAAGGCCATATTTATGGCTGTTAAATATGCTTCTAATAATTTGTACCGTATTGATATTATTATGGATTTCTTTTGAATACGGTCGCAATATCGCTGGCTATAACAGTGCGGATGCAGATGCTTATATAGATCAATTACAGGCACAATTAGAAGAATCTCAGGCTGAAATTGTTGAAACTAATCGACAATCGACTATGCTTGAGCGTAACAGTCAAATTGATGACGGTGCTTCTGTGCAGTTAAAAGAAGCATTGGCACAGGCGCAGAATGAAACGCTGGAACTTAAGAAGGAGCTGTCATTCTACAAGAGTATCGTGGCACCGGAACAGGGTAGCCGAAGTATTGCGATACAGACGATTCAACTGAAGCAAAATGAAACCGGTGGTTACGATTACAAGATAATGGTCAGCCAGCGTGGTAGAAATGACCGTCTTGCACGCGGTACGGTTGACGTCAGTATCGAAGGTGTAAAAAAAGGACAGCCGGTAACGTTAAAGTTAGCGGATGTCTCAAATGCTACTAAAAAGCCGATGAAGTTTGGATTTAAGTATTTTCAGAAGTTTGAAGGGGTTATGACTTTGCCTGAGGCGTTCCTGCCAGACAGTATCAGGGTAAAAGTGAAGCCGAGTACTGGCAAAATTAAATCCATAGATGAACAGTTTGCGTGGTCTGATTTGACCGCCGGGGGAGCATGAGTATGTTTGGTAATAAAAAAATTAAATCATCCAAGATCGATACTTTAGTTGGTCAGGGTGTTGAAATTACGGGCGATATAAAATTTCAGGGTGGGCTTCATCTTGACGGTAAAGTTATGGGTAATGTAGTAACAGCGGATGAAGCGGAAGGTACGGTGCTGGTCATAAGTGATCGCGGCTGTGTCGAAGGTGATGTGCATGTTGCTTATGCGGTTATCAATGGCGAAGTTATCGGTAATGTTTTTGCCAGTGAAAAACTGGAACTATCAGCAAAAGCACGCATTTCAGGCAATGTAGAATATAACTTGCTGGAGATGGCAAGTGGTGCCGAGATCAATGGGCAGATGCTTCATAACCCGAATGAAAAGAAACGGTTAGAGCATAAGAAAGAAGAGTCTCAGGAAACTGAAACTAATATCCATCATCTGGATGATTCTGCTGTAACGCAGAACTAGAGAAATCTAGAGAAATAGGGAGCTAAACATGGGCTGTTTGTAGGCCAATGTGAATACTTGACTAAATTACTGGGTTAATTTAGCATTGACTGATATTGTTATTAGATTTAGTCAGGTGGCTTTCGATGGATATCCAGATAAATTTTGCACCCAGGCCCAAAGTCATTGAGGGCGCAACGGTCGGTTTTACCGACGCGGCGGCCAACAAAGTGAAGGCGCTTGTTGAAGAAGAGAAGAATCCGAATTTGAAATTACGTGTTTCTGTTGAAGGTGGTGGCTGTTCTGGTTTTCAGTACAACTTTGCTTTTGATGAAACGGTTAATGATGATGATACCGTTATTGAAAAAAATGGTGCTACTATGCTGGTCGACGTTACCAGTATGCAGTATCTGAATGACTCTGAGCTGGATTATCTTGAAGGTCTTGAAGGTGCACGTTTTGTCGTTAACAACCCTAACGCTGATTCCACCTGTGGCTGTGGTTCATCATTTTCGGTAAGCTTGTAAGCGGCTCCTACCGTATTTTTCACCTGCCTGTGTGAGCTAGGCGCCTGATTTAATAGAATTTGGCGCCTTTTTTGTTTGTTGGTACGGTTTGCTGAAATGAACAATTTTTCTTTTTAATGTCTTAAAATATATGTCTATTGTTTGTTAAGCTGTCTGTCTAATCTTTAAGGATACTTTCATGAGTAGCGAATATTTACCTGGATTAGCTGGTGTTCCAGCTACCAAGTCAAACATATCATCTATCGATGGTGAGCAAGGCATCCTTGCTTATCGTGGATATGATATAAAAGAACTGGCTGAAAAAAGCACCTTTGAAGAGACTGCTTTATTGTTGCTTGATGGCCGCCTGCCTTCACAGGTCGAACTGGATGACTTCGATTGTCAGTTAAGATCTGAACGTCGCCTTAAATATAAGATTCGCAGCATCATGAAAAACTTACCTACTTCGGGTCATCCCATGGAGATGCTGCAGACAGCAGTGGCGAGTCTGGGCATGTTCTATGGCGGTGAAGAGGTGCTGTCAGATGGCATATCCGGTAATGATGTTGATTATATACATAGCATGTCGGTAAAAATTATTTCACGCATGGCGACTATCGTTGCGATGTGGGAACACGTTAGAAATGGTTATGATCCGATCGAACCGCGTGATGATCTAAGCCATGCGGCTAATTTTCTTTATATGCTTAATGGCAAAGAGCCTGAGCCATTAGCGGTAAAAATTATGGATGCCTGCCTGGTATTGCATGCAGAGCACACGATCAATGCATCTACTTTTGCTGCCATGGTTTGTAGTTCGACACTGGCGAGCCCATTTTTGGTCATAGCTGCTGCCATTGGTACGCTCGCTGGTCCGTTACACGGTGGCGCCAATCAACGTGTGGTCGAAATGTTGAGAGAAATAGGTCGCCCGGAAAATGCAAAAGGCTGGCTGGATAATCAACTGGCTGAAAATAAAGTTGTCTGGGGAATGGGGCACCGCGAGTATAAGACCAAAGACCCTCGCGCGACGGTATTGCAAAAACTGATGGTTGAGTGGGGTGAGTCTCAGGGTAATCTTAGTCCTGAGTTTGAGACTGCTCTTAGACTTGAAGAAGCCTGTGAAGAAGCGTTAGGTCCTAAAGGCGTGTACCCGAATGTAGATTATTATTCAGGTATCCTGTATACCGAGATGGGCATCGCACCTGATCAGTTCACCCCTATTTTTGCTGTTTCCCGTGTAGCTGGCTGGCTGGCTCATTGGCGTGAGCAATTGTCTGATAATCGTATATTTAGACCAACACAGATTTATACTGGTGAAGAAACCCGCGGATATATTGCTATGTCTCAACGTTAATTAAAGCTAAATTTTAAGGCTTAATTTCAATTATTTATCTGCAGTTTTAATCTGCCCGTTTAGCCGTATCATTATTTTTTTTCAGTCTGACTCGCAGTCAGCGCACAAATACAATTTTTCCTATGAAAGCACCCGAACTATTATTACCCGCAGGCACCTTGAGAAACATGAAATACGCTTTCGCCTTTGGCGCAGATGCGGTTTATGCCGGGCAGCCAAGATACTCGCTACGCGTCCGTAATAATGATTTCAAGCTGGAAAATCTTGAAAAGGGTATCGGTGAAGCACACGGCTTAGGTAAAAAATTCTTTGTCGCCAGTAATATCATGCCGCATAACAGCAAGGTAAAAACCTATATGCGCGATATGGAACCGGTTATCGAACTGAAGCCGGATGCACTGATCATGTCTGACCCCGGTTTGATCATGATGGTGCGTGAGCGCTGGCCAGAAGTGCCAATTCATCTCTCGGTGCAGGCGAATACGGTAAATTATGCCAGTGTTAAATTTTGGCAGTCGCTTGGATTGGAAAGAGTGATTCTTTCGCGTGAGCTGTCGCTCGATGAGATAGAAGAGATAAGACAGTTGTGCCCTGACATGGAGCTGGAAGTGTTTGTGCACGGTGCATTGTGTGTCGCTTATTCCGGCCGCTGTTTATTATCGGGTTACTTTAATCACCGTGACCCGAACCAGGGAAGCTGCACCAACTCCTGCCGTTGGGATTACAAGATGCACAATGCCAACGAAACCGAATCAGGCGATATACAGAAGATCGAATTTGATGCCATGGCCGCCATCAACACGCCTGAGTTATTTCCTGAAACAGAGACAAAACCACGCCACGAACTGGCTGACCGAATCTACCTCATCGAAGAGCCGCAACGTCCTAATGAATATATGCCTATCTTCGAAGATGATCACGGCACTTACATCATGAACTCGAAAGACCTGCGTGCAGTGCAGCATGTGGAGCGTCTGACAAAAATTGGTATCGATTCGCTGAAGATCGAAGGTCGTACTAAATCACATTATTATGTCGCCCGTACCGCGCAGATATACCGCCAGGCAATTGAAGATGCGGTGGCTGGCAGAGATTTTAATGCCGACCTGTACGGCAAGCTCGATAACCTCGCCAACCGCGGTTACACCGAAGGTTTTTATCAGCGCCATCCGGATCAGGATTACCAGAACTATCTGCACAATCATTCAAAACTTATGCAGCAGCAGTTTGTTGGTGAAGTAACGCATTTTGATGAAGCGCAGGGTGTCGCTGAAGTTTTAGTGAAAAACAAATTAAAAGTAGGCGACAGGCTTGAGATTATCTCGCCCGCGGGTAATCAGGATATCACCCTGGAAAAAATGGAATCACTACGGGGTGAGCCTATGCAGGAAGCGCCGGGTGGTGGTTATGAGGTGAAGATTCCACTACCGGGTAAAAACTATGAACGGGCTTTGCTGGCGCGCTATCTTTAAGGTGTCAAATGTATGATGTAACCGTTAATGAACGGGCAAGGTCAGCCAATTTCAGACTGTTAGGCAAACAAAACCCCGCACAGTGGCGGGGTTAAATTGCATAGTGTTTAGTCAGTATTAAACGCGAGCTTTTCGTCTAGCTACTCCGATTAAACCAATAAGACCTGAGCCAAATAACCAGACGGCGGCAGGGACAGGAACCGGTGAATACACCATGTCGTCCAAACGGTAGTTCTGCTGATTTGTGCCTCCTCCTCCCATTAATTTAACAGAGGTGAAGGGGGAGTCAGAAATAAATCCCCAGAATTCGCCTCCGTAGCTATTGGAAATGCTACCCACCTGGAGGTTGTCTATGAAAACCAGTAGGCTATTTCCGGAGCCACCAGGTCCGCCTAAAGTCCAATTTCCGCCATATCCGGTAATCTCAGGAGTAAAGTTCCAGGTGGTCATAGGCTCATTCTGACTCGTAGACGCCAGGACATCTTGGTAGTTATTCTGAGCAGGGTTGATATGGCCTGATTCGGTAGAAATAAAGCTCACTCCAGTGTTCAGTTGAGCGTCATTAAAATCCTCTGTCAAGAACTGGCCACCCAAGGCATTCTCCCAGGCGGTCTTATCCGTGTAAATTATTGTCGCTGCGCTGACCGTGGCCACCCAGGACATGAACATTGCTAGCATTAAGCCCAGTATCGCTAATATACGCATAATATCTCCTCATTTGAAAAAGTGCTCCGATTCATGGGGTTCTTGCCTTCTTTATGAGCCACTGGAACCCTCAGCAGTTTGATATCACATGGTTAAATGCAAGAATTATGCCGTTGCAATAAATTATATTATTATCAATTAGATAATTAAACATCAGTTTTTAACTGACTTTAGAAAGTGTAAAGCTATCCAGACAGAAATCAGGATTATTTACAGATATTCGACAGTCCGGTGTGGGTCGATAACAGCCGCCCAAGACCAACATAATATACCCGAAGAAGCGCGGGTACTTGTATGCCTAATAAAGTGGGTGATTAATTCGTTTGCCAAGGATAAGGGCTTTTTTGGCGCCCGTTACCGAAGGCAGGTTGCCCGTCTGCTGGTGAACATGCTGGTGAGCTAACCAAGCGAATGCCATTGCTTCTACCCAGTCTGGATGAACGCCTAAGGCTTCGGTTGTCTGTACGGGGCATTTGGTGAGTTTCTGTAACCTGCGCATCAATTCTTTATTGTGTACGCCGCCGCCACAGATATAGATTTCATCATTATCAACGGCATATTGATTGATCGCACGTATGATAGATGTTGCTGTCAGGTCACACAGTGTGCTTTGTATGTCTGCGATATCTAGTTCAACCGTTTGATACTTGCCTAGATAATTATTCAGCCACTCAAGGTTAAAATATTCAAAGCCGGTGCTTTTAGGCGCAGCTAACTGGAAGTAGTCATCCATCAGAAGTCTGGCTAATAATCCGGCGTCGGTTTTTCCGCTGGAAGCTATTGCGCCGTCAGCATCGTAACTCTGGTGTTTGTGATGAGATATCCATGCGTCCATCAATGTGTTGCCGGGGCCGCAATCAAAACCGGTGACTGGCTGGTTTTTATCTTTGGCCAATATTGTGATGTTTGCGATGCCACCGATGTTGATGATGACGCGACTGGTTTTGTTGCTGCGGAACATGGCCTGATGAAAGGCAGGTACCAGTGGCGCTCCCTGACCGCCGGCATTGATATCTGCTGTTCTGAAATCGGAGATAATATCGATACCGGTTAATGCTGCCAGTTTTTCTGCATTGCCAATCTGCAACGAAAATGGATTTTCAATATCAGGTCGGTGGCGGATGGTTTGGCCGTGATTGCCGATAGCGATGATGTCCTGTGCCCTGTGACCTGTTTTTTCGAGCAGGCGGTTACAGGCGTCAGCAAAGATTTCAGCGGTCTGTTTATCCAGCGTCGATAACGTGTTCAGTTCGCTGTCTGGGATGTCACGAGCTTGAATCAGGGCCTGTTGAACAGCCTCAGGCCATTGATGACTGTGTGAGTCTATAAGGGTAGGTCGTGTGCTGGAAAAGTCTACCAGCACAGCGTCGATGCCGTCCATGCTGGTGCCAGACATCAAACCTATGTACAGCTCAGGTCGTGATGACGGCATGGTTTAATATTTTACAGATTGTCGGCAAAGGCAACTTGTTGCTGAGTGCGGGCAAGCAGATCCAGCTGGGCAAATACCGGTGTTGTGGTTAGCTCAAAATCGGCCATGTAACGTTTGGGTACAGGTTTTGATATTGGCAATTTTACGGTTAGCGGATTTCTGTGTACGCCATTTACGCGAAACTCGTAGTGTAGATGCGGACCTGTAGCCAGGCCAGAGCTGCCTACATAGGCGATGGTTTGACCCTGTTTGACTTTAGAGCCAACTTTTAATTTACGGTTATAGGTTTTTAAATGCGCGTATAGCGTGGTGTATTTTGTACCATGCTGCACGATCATAACTTTACCGTAACCGCCTTTTTTGCCTTTGAAGATCACTTTGCCATCACCTGCCGCCTGAATTGGTGTGCCCCTTTTAGCCGCGTAATCGACTCCCTTATGAGAACGGAATTTATGCAGTACAGGGTGGTAACGGTTAACGGTAAAACGTGAACTGATGCGAGTGAAGTTAACCGGTGAGCGTAAGAAAGCTTTTCTCATGCTCTTGCCATCGGGGGTGAAGTATTCACTGACATTGGTTTGTGGATTAGTATAACGCACGGCTCGGTACGCTTTGCCATCATTGATGAACTCTGCTGCCAGGATGTCGCCGTCAGAGATTTTCTCGCCGTTGCGGTATAACTCTTCGTATAACACGGTGAAGTTATCGCCTTTGCGAATATCCAGTGAGAAATCGATGTCCCAGCCAAAGACATTGGCCAGTTCCATAATTATATTCTGTGATATGCCTGCGTCCTGAGCTGCTAGGAACAGTGATGAATCAATCACAGCGCTGGCACTTGTCTGACGGGTTTCGATCTGGTGGTTGTAGGTTTTAGCAACCAGAGCACCATCTTCACGTTCGACCATTAGATAAGATTTGTGGTCTATATCGTAACGCAGTGCCTGTAACATGCCTTCATCATCAGACAGGACGCGGATGATGTCTTTAGGAAATATTTTAGTCAGCGTTTTTACTGCATCACCTGATTTCATCATTTCATCAAGTTGTTGCGGTTTAATCTTTGCACGTTTAAACAGGCGGGCAAGGTTATCGCCAGATTTAACTTTAAATTCACGCCATTTTTTTGGTGACAGCTCATTAGCATCATCAAAAATTTCCTGCTGCGCCTGTAATTCAGGCAAACTTAGCGAGAAGCTTTCACGTGCCCGTTCTTCAGATGATTTTGTTATAGCATGAAAATCTGGTAAAGAATCGCTGGCAATTTTGTTATTATTTTTTGAACCTGTGCTAGAGACGGCGCTTATGCCGGGGTTAGTGCTGGCGAGCACTGCGCCGATGCCGGCAAACACCATGGCAAGCAGAATCCAGCGAATACGGATGTGATTATGCGGTTTCGTATCTTGTTGGTTTAAGCGAAAATCTTTACTAATCAATGACATTGGCGTTAATTTTTTGTTGGTGATGTATATTCGAATGTAGTCGTAAAACACTGTCTGGTCAATGAATTTACCAGCAAATTATTATTAATTTAAAGTGCTTGTTACATACTCCTAGAGGAGTAGTTGAGAAAGCATGCAAGCACGAGTATCTTATACACCTTTTTAAGGTAACACTAGGGCCTGTTGTATTTAGTTTAAGCAGCTAAAATCAACAGATTTATGTCAGGAAAATTGTATGAAATCTATCGAAGAACAGCTTGAAATAATCCAGCGCGGCGCTGATGAAATCCTCGTCGAAAAGGAGCTGGTCGCCAAGTTAAAAGAGGGCCGCCCACTAAAAATCAAAGCGGGATTTGACCCGACAGCACCAGATCTGCATCTGGGGCATACCGTATTAATTAACAAATTACGTCAATTCCAGGATCTCGGCCACGAGATTCTCTTCCTGATCGGCGATTTTACCGGCATGATCGGCGATCCAACCGGAAAATCGGCAACGCGTCCGCCATTGACGCAGGAAGATGTTGAACAAAATTCGAAAACCTATCAGCAGCAAATCTTCAAAATTCTCGATAAAGATAAAACCCACGTTATGTTTAATTCTCACTGGATGGGTTATATGACCAGTGTTGATATGATTAAACTCGCAGCCAGCAGTACCGTGGCGCGTATGCTGGAACGTGATGATTTCAGTAAGCGTTATAAAAACGGGCAATCGATAGCGATTCATGAATTTCTTTATCCATTGATACAGGGTTATGACTCTGTTGCTATGGAGGCAGATGTTGAGCTCGGTGGCACTGATCAAAAATTTAATTTACTGATGGGTCGCCAGTTACAGGAGCATCACGGCCAGAAACCGCAATGCGTATTAACCATGCCGATTCTGGAAGGTCTGGATGGTGTGCAGAAAATGTCGAAGTCACTGAATAACTACATAGGAATTGCAGACGAACCTAAAGACATGTTCGGCAAAATCATGTCTATTTCCGATGATCTGATGTGGCGTTATTTTGAATTATTAAGCTTCCGTCCGATGAGTGAGATAGAAACCTTCAAACAGGAGATGCAAGACGGTAAAAATCCACGTGATATAAAATTTTTACTGGCCGAAGAGATTATCGCGCGTTTTCATAGTGAGGCTGAAGCAACCGCTGCCCGTGAAGGTTTTATCGCACAGTTTGCCAAAAACAAGATTCCGGATGATATCCCAGAGCTTAGTTTTGATGCGCCGGATGACGGCTACCCGATTGCAAACCTGCTCAAAGATGCAGGTCTGTGCGGTAGCACTAGTGATGCCATGCGTA
>Ga0316189_10003242_pt1 | contig 15804 bp, 16 predicted proteins | sample LowCovwburrow_MG_FD_204930 | JGI IMG/M metagenome (GOLD analysis project Ga0316189, IMG submission 204930) | Coastal sediment microbial communities from Maine, United States - Lowes Cove worm burrow | ecosystem: Environmental > Aquatic > Marine > Coastal > Sediment | place: USA: Maine... | reverse complement strand
CATTATAAAACTAAGAGGTTCCACATGCCCGTATATCGTTCCCGCACTACAACCCATGGCCGCAATATGGCTGGCGCACGTTCGCTGTGGCGTGCCACAGGTATGAAAGATGATGATTTCGATAAGCCGATTATCGCTGTGGTCAACTCGTTCACCCAGTTCGTGCCGGGGCATGTGCATTTAAAAGATATGGGGCAACTGGTGGCGCGTGAGATTGAAGCTGCCGGTGGGGTGGCCAAGGAATTCAATACCATTGCTATTGATGATGGTATCGCCATGGGTCATGGCGGCATGCTGTATAGCCTGCCATCGCGCGATCTGATTGCTGATTCGGTTGAATATATGTGCAATGCACACACTGCCGATGCCATGGTCTGCATTTCAAACTGCGATAAAATCACACCGGGCATGCTGATGGCGGCCCTGCGCCTGAATATTCCGGCTGTGTTTGTTTCCGGCGGCCCGATGGAAGCGGGTAAAGTCACCCTGAACAACCGTGAAAAGCATCTCGATCTGGTTGATGCCATGGTCATGGCTGCTGATGATAATGAGTCTGACGAAGATGTGGCGGCTGTTGAACGCAATGCCTGCCCGACCTGCGGCTCCTGCTCCGGCATGTTCACGGCCAATTCGATGAACTGTCTGGCCGAAGCGCTGGGTCTGGCATTGCCGGGTAATGGTTCACTGCTGGCCACGCATGCGGACAGAAAAGAACTGTTTTTAGAGGCCGGGCGTACCGTAGTGGCATTGTGTGAACGTTATTATAACAATGATGATGTCTCGGCCCTGCCACGCTCCATTGCCACTTTTGAGGCCTTTGAAAATGCCATGGCACTGGATATCGCCATGGGCGGCTCCACCAATACGGTGTTACATATTCTTGCCTGCGCCCAGGAAGCCGGTGTTGATTTCACTATGGCTGATATTGATCGCATGAGCCGCAAAGTGCCAAACCTGTGCAAGGTTGCGCCGTCTGTTCAGCACTATCACATGGAAGATGTGCATCGCGCCGGTGGTGTTACTGCAATTCTGGCCGAACTGGATCGGGCCGGCCTGATTCACCGTGATACACCCACTGTTCATGCTGCCACTTTAGGAACAGGGCTGGATGCCAACGATGTGATGAATGAGGCTAATACCGGCCCGCGTGAAATGTTCCGCGCTGCACCCGGTGGCGTTCCCAGCCAGACAGCCTTTTCACAAAGCGAGCGCTGGAAATCACTGGATACGGATCGTGAAGCAGGTTGTATCCGTAATGCTGAACATGCTTATTCAGCAGAAGGCGGTTTAGCTGTTCTATTCGGTAATATTGCCGAACGCGGCTGCATTGTGAAAACCGCAGGCGTGGATGAATCGATCTGGAAGTTCACCGGCCGCGCCCGCATTTTCGAATCGCAGGAAGATGCCATGAACGGCATTCTCAATGATCAGATCGTGGCAGGAGATATTGTCATCATCCGTTACGAAGGCCCTAAAGGCGGCCCCGGCATGCAGGAAATGCTTTATCCGACCTCATATTTGAAATCCAAAGGCATGGGCGCAGTCTGCGCTCTGCTCACCGATGGCCGCTTCTCCGGCGGCACATCAGGCCTGTCCATCGGTCATGCCTCGCCCGAAGCCGCTGAAGGTGGCGCGATTGGTTTGGTAGAAGAGGGCGACAGCATCGAAATAGATATCCCCAATCGAACCATTCATCTGGCCATCTCCGATGATGAACTGGCAACACGCCGCGCAACCATGGAAGCCAAAGGCACAGATGCCTGGAAACCCCTAGGCCGCGAACGCCCGGTCTCCAAAGCCCTGCAAGCCTACGCCGCCCTGACTACATCAGCGGATAAAGGTGCAGTCCGAAATCTCGATCAGCTTAAATAGCGATAAACAGAGAAATTATCTTGACGTTTCTCCATGATTGCCTCAAAGTTTAACTTTAAAGTTAAACAAGAGGTGCGCAATGCAAGTTAATGCGAAAGAATTACGACAGCATTTAAGCGAATATCTGGACCGTGCATCACGTGGTCAATCCATGGACATTAGCATGCGAGGAAAACCTGTTGCCCGGCTGACTCAGATTGAATCGCGCTCCACACCTGAGCATGATGATCTGTTTGGTATCTGGTCTGATGTTGATGCGATGGATGTGAATGCTCACGTTCGTGACATGCGTCAGGGTCGCCAGTTTTAATGACTGACAGTATCTTAATTGATACTGATGTGATCATTTGGCACATGCGTGGCAACGAGAAAGCGCGCAACGCTATTTATCAGCTTGAAAAACCTGCTATCTCGATTATCACTCAAATAGAGTTGGTGCAGGGCTTACGGAATAAGCAGGAGCAGGTGGTCTTGCACCGTTTCCTTGATCAGCTTGGGATTAATGTCTTTTCTGTGACTGAAGTAATTAGTCAACGCGCTCTTTTTCTTATGGAAGAGTGGCGCTTGAGTCATCAAATGCTTATGGCAGATGCCTTGATTGCTGCAACTGCCATTGAGCATGGTTTATCGTTACTGTCCGGCAACGAAAAACACTATCGCTTTTTAACAATGTTAAAATTAGAAAACTTCAAACCATGAATGCGCGAAACAAGACCAGTCCCCGATGCCTGGAAACCACTAGGCCGCGAACGCCCAGTATCCAAAGCCTTGCAAGCCTATGCCGCCCTGACCACATCAGCCGACAAAGGCGCTGTTCGTAATCTTGAGCAGTTGAAATAGATAGATTATGAATGCTTGAACAATACACAGATACTTTTGGTTTTTTTAACCAAAGGCACACGATTAAATTCGATAACTGTATTGTTCAACCCACGTTTGGTGTTGAAGACAGTAGCAAATGGATCAAGTTAAGTGCTCATAAAGATGGATTTATATATCCTCCTATAACCAAGCAGTACAATGCTGAGTGGGATAGGAAGGCAATGAAATTAAATCCCACTGAAGAAATTCCTCAGACAGAAAGGCCTGCTCTGTACTATCCAGTTCCGGTTTCTCATGAATTAAGTATCATGAATCCATTATCTGATCAACCGCGCTTTGGTGATGCAGGCCTCGTCATCCATCTCTTGGCTTTTTTATATGGCACTAGGTTTCAATTTCATGATTGGCATATTGATGGTCGCTTACCAATTAAGTCTTGTGGAGATGTTGCCCACAGCGTTGTTGGCTTTCAGAGAGTCTCTGAGAACTTCCTGAGTCATGTTTATTCAGAATGGTTAACTTGGGACGAAAAATGCCGTTTTTCTTTTGTGAATATTCTCTGTATGCACTCTCGTGCAATAAGTTTGGAAAATGAATGGGAGTCATTTGCATCTGGGTATATGGTGTTTGATGCATTACATAGGCTGCATGCGAATCTAGGAAGGGATGAATATCGTACACATTACAAACGGTTGCCCGGAATGCTGAACTATTATCATTTGGCTGAAGGTAAGAGTGGTTTGTTGGATGGAATCTATAAAGTTCGAAATGAGCTGTTTCACGAAGCTCTTTGGGCCGGTGAATCACCAGGGCATAGCGCATCTCAGTCAATATCCTTTTGTCTCCATCGTTTTAATGCACGTTTGATAGTAGCTATAACAGGTTACGACAATAACTATGTTCATTTCCCTTGGTGGACATTTGGAGATAAGTTGTTTGATTGAAATGATGAATTACTGCCATAATGGGATGAAAAGATGATAGCCAAAGTACATGCTGTGAAGCAGTGGGCGAATAAACGCATCGAAGCATGCACGGGAAAAATGAGGCGACTTCAGATTCAAGGTGCGGTTCTATGGAGAATCATTGCCATGGCCCTTGGCAATATTGCCATCAGTGTGATTACAATTGTGGCTGTTTCAACTGCACTTTGTTTTCCAGAGTCTCAAAAGGCACTTGAAAACTTTCAGGCAAGCGAAGCAGTTTTAACTTCACTGGGCGCAACTTTCGGAACAATCCTTGCCCTCGTTCTCACGCTATCATTAATTCCAATCCAAAGAGCCGGGGAGATGTGGTCACCGTCGATTATTCGACTATATCGGAGAGATACGCTTACTCATATTACATTTATTGTTTTGGGAACCTTCTGTGCCGCTAGCTTTATGTTGGCTGTAAAAGGGGTGTTTGGTATCCCTACGAGTATTATTATTCCCATTGCAATCGTGGCATTAGGGCTGAGTCTTGATTTGTTGCGTTGGTATCATCGTCATGTCTGCAAGCTACTTGATCCTGCTTATGCTGTGAGAACAGTGATAATAAATGCGCGTAAAACAATAGATCAGATTCAAAGAGCGGTTGCCAGAGAGGCTAATCTCAAACATGGAAAACTGACTGCCCAGCAAAAAGAAAAAGTTAATCTGATGGATATTGAAGCTGCAATGTACCCTCTTGTTTCTGGATATCCGAGTGCTATTAATGGTTGGATACATGATGTCTCTGAAATTGCAGGCAAGGCGACTTCTAGAGGAGATAAATATCTCGCAAGCGCTGCGATTACAGCGATTCAGGAGATCGTCAATTATTTTCTAATTGTCAGGAAAAAGAATCTCACATTATCTCCTGCTCCCGGGGCTCTCTTTCTTGTCCCTGAATCAGACGTAAAGGTTGTTACCACTCAGGCTTATGAAGCACTTCAGGAGATAAGCCGAACTGCATCTGCAATTGGAGATGAAATAACTGCCATAAAGGTGTTGGAGGCATTTGAAAATATCGCCACACTTACAACAAACCTTCAATCACCCAGATTCCATTCAAACACAGCTCCACTAGCTGGGACACCTATTGGTTATTTGATGTCATGTGTTAAATATGCACAGGAAAAGGGGCTGGAGGATGTGCCTTTCCAAGGTGCGGAGATTCTTTCAAGGATATCTTTGGCGGCCCCCAAAAACATTGCACTGACTGATGTCCATATTCCTGTTATTGATGGGATATATGAGATTACATTACAATTATATGTGAAGCGAAATGCAGCTCTAGCAGACCATACCGTTGGGCATCTAATGGCGGTTCTGGGCAAGCTGTTGATCTGTGAAGAATTTCATTACGAGGAACTATTAGGTCATGTTCTGGAAAAGCTTGAAGTGATGGCTCCATTTGCTGTCATTAATGCACAATTGGCCGGGTCAATTAATATGACTTCGCCACTAGGGAAGGCGTACGGCCTGACAAACTCCCAGTCTCTTGGATATCTTTTCGAAAAGGCAACTAGTTCGGCGAAGATTGATCCTGAAAGAGAATGGATCAATCCCTATCACGATTTAGAGAATTTAATGGATATTTACCAGAGACATTTTAGAAACATAGGGGGGCAGGTTGAATTTGCTGACAGTTTCCTTCTTTGGGAGTTAACACATCTTATTAAGCATATTGCTATCGTGGTTGGGCGATTGGTATCGCATCCGATCCGACCAGGTCGCGGTGATGAACAAGCACTGGTCGATAAATTAGAGTGGATTTTATCTTTCTTTTGGGTTGCTTTCGACAAGAAGAAAACCGTTAGCCAGCAAAGGGCTGATGAAGCTTGTGATGTGCTGGTTTATGTAGGGCTATTGTTCTTTGATCTCGGCTTCCCTGATGTACTGAAATCTTCTGTGTCTTATATAAAGTCAATCGTTAATTCTTACTGCGAAATTGTTCGCCCTCCGCATGAATATGCAATAGGGGACTTCTTTGCACACCTCTGGTGTCTGAGAGTATTAGCTACTGATCGTGGCAATACCACACTGGCTGGTGAAATCGATAGAGTACTTAACACCAAGCCTGAACCATTAACTGATGAGCAATGGCAACAAGTCCAACAAGCTATTGAGTTGCGTAGGAGGCAACTTGAAGAACGGCTGGGAGAATACCAGAGTTATACTTTGTCAGATAAAACTGAAGAATTGCTGCAAAAATTATTACAGGTTAGATCAGGAGAGGAACAATAACGGATGTGCGTGGCTTCTATCTGGAGAGATAGGGGTCAGTTTATATATTATTGATTTCACTGCTGGAAAAACTTGATTAATAGATAAGCTGTCCCCGTTTACTCCTCGCTTTCTCAATCCGTTATTATGGATGAGTCGTTTATTCTCACTAAAAGATTCGGGTCAGGCTTTCATATCTTGATATTTATTCGATAAGGGCTCTGACCTTTTCCCCTAAATAAACAGCAGCCATATCAGTCGTTTCATTTACTGCTTTTCGTGGCTTTGGGATAATACATGCTGCCAGAGTGTGTCTTGCCATCGGCTGTCTTGAATGTTGCCATTAACTGATGCTGGCCCTCGTGCCCCAGATCAAAACCTGACATATACCAGTAACCCATCATCATCATCATTTTTTTCTCCGACTTTCCGTCCGGGTGAATCACTTTGGAGCGGGCAATTAACCTTTTAATAGGGGCTCCATCTGTTTCAACTTTAATCATAAAATCATGGCTGCCGCCCATCTCCATGCCGGGCTCGGCTTTCATGACATAAAAGTAAACCGTATAACCATCAATGTTCTTGTTAAACAATATCTTGCCCGGCATTTTTTTCATGAATGCCTTGTCCTGTTTTATATCGGCAGCTTCGCCTATGCTCTCGCTAGCTACCAGCGCAGGGGTTGTCCCTATCCATGCTGCGATTATTGTCATGATGATTGTCTTTTTCATATATGCCTCTGTTTCTTTTCCTTGATTTGAAGTGCCATGCCGTAAAGTACAGGCAGGACAAGCAGTGACAACAAGGTTGTTGTCACCATGCTGCCAACCATGAGAGTTTGAGGGATACATACATAATTATTTACGTCATAGCTGGAACAGCTTGATGAGTAGATAAGCTGCTCCCGTTTGCCCCTCGTTTGCTCAATCAGGATGTTATGGATGAGTCGCTAATTCTCACTTGCTGGATGGGATGGGTCGCAGCAGTCTGCGTAGATGCAACGGGAGGCGCTTTATGGGATTTACAGTTTATTTGTCTGGAGAGATTCACACCGACTGGCGGGATCAGATCAGAGACGGGGCAGAGCAGTGTGGGCTGGATATCACGTTTCTTTCTGCCGTGACTGATCATGCCAGCAGCGATGCGGCGGGTGATCATCTGGGTGAGGAAAGCAACGCATTTTGGCGCGATCATAAATCGGCCAAAGTGAATGCCATTCGCACAAAAACCTCGATTGAGGCCAGTGATCTGGTGGTGATCCGTTTTGGCGAAAAATATAAGCAGTGGAATGCTGCATTCGAGGCGGGTTACTGCGCCGCACTTGGCACACCCTATATCACCCTGCACGGGCCGGAAATCATACACCCCCTGAAAGAGGTTGATGCGGCTGCCATGGCCTGGGCAGAGAACACGGATCAGGTGGTAGAGATATTGAAATACGTGATGAAGAGTTGAAAGGGGCCCAATGAGAGAAGTTGAGATTTCAAAAGAGCCGATTGAGCTGTTTAAGCTGCTGAAGTTTGAGGGCGTGGTTGGCAGCGGCGGTGAGGCAAAACATGCAATCGCCGAGGGGCAGGTTTTGCTCAATGGTCAGGTGGAGACCCGGAAACGGAAAAAGATTGTTTCGGGCGATACCGTGGAATTCGCGGGCGAGAAGCTTTGCATAAAGCTCAAATGAGTATGGCATGCGCGGTCTGCCTTTATCGGGCAGTTACAGTTTATGGAGTTATTGGTGATTAAATATCAGGCTGAATTTGAAGGGTATATGACAGACAATGGCGTCGGTCCGATTGATAAGGTGCTGGCCTCTGTGAAATCCTCCGTGTCATCACTGAACAGCGTTTCCAGATATCTGGGCATCGATATCAATGCTCGGGTGCTTGATACGGACGGTGATATAGATGCCTTGGCGAACCGCTTGAGAAAGACAGGAAAAGTGTCTGAAAAAAACATAAAGTATTACCGGGTTGCCATGCAGCAATATGTAAATATGGTGAACGGCAGGTAAGCTAGCCCATAATCGGCATGCCGGTGAACGCATCATGGAAAAACATCAGACCGATACACACCAGTGCTGCGGCTAGCAGAACGATAATATCGGTTTTCAATGCCAATGATTCACCTGTCGGTCGTGCTCCTCGCTGGTTAGCTGAATACATGGCAAACAGTGAATAGGTCAGGAATGATCCGAACAGCATAACCGATGCTTTATCGCCATTGGCTAGCAGGTGACCAGCGGCCCAGGCTGAAATGCCCCAGAGCATTGGATGCGCTGTGATTTTCCTGATACTGGTTTTTGTTTCTGATGAAATCAGGCAGTACAGCGCAATTAGCATCAGCAGGCTGGTAACATGTTTGCCCCATGACGGGGGTTCATACAGTGGAGAAAATTCAACTTCGCCCATGCCAAAAATAATCAGCCACAGTCCTGTAAATGAAATCAGCACAAATATGACCTTAAATATTTTTCCGCCCAGCTTGTTTTTCAGCGCCGCATATTGTGAAGTGAAACTCGGTAACAGGTGCATAACAAAGAAAATGCATAATCCCAGAATCAGTATATCCATTGCTTTCACCTCCGCAGCTATATCTTCAGTTGCTGAATCTCAATATAAGCAGACCGATAAGTTATGTCGAATCGGAGTGTATTGAAAAGGGTCGTTACCCTTTTTTTGAAAATTGCGGGGCTGGCTCGGTTTATCATGTAGGCGTGGCGCAGCTCCTCCAGGGATTTTCTCTTGTGCAACACCCCAGGGCACCCTCTCTGTGCAAAAGCACTTTCACCTTGTTGTTATTTGTTGAGGGCGAAAGACGCTCCCTTAATCTTTTCATCTTTCAGGTAGGCATTTTTGCCGGAAGGCAGTTTCAGTCTGAACCAGTCTGATTTTTTGTTTCTATAGGCATCCAGCTTTGCACTCTTGCGATACCAGCCAAGCCGCGCAGTTTTTATGTCCGGTTCTGCCCGCAGGTTGTGATAGCCGCTAAAGCTGAAGCGCTGCCGTGGTTTCATGCGCTTCAGCTTTGCCTGAATCGATTCGACAATGGCCCGTTCAACCGATTCTTCACGCGTTTTCCCGCGCACCTTAACGTATACAGTCGTCAGTTCGGGCGTCATTTTTTCCAGCGTGATTTTACCATCAAGATTTTCGTTGCCGAAAACAATGGCGTAGCCGTTGTGCTGAATCTCCAGCACATCCACATCAAGTTTTATGCTGCGCAGGCTCAATTGAACGGCTGCAAGTGTTGTACCGACATTGCGGGGAAAGCTTTTTTCCGCACCATTGAACTGGTTGGCAACCATTCCAATTAATGCACCCGGCACTACGGAAACGGCTGTTACAGCCGCACATCCGGGTAGCCACAGGCTGGCAAGTAAAAGTGGGAGGTAGGTTAGACGTCGCATGGCGTTATACTGACTGTGCCGGTAATAGAAACTGTGTTGTCGGCCACAAAAATGCTTTTTGCAAAACTATCGGGCCTGGCTTTAGGAAATATGGATTTACATGTTTGGGGCTGCGTGCGGCAATTTGCCATATTTTCCTGATTGACTTGTCATTATAATATATTGCTCATATTGGGCACAGTTTGTTATCCCCATAGTTGCTTTGGCTGGCTACTGCTCTGATAAATTGGTTGCGAATATTTGGGCTTTCTGCTATTAATAATAAGATTGAAAGGAGGGCCTGTATGAAAGAATCATCCTGGATCATTGAGTGGTCAGATACGCTCAGTATGTCGCATCCGGAAATCGATGCCGAGCACCAGCACTTCATAGGCCTGGTAAATGAGCTAAACAATGAAATAATGTGTAAACATCGGGGGGATAGAGTTGCTGTTGAGCGCATCATGGGCCTGTTGTTGGAGGACGCCATTGCTCATTTCTTGAATGAGGAGCGCATTCTTGTAGAAAAAAATTATCCCGCTGCACAGGAACATGTTCTGATTCATGCGGAGATCACCAATAAGTTTGAGCAAGCATTGAAAACAATTCAGAATACCAAAATCAAGGCGCTGTGGATTAAAATGGGGCTGGATATCAAATCCCTGATGGTCAACCACCTTATAAACGAGGATGTTAAATACATCGAATATGTGCAAGCGGAGTAAAGCTTGTAGCCCCCCCCCAACATGCAGTCACCATGTTTTCAGGAGCCCTTTGATTAACCGACTACGTGCAGCAGCAGGCACAGCAGCATAATAGGTCATGCACCAGCTTGGGGCATGAGTACAAATTGCTTTATGTTTTCATTTATTATCTCTATAGTGCATTTTCGAATAACCACAGCTTGCGTGTGGTTTATGGTTATTCATGTTTTTTGCTGTTTACAAAAGATGAAAAGAGGAGATTCATGTCAGAATCAACTTGGACAATTGAGTGGTCAGATAAGCTCAGTATGTCGCATTCGGAGATCGACGCCGAGCACCAGCGATTTATAAAGCTGGTGAACGAGCTCAACGATGTGATAAGTCAACGGCAGGACAAGGTTGTTGTTGAACGCATCATGGGTCTTATATTAGAGGATGCCATTGCTCATTTCTCGAATGAGGAGCGCATTCTTGCAGAAAACACTTATCCCGCTGCACAGGAACACATTCTAATGCATGCGGAACTTATCAATCATTTTAATCAGGCAATGGAAAAGATACAAGTGTCCAAAATTCGCGCGGTGTGGATTAAAACGGGGCTGGAAATCAAAGACAAATTAGTTGATCACCTTTTGAATGAGGACACCAAATACATCGAACATTTGCGAGCGGAGTAAGGAATCCCGGGCTGCTTTAAGCGGGCCCTCTATTTTCTGTTTTGATAGAGGGATCATACTTGTAAATGGCTAGTGCATTGCTGTGTTTGTATGTGCCGGATACGATTTCCGTCAACGCTTCATCGACATCTTCAGCTTTCATATCAGCTTCCAGTACCCTGGCCATTTCTTCACTGCTGATGATTTCTTTCTGCAGAGTTTTTTTATCGATTTTTATGAACATTCACCGCTCCTGTTTCAGTTCCGGGGACACATACTTGATGATTAGAGTCTTGATTGGCAATGATGATCTTTTACACTGTTGAAAAATATTTATAAGTATGGGTTGTGTTCAGATCTTGTTTGATGGATGTACAGTGATTCTATAAGAAGGAGAGTTGTTGCCAGCATGGTTTGGTTATTGAATATTGTGCAAGTGTTATTGCTTGTCGGCTTGATTGCTTATATCGCGATGGCACTCCAGTCACAAAAGGACCCTGAAGATATTATTGGCTTGCAGCATGGCAAGCTGCGGCCCTGTCCCGATTCTCCTAACTGTGTGTGCAGTGAACAACATAGCCAGAGCAGTGAACAGCATGCGCTTACGCCAATCAATGCAGGCTATGGAGCATGGAAGAAACTGGCAAAAATTATCATTCGGCAGGGCGGCGAAATTCAGCAGGATGATGGCAGCTATCTGCATGCCACATTTACCAGCTCTGTTTTTCGTTATGTGGATGATGTTGAACTGCGCCTCGATGAGGATCTGGGTCTGATTCATATTCGTTCTGCTTCACGGGTTGGGCGCTCTGATTTTGGTGTAAACCGCAAGCGTGTTGAGCGTATCATGCAGGCTTTGTGAAGCGCCTGATCGAGCTGTGGGTAATGCTATGAATCAGATCAATATTCAATATTATAAAACATCATATGGGGAGTTGGTGCTGGCTTCCTTTGATGGAAAACTCTGTATGTGTGATTGGCGATACAGGAAAATGAGAGCCACTATTGATAACAGACTGAAGAGAGGGCTTGGGGCAGCGGTTGTAGAACAGGACAATGCTGTCTTGAAAACTGCGAGAGGGCAGTTGGATGAATATTTTGGGCAAAAGAGAACTGTTTTTACTGTGCCTCTGCTCATGGTAGGTAGTGAATTTCAAAAAACTGTATGGCAGGCATTAATGCTTGTCCCTTTTGCAACAAGCTTAAGTTATCTGCAACTTGCAGAAAAAATTAATAATAAAAAGGCAGTCAGAGCAGTCGCCAGTGCAAATGGGGCTAATGCACTGTCCATTTTTATTCCCTGTCATCGGATTATTGGCAGCAATGGTGAACTTGTTGGTTATGCCGGGGGATTGGCTGCCAAGAAGCGCTTACTCAAACTTGAGCAAACAAAGTAACCCCTTGATTGTATCCAGAGGCTAAATAACTGCATTTTCCGCGAATTTAGGTTTCATTCATCTGTCAGGCTTACTATGCTGCGCACGCGAGTTAAAAAAACCTGTCATTGGCATGGAGTGCTGCTTGTCCGAAAATATTCGAGAGATACCGTATAATTATACTTCGTATTCGGATCGAGAGATTATTATTCGCTTTCTTGGTGAGGATGCCTGGGATGATTTGAATGTATTGCGTACCCAGCGGCGCACAGGACAGTCGGCACGTATGCTGTTTGAAATTCTCGGTGATCTGTGGGTTGTAGAACGCAATATTTATCTGAAAAATGATCTGCTGAATAATCAGAAACGGCGTCAGAAAATGCGCCAGCGTCACCATGATCGACTGTCACGTATTACGGCAGGAGCGGCTGACAATCCGCGGGCGCAGAAAGTGGCTGCCTGTACTGAACGCATGCTGGAAGATTTTTATGTCTGGTTTGAAAAAGAGCCGATCCGCCGTAAAAAGGCCAGGCGCGCTTTTGCCAAACATACCCATCCGAACAATGTCCATTTTGATGCTTATACGCTGACCCACCATGCCACCGATGGCACCGACTGGCGGCATCATACCCCGTTTTGCGTGCTCACTCCCGATTCAGCAGATGAGTTGCCCGGCCTGATTCGTGCAACCAGCGAGCTTGAACTGGTGGTGATTCCGCGTGGCGGTGGCACGGGTCTGTGCGGTGGTTCGGTGCCTTTGTCGAATAATGCTGTGATGATCAATGTTGAGAAGCTGGATCAGATCGGTACTGTAAAAACGCAGCATATTGGTATTAAGGGTGATGCTGAAACCATTACAGCCGGAGCCGGAGCGGTTACGGGTAAAGTGATGGAGGCCAGTCTGCCGCATGTGTTTGCAACTGATCCGACCAGCCTGTGGGCCTGCACGATTGGTGGCAATGTGGCTTCCAATGCCGGTGGCAGACATGCAGTTATCTGGGGCACTTGCCTGGATAACCTGCTCTCCTGGAAGATGGTGACGCCGGATGGTAACTGGCTGAATGTGATGCGCATCAATCACAATATGGGCAAGGTGCATGATGAGGCAGAAGTTCAATACAGTTTGACCCGTACAGATGCTGAATCTGGCAAGGTGATTTCTGAAGAGTTGTTAACACTGCCCGGTTCGACATTTCGCAAACAGGGTCTGGGTAAAGATGTTACACGCAAGGCTATGGGTGGCCTGCCGGGCATACAGAAAGAGGGGACAGATGGTTTTATCGCTGAAGCGACCTTTATTCTACACAGGCCTTTTGCATATACCCGCACGATATGCTGTGAATTCTTCGGGCAGGAGCTGAGTGAGGCGACAAAATCACTGGTCGAGATCAAAAACCATGTCGATGCTTTGCCGGGCGCAAACCTGGAAGGGTTGGAGCATTTCGATGAGAAATATGTCAAGGCGATTGAGTATATTTCCAAATCCACACGCCGTGAAGCGCCGCGCGTGGTGCTGTTGATTGATGTTTCAGGGGATGATGAGCAGGCGGTTGCCAGAGCATGTTCGGATATTTGCCGGATTACATCCTGTGGTAATGGCGAGGGTTTTATTGCTATCTCGGGCGAGGATCGCAAACGTTTCTGGAGTGATCGCGGACGTATGGCTGCGATTGCCAGACATACCAGCGCCTTTAAATTGAATGAAGATGTGGTGATTCCGCTGCATCGCCTGTCTGAGTATAATGATTATATCGAGCATCTGAATATCGAAAACTCGATCGCTAATAAAAAGGATATTCTGGAAGCTGTAGCGGCTTATTTAGGGGATGCCAGTGAGCGCATCAGCGGCAATCGCCTCGATCAGATTGATCTGGGTGTGGAAGATGATGCCTATCTGAAAGAGAAACTCGATGAATGCTTGCAAGTGATTGCCCAGGTACGGGATAACTGGTGCCATTTACTCAAGGGCCTGGATGAGCCTGCGTCAGTGGCAAAGCATCTGCTCACAGGAGTGAAATATAAGCGATCTGAATCGCTGTTCAGGGTAATTCAGCGTGGTGCCAGACGCATTTCCTACCGTACTGAGGTTGAGGGGCCGATTCTTGATCGCCTGCGCGGCCATGATTCGCTGATTGAAGGTGTGAAAACAGCACATCAGCGCACCTTATCCAGCCGCATTGTTGTGGCCACACATATGCATGCCGGTGATGGTAATGTGCATACCAATATTCCGGTCAATTCCAATGATTATAGTATGATGCGGAAAGCAGGCTGCGTTGTGGATAAGGTGATGGCCAAGGCTGTCGAGCTCGGCGGCGTAATTTCCGGTGAGCATGGAATCGGCATCACTAAACTGGGTCATATGGATAGGGGGCTGCTGGCTGAAACTGCAAAATATCTGAATCAGGTGGATCCGGAACAGTTGTTCAATCGTGGCAAGCTGATGCCGGATACCGATCTTCAGCTCAGTTACACCCCCAGTTTTAATCTACTGGAAATGGAATCGATGATTCTGGAGGCTGCCGACCTGACCGGGCTGGCTGAGGCGATTTCTCCCTGTCTGCGTTGCGGCAAGTGCAAACCCGTATGCAATACCCACTTCCCACGCGCCAAAATGCTATATAGCCCACGTAATAAAATTCAGGCTACCGGCGCCATGATTGAGGCGTTTCTGTATGAGTCTCAGACCGGCTCCGGTATTTCTTATGAGCAGTTTGCCGGTTTGCAGGATGTCGCCGACCACTGCACCATTTGTCACAAATGTGAAAGCCCATGTCCGGTGAACATTGATTTCGGCCTTGTTACTGAAAGCATGCGCGCACTGCTCAAGGATAAGGGGCAGGCACGGTTCAATCTTGTTTCTAAAGTGTCGTTGTTCTTCCTGCTTTTGCAAAACCCCAATGCAGTCAGCTTTATGCGCGAAGCAGTTATTCGCTGGGGTTATGGCGGGCACCGCCTGATACACAAACTTGCCAAAACCTTCGGCTTGCTTAAGCCAGAGCCTGCCGCCAAGCGTAATCTGGAAGGGGTGAAGGCACAGGTGATCAACTTTGTTGAGCGACCATTGCCGAGCCTGGCTTCCGGCACTGCGCGCCAGATACTTGGTATTGAATCGTCTGACAAAAACATGATTCCGGTATTGCGTGATCCGGCCAAAGCCAACGGGCGCGCAGTATTTTATTTCCCAGGCTGTGGCTCCGAGCGCCTGTTCTCGCAGGTGGGGCTGGCCACACAGGCCATGTTATTTGATCTGGGTGTTAATGTGGTATTGCCGCCGTCTTACATTTGTTGTGGTTATCCTTCGACTGCCAATGGTGATGATCAAAAAGGTAGCCAAATCAGTTATGAGAACCGCGTGCTGTTCCACCGCATCAAGCATGCGCTGTCTTATCTGGATTTTGAGGCTGTGATTATTTCCTGTGGCACATGTTACGATCAATTGGAACGCTATGAACTGGAACAGGTGTTCCCGGGTGCACCATTGATTGATATTCACGAATATCTGATGGCACAGGGCGTGCAGGCGGCGGAAATGTCCGGGGTTGAATACCTGTATCACGATCCCTGCCATATGCCACTGAAGCGGGAAGGCTCAAAAGCTGTCATCAAATCACTGCTTGGCGAGGATGCCGTGAAAGCCGAAGAATGCTGCGGCGAGGCCGGAACGCTGGCTGTTGCTCACCCGGCTATCGCCGGAAAAATCCGCGCCCGTAAAGAAGAAGTGATGGCTAAGGCCATAGAGCAATTACCCGGAGAAGGGGAGCAAAAAATTCTCACTTCCTGCCCATCCTGCCTGCAGGGCCT
>Ga0316189_10003241_pt1 | contig 15807 bp, 30 predicted proteins | sample LowCovwburrow_MG_FD_204930 | JGI IMG/M metagenome (GOLD analysis project Ga0316189, IMG submission 204930) | Coastal sediment microbial communities from Maine, United States - Lowes Cove worm burrow | ecosystem: Environmental > Aquatic > Marine > Coastal > Sediment | place: USA: Maine... | reverse complement strand
TCAGTCATTGTGTCGTTCCCGTTGTTGTTGTGTCGTTGTCGTTGTCATTCCCTGACTACCTAAAGACTACCCCGAATTCGGCGCGAGTCAAATAAAATCCGGATATTTTCCGGATTCGCCTAGAATCGATTTTAAGCCATTCTGGAGTCTACCCCTATTCCACCCCTCAATTGTCCCAAAATGACGTTAGGGCGCAAATATGGGCGTCTCACGCGATGCCAGCGAACAACCACCCCCACGACCCCACGACAGACGCCGTCACAACCGGCACAAACGCCGCACGCCAGACAACCGTGACAATCAAACTAACCGTCGTGACCCCTACCACGAGGGTCAGGCTAACGGTTTTGCCGATTGTGCTTGTGGTATCGATTGTCCGGCGTGCGACGTTCGCACCCTTATTCAACCCCTAGAATCGTCACAACTCTCCCTAATGTCAGAAGCGTAAATCTCCCACTGACTGGCAAACCACCTCTCGACCCCACCAACCGTTACAACCATCCCCTCACCAGAAATACCGTGCATGTCACTACAATCGTCACAATCCCACCCGATGCTGGCATCGTGCTTTTCAAGCAGTACAGCCAGTTCAACCAGAAAATTGTGCATTTTCGTTACAGCCATCATATTACCTCATACTCCGCTTGTAGTGATTGCGCCAAACCGGGCGCTTGTTCCGGTTGTACCGACTTTGCGGCCCAGGACCATTGTGTCCAATGGGAGCCGCACCAGTAATATCGGTACGACCCCACCATTGTGTATATACGGCACATCTTAGACCACCCCTAAAACCCGTCCCCACCGCAAAAGCCCTTTTTTCGCTTCAATCGGTAGGGCCGATTCAGCCCGCTTAGTCAGTTCATCCAGTTCAACCATTAATTCCCGAACTCGCCGTCGCCGTTCGTCTTTACCGTCACGATCCGCACGACCAGGAGCACCGTAACGAATGTCAATGGCGTCATAAAGTTCAAAATCGGCAGAAACCGGCATACACGCATGTTTGCCCCAACCGACAAGATCGAAACAAAGCATACGCCACACATAATTGGCACAACCCTGCTCAAACGTCTCAACCGTCTTAAACGGTTTATTCGACCGCAGCTTGGCATAACCGTCATCTTTGTTACGAACGCCACGAGTAGTGAAAGCCGCATGAACGATTTCACCGTCAAGATCGGTAAAATCCTCAATCATCCGCTTAACTGGTAGCACTGGCATAGTCGTCATTTTGTCGTTCCCGTTGTTGTTGTGTCGTTGTCATTCCTTGACTACCTAAAGACTACCCCGAATTCGGCGCGAGTCAAATATTTTCCGAATATTTTCCGGAATCCCCTATTTGCCGCCTAGCGACCGCGACCGCCTACCCCTATTCCACCCCTCAATTGCCCCAAAATGACGTTAGGGCGCAAATATGGGCGTCTCACGCGATGCCAGCGAACAACCACCCCCACGACCCCACGACAGACGCCGTCATAATCCTAATTATCCTCACAAGTCTCAAGTTTCACCATGACCACACCCAACGTCACGAGTGCGGCAACCCCGACAAACGCTACAATCCTTGTCCACGAGAAAGTCGGCATGATCGATACAGCCGGTATCCCTAGCATAATCAGCGCGATCGGACCCAGCACGATCAAAATCACTATATCCCGCAGAAACCCCATAATCGTCACCCGTCAAATGTAATCCTAAAATTCCGCATACGTGGATCTTTCCGCAGATCCGCTAAAATCCCATCGATTCTCGCCTCAACGTCATGATCGGCAATAGCCGCAAGACCGGCATCATACTCAGCATCGGGAAAATCCCGCCCAACCGGAACAATACGAATCTCCCACGCAGCCAGTGGAATCCCACCATTCGACACAGGTGGATTCATTGGTATACTCGTCATGCTGCGTCCCTCATCTTAGAACCGTAAAAACCGGCAAGATCGTTATCTTGCCAAATATGCTTCAATTCGGCAAATTGCCTATCGTTGTCCTCATTCCCGAAAACTCGCGTAATCTGCCCAACCGACAGATCCTTGACATATTCGATAAATTTGATATGAGCCTTAACCCAGTTACAAACCTCACGACCGTCAAGGGTGGCATGATGAGCACGAATCTCAATAGTGGAATGTTTGTAAAATGCTCTCCAATTGACCCAGATGTAACGTTCGTGAGTATGCGGATGATCGGAACCATTGACACATTCGTCACGACCCCAATGACTATACCGACCACCCCAATTCAACTGACTGTAGCAAGTGTCACGACGGTCAGAATCGATAAATTTGTGCCATAGCTCACGAGTGTAATGATAGGCAAGAGCGATAGATTTGCGCTCATCCGCAGTAGTGTCAGAAAGGTCACAATGCAGATGAAAGCCACAATCCTCATCAACCTCATAATACTCAGAGTTGGCTCTATTGCAAAAAGCCCTAATGGCCACAAGACCGTCATCACCGTAAAGAGGGGCAGAAACGAATTCCATGCCACGAGTGCTACCATCCTCAGTTGCGCCAAAGGCGTCGCGATCTAACCAACCGGCATAACCCTCACCGCTGGAAGTTTCCAATTCAACGCCAAACTTGCGAAGACTCCCCGTTTCCTTGCAATCATTAGAACCGATCCATCGGGAAGGAACGTCAATTTCCGGCGTACCCGATTCTTCGTAACAACTATCACAAAGCACAGAAAAGTCACGACAGTGCAAGTCGTCATTATGATGCTCTCCGCTACAACCCTCACAACAGGAATAATTGTTGTCATAGCACGACTGGCAAAGCGAATCCATACTACGGTCAGGGACGATAATATCATCATTAGGGGTACTATCGCTACAATAGTCACAAGCGGTAAAATTGTCCTCAAAGCAAGGATCGCAATGACCGTCATACTCGTCATACTGGTCTTCGCTGATGCAATCGCCACACTCGCCACAACTGTAAGTGTTGGCCTCATCGGCATAAAACAAACCATCGACCGTTTCGATACAATCGCCACGACGTTGCTTTTCGTCGCAATCCTCACATTCGACAAGATCGTCTCTATGTGGCATAACCTTAACCTTTGTTGAAAGCCCGAAATCAGGTCCAAACGTCATTTGCAGTTGAATCGTCATAACCGTCACCCGTTGTTGTCGTTGTGTCGTTGTTGTCGTTGTGTCGTTGTGTCGTTCCCTGACTACCTAAAGACTACCCCGAATTCGGCGCGAGTCAAATAAAATCCGAATATTTTCCACGCCGGACAATCGGCACGACCGGCACAAACGCCGCACGCGATGCTAGTAGTATAACCGGCTTAACCGGTTCCTCCCTTCATCCTCACTAATCGAACGATCATTCAAAGCCAGTACAATCGGCTCAGCCTTTTCACGTAGACTATCCGACAAGACCGGAATATTCCGATCATACTCTGCACGCCCGAAATGTTGAATAAACGGACTAGTCGAGAAACCCGACACAAACGGTTGAACCGTTCCAGCCCTAATTGTGAATTCTCTTTTCATCATAACCCTCCCAATACCTACCTTCGGCTTGTCTGATAAAATCGGCACGATGGAACGAAAACACACGATTCAACTTCCTGACGCATTCGTTGCAATAGTCCCAGGCTAGGCGACCCCTACCATCCCGATCATCCGGGTCATAACCAAAATCATCCAGAAAATCGGCAAAGTCGTCATAACCCTCCCCACATCGTGCGTCCATCACGATACATTCGGCAAAATCGGCAAAGTCGATATACTGATCAAAACCCTGAATACCAGAACCTTGCCTATATTTGAACGAAGCCGCGCGACCGGACTTACCGTCATATTCGATTTTAACCGTCCAGTGGGCATACCTTACATTATAGGTGCCAACCCGATCATCGGAATAGTTGTTAAATTTGGCACAAACCCGCACGACCTTCCCATTCAGGTCAAACCGTGCTTCCGAACCAGACCGGATAATTGTAAACATCATCCTACTCCTTCAAATCGTTGTAAAGCTCACGACTCATTCGACCGATCCCAGCCAAGCAATCGGCAAGATCGTTATAACCCCACATCCTCACTTGTCCCTGCAAATCGAATAGATCCGCTATGATCGCTACGACCTGACTTGCCCCGTCATCCAGCGTAATCGAATCAACCTGATCTGCCAGCCTACGCAGACCATTCCGTACTTCCCGCACAACCGGAGCAGTTGCTACGACCCTCATAGACCCTGCTAACTGCGCAATCAGTGTGCGTTGTTGAAGTGTCATAATTCCTACTTCCCGCAATTGTGTTGACAGTTATGTTTGGCGCACTTGCGCCGGTTATACCACTCAGTGATGATGGTAACGATCCCGACGAACGCACCGATTACGCTGATTTCAACCACGCCACCGCAGAAACAAGCCAGAATAGTCATGATCGTTACATCCCGCACGCTTGGAGGAATCGGCGTCGATTGAAGTTACTGTTAAAACCGGCAAAATCGTCAGCGAGCCGTTCAGCCATCAGAACTACAGCGGCCCTCGCTTCCGGAGTATCCGCTACAGCCGCTACATCCCGGACGGTCTTTGCAATTGCTTCAAAGTGTTTGCGCGTCATAATCGTTACTCGCTTTCGTTGTTGTTGTGTCGTTGTCGTTGTCATTCCCTGACTACCTAAAGACTACCCCGAATTCGGCGCGAGTCAAATAAAATCCGAATATTTTCCGAGAAAACACAATCCTAATAATCCTTAAAGATGTGGTAACCCTCAGAACCGTAATAAACGGAATGATTGGTCAATAGGTCTTCGGCGTAGGCATCCCAATCGATATAATTGACCCACTCGCTAGAAAGCGTACCGCCCTCCCCAGCGTGTTCACGTGCATAATCGGCAGGACTGTCCCAGACCCCCTCATACTGAGATTCGTCATAATCGCAAGAGTCGCCAATGTCGTCATAACGCAACTCATACTTTTCACCGTGTTTATCGATCAACTCAACATGGCGTGCATAATCGTCAAGATTGTTAAAATCGACTTCAGGGTCAAATTCGGTATCCCACTCAATAACCTCATAGCCCTCAAAATCCTCTTGAGTCTCAAGATCGTCAAGATAGTCAGCGGCAAAATCATCGACATCACCCTGCAAACCATCACAAACGTCAAATTCCGCAGTGATGTAATGATCGGTAAAATTGAAACGAACCTTAATCATGGCATTTGTTCCCGTTGTCGTTTGTTGTGTCGTTGTTATTCCCGACTACCTAAAGACTACCCCGAATTCGGCGCGAGTCAAATAAAATCTAGAAATTTTACCCCAACAGGTCAAGTTCTGATTGTAACGACCTTGCCAATTGTAACGCCTCCAGCCGCTCTGCTGTTAGAACCGTCTTAACCCGATCAATCAGGATATCCCGATTAATGGCAAAGACGTTACCATCGGCATCATTGCCATAAACCGGAGGAGCCCCCTCACCCCACCAATCCACCTCACTGATACAACTGGTATAAGAGTGATAAACGAACACCTTCAAAGGTCGGACCACATATCTGTTATAATCGTTTATTTCGATCAAACCCTCACCAATCAGTTGATCGGCAGCATCCTCAACACCTGTCAAATTCGGCACCATCGGATCATTCATAATCCTTAGAATCTTTTCAAGCCCTGTTTTCGAAATTTCCATCGCCATCGTCATTTCCCCCATAACCCTAATTGATCGGCATAATCCCTCCGACTCTGACTTTCGAAATCATCGTTGAGAGCGAGCGCATCGATAAATTTGGAAGTATCGTAACCGTCGTACTGAAGCGCCCTAATCAGACCCCTCATCTTATTACCCAAACGAAGGAACGAAACCATACGTTTGGTAACATCGTCATAATTGTTATATTCAACAGTCAGCGCCGCCCATCGTGCCAAGATCATACAACCCCTCCTTCCTGAGCAACCTCTACAGCCAGTTCAAGCAGTACAGCCGCTTCAAACCATTTGTTCTGCGAACCCCGGTTATCCGCTTCAACCTTCAAAGCCTCTACAGACTCTGCAAGCCACGCATTCCGGATATTCGCCCTAAGCATTTTCTCGAAGTTGGTGAGATTTGTAAACATGTTGCGTTTTCCCGTTGTTAATTTTAGAGAATTCCCAGAAACACAATCGGCGAAAGAATAGGCATTACCGACAAGATACACACCGTTGCCATAATCCTTTTCAACGGTATATCTGGTGCCATAGTAATCGACGGCATCACCGACCTTGAACTTACAATCGGCACAATCCATCAGCACACCTTGGTCCTTGAAAATCGTTTAGGTTTGTAAACATGTTGCGTTTTCCCGTTGTTGTGTCGTTGTCTCGAACTACCCCAAGACTACCCCGAATTCGGCGCGAGTCAAATAAAATTCTCGATTTTCTCTGGAGCCCCTACAATCGTTACAACCGGCAAAGTCGGCAAAGTCGTTACAACCGGCAAAGTCGGCAAAGTCGGCAAAGTCGGCAAAATCCGGATAATCGGCAAAGTCGTTACAACCGGCAAAGTCGGCAAAGTCGGCAAAATCCGGATAATCGGCTCACGTCACACATAAGGAGCCGCCCTAAGATTCTCTAAGATCACCACAATCGCCTAAGGTGGGCAGATTTTGCCATGAGATTTAAGGGGGCTCAGACTGTTCTAAGGTGTCCGAGTAGCCCTAAGGGGGTCAAAGTGCGTTACAATCGATCCTCGTGGTCCTCAGGGGGTGTGGCGTTCTCGGACATATCCCAACATCAGTCCATTTTCGGCACTAAGTTGACCCCTAATTTACGTGCCAACCGTCGCAACTCATCCGAATCTTTTTGAAGTTGTTCCCGTTCTTTCGCTTCTTTCAGCATTTTCTGTCCAGCCCGTACAATCTGGTTCACCTCTCCAAGTATCAATGTCCGAGCTGTCTCTGTAACCAAAACATACTCTTCCTCAACCTCTTTACCGTGGAATCTGGCAACACCCTCAAGAGTCACAAAATCCATATGAGTACGTTCAGGGTAACCGTCGTCACGCCCCGCCAAACTGCCCGAGGTGTAGATTGTATAATATTTGCGGACTTTTTGTGTTGTGTGTGTCTTAACAGTTAAGTCGACAAATTCATCAAAGACGTTTTCATTAGTGCTCATATTCTATTCCCCAATATCGTTGTAACCAGTAAAGACGCTACTGCGATCTCCTAATTTCTCCCAGCGCAGAGACCACCCCAAGCGCCAGCGCCAGCGCCGTCCCTCAGCGCCTCACACTCGGACTCCAGCGCCCAACTCCGCTCAGTTAGCACCAGCGCATCAACCACTTCGTTCCTGGCATATGGTTCAAGTAGGACGGTCTGCTTAAACGTCTTACGCACTACGTCCAACCATGTCTCCCCATTGTGTGTAACCCGCACAACATCACCAACTTTAAACATCGCTACAAACCTTATAGACGTGGTGGAATAGAATCAGTCCTTGCCGTTGATCATCTAGCGTATATCGCTCAGATAACGGGCGACCGTTGAGGCATTCAAGATACATCGCCCGATCATTCTCAATCGCCTGCCGTTCTGCCTCAAGTGTCTTGTCTGTTAAGTCGGGGTGTCTCATATCTAAACTGTAGCTCAAGGTTCCGGTGAGTCAAGTATTTTATTTGTCCAACGATCAATCTTAGTTCCGCAAACACACTTCCAAATGGAAACGCCGTCGTATCCCGCAGTTTCGATACCAACGACATTTTCCCTAAACCTCTTATCATTCTCAGCAGTCCAGCCATAGGCACTGGCGGCATTTTCAGCTTCAGCGCGATCAGCATAATGACCTGTCTCAAATAACCTATCCGGAATAGACTCCCCGATCCATGTAATCCCGCATACCGGGCAATTGTCAAGCACCAGAATACGCCCCCATGTTCCTAAAATCGATACGTTCCTTAATGTGAGCGCCGCCCTCCATGTAGTCAATACTGTCACGATCAATAATAATCTCAGGCAGTGTCGGACTAGCGTTCCCCTCAGGCAGAGCAGGTGCCATCTTCAGGAAATACGATAGTATTTCTATGTTGGACACATATCCGGTATTCGATTTAACACGCATAGCCTGTACGATGATCCTGACGGGGAGGGTCGTTATAAAACAAACGACCTCCCCACTCAGATCTTTCAGCGTTACCTTAGTTCCTTCCGTAATCATGCACAAACTCCCCCAACGGCATTAGCCTTCTGTTCGTAGTATTCGGAAAGAAGGTAGTCATTCCAGATAAACTTCAGTTCCTTCATCAGCGTCTCTTTCGTTTTACCTCCGAACTTCCGAGTAATCTGTCCAACCGACAAGGTCAGCATGTAATCGACAAATTTGGTATGAGCCTTAGCCCAGTTAATAACGGCTTGACCGTCAAAGGTAGCCTCATGCGAGCGAATCTCAACCGTGTTATGCTTGCTGTAAGAGTTCCAATTGCACCAAACGTATCGGGTCCTGCAACTATAAAGATTGTGATCTAGGTCATCACACAGAATTTCTTTGCGACCCCAATAATCCCCAGCGTCTCCGCCATATCCACTGATTTTCGATCCTTTATTCTTACGAGAGTAATCAGTGTCACGACGCTCAGGACTAACAAAACTAGCCCAGATATCAGAGAAGTAATGGTAGGCAAGCGCCACAGATTTGCGTTCTTCCTTACAAGTCCCCGTGAGGTCAACATGCAGATGATACCCACAAGACTCATTAACGACAGTACCGTTCTCAAGTGCTTGAGCACAAAAGTTAATGACTTCGTTGTAACCGTCATTACCATTCAAGGGAGGAGAAACGAATTCCATCCCCCGAACACTACCATCCTCTTTAGCGCCCCAGATGCTGCCACTCGCCCAAATCCGATAATCGGGACAACGGTGGGATTCCAACTCGATGCCAAATCTGCGAGAACTACCCATCTTGTCATGAGCCTCAGACCCCCTCCAAGTGAAAGAGGGTTCCCATTCAGTATCACCCAGGCAGGCATCGCAGGTAATATTACCAAACCTATCCGATGAATGACACTCATCGTCACGGTAGACTTCCACACCACACTCACAGCAGTGGTCATAACGCTCATCATAGCAATTCTCACAATAGGAATCACCCCAATAACTGCTAAGGGCATCACTAATATGACAATCATCGCCACACCCAGTGCAGCAGATATGATTTTCTGCGTAGCACGGTCGGCAGTAGTCTTTTCCGTATTCGGAAGTAGTCAGAGCAGACTTCTCAAAAGTCTCATTGCAGCAGTCACAAGGGGCGTGTGTATCTTTTGTCGTCATTCTCTAGCGTTCCTGTGAGTGTTGTTTGTCGTCTCTTGTCTACCTATACAATACACCACGCAGAGCGGTTGTCAACTAAAACAATCGCTTTTTCCATTTATAATTCACGTCGTGCCACCTCAACTGCCCCTGCTTCAGGTCAACCATCAGGACACGTAGATTCCCTGCCGCTTCTTTAACCGGCAGAGTCGGTGCCACTTCTAGTATCTTCTTAATTATCCGATTCGATGTAAGCATCCTATCCCTACCGTTCAAACCAAGTATGAGGGTAATAACATTCTCTAGGGATATAGGGGTAATGAATGAAATGCTCGACTCATGGGCTGGTATTATTGTAATGAGTCCGCCCTTAGTCATCTTCATAGAATTTGCATCCTCGTTATAGCCCGACCAACCGAATATGTCATTGTAGTTGACTGAGCCAACGTCTTCACTTCAACCTTCTCAAGGAAGACATCCCCCTTAGTCACTACAGGTCGCGTAGGTGCTATACTCAGGAAAGCCGACATATATTCTGGAATGAATACAGACTCCCGATTCAGATGCAGTTCCTTAATCAGATCCATCACACTCTTCTGATTCATTGCTGTAATGAATTCGACCGTTTTGAAGCTGTGAATCTTTACAACCGTACCAGTCTTTATTGCTGTTCCAGCCATCCCTGAGTCTCCCAAGTGTATGTTTCAAACGCACGGAACTTATCGATATATTCGTCAAGATCCCTCAAGGCAGTGCCATACCCCTTACTTGCCAAGACGTTACGAAGCGAAATAACCCTACCACGCCACTCAACAGCAAGGGCACCAAGAGCGACAAGGTTAGCACGAACGAAAGCATGGTTACCATCGTTCTTAGACTGCATAATATCACATTCGATATCACTGCACTCTTTGAGAATTTCGTTATATTTGGTATGGATGTTCATTTCCGCAACTCCGTCCGACATGACCAGAATGCAATGCCTATAATCATTGCGCCGATTAGGCTAGACATCTGTGTTACACCATCTAGACCCTTAAAGAGGGTTAGACCAATCCAAGCACCTCCAACGAAAAAGCCGACACTGACCAACAGGCTCAGCGCTTCTAGGCACGCTGTTACTAATTTACTCATTGTTCCTCCAATACAGACTGTAGGACGTAGGACTTCCACGCCTCCTGTTCAACTGTAGGACGTAGGACTTCCACGCCTCCTGTTCATCATAATCCTCACCCGCCGCATCAGAGATTGCACGTGCCACGCCCGCGATAAAACGGGGGCAGTCACTACTTTCAATAGCAGATTGTACGAGTAACCACCCTGGATGCCGTTGGTTCTTCATCTGTTCACGTAGCTCGATTAGATTTTTCAAGTTCGGCATGTTTTTCTTTCACCATCTTTTCTAAAAATGTGAGAGGGGACTTAGAAGACCACCACCAAGGAAGGGAATCGAACCCAGGTCTACCTTTACTGAGTGTTAGGCACCACCCTAACCACTCAGCGCCCCTCTCACACTCGGTGTCTCTTAACTACTTCAACTATACCCCACGCTGAGCAAGAGTCAAGCAAATTTTCTATTTAGATTCGCTAAGTGCTCCGATACCTCAGGTGCTCGCAGGATAGCCCGCATTTCCCGCATCGTATGTTTGGCATCTTTACTAGCGAATAGTCGGGTAATACGACCTACACTAATATCAGCCATCGCATCGCAGAACCGGGTATGAGCGATTGCCCAGTTGGTAATCTCTCTAGCGTCTCGGGTGGCATGGTGGCAACGAATCTCAACGGTCTTATGATTGAAGTAGGCGCTCCAATTGCACCACTCATACTTATCACACTGATAGACGAAATTGTTACGACTCTCCTCGTCTGCGATACTCAGGGTATCGCAACGCTTGTACTCATGGGGGCGGCAGTATGTAAAATTCCGACGAGAGTGAGGAACCAGACTGAGCCAAAAATCCTTAGTGTAGTGGTATGCCAAGGCGATTCGTTTAATCCCTTCACACGTTTCAGCCCGCATATCCAGGTGGAGATGGTACCCTGCGCCAATACCAGTATCAAAGGCAGAATTGGTCAAGTTGCAAAACTTCTCACATTCCTCTAGACCCTGATCACCGTAAAGGATCGGAGAATCGAACTCTCCTCCCGAATCAAGGCTACAATCATTTTTTGCGCCAAAACTGGTATGTCTTTCCATGTCCTCATAATCGGGAGATACCTCCTGGTACTCCAGCTCTACCCCGAAACATCGGGGACTCCCGATACGATCATGTGTAATCGTAATTGGACTAAAAACCTTACGTCCCCAACCTTCCAAAATCATCGGCATAACTGGTCTCCTAGATAGCGTCGTATTCTTTAGCGTACTGATCCCAAAGCTGACGAAACTCATCGTCGAAATCTTTAACCTGACTAGAAGGATCGGAAAAAGCAGAAGCGTTGCTGTCTTCCTGTGTCCACGACGATTCGTAGGTACTCGTGTAGCCACTACTCGTGTAGCCACTACTACTACTGCTACCGCCACTCGTCCTAGAGTTTTTCTTATAACTGTAACTGATGGAAGGAGCGTATTTTTTACGCCACTTCAGATTACCGTCAGGACCGAACGAAACAGTGCTTTTGTTCTCAAGCACAATAACCTCAACCTCACCCATCGCAGTTGCGAGATGATCCGGATCACTGGAGAAATACCAACAACCCCGATATTTGGCAAGACCGCACGTATTATCGTACATGCTAATGAACAACTCATTCTTACGAGCGTCATGCCACGCAAGAGTCCAATAGCCCCACACATCGTGCAGAGCCGCCTGATAGTCAGATTCGTTCTGACTCAGCAAGTCGATAGCATACTCACTATCGACATTGTACTCCATTGGTGCCTCAACGATACCATTGTGGGAACCGATAACATCCCCATAATGGAACGGATGAGAGTTTTCGTCAGAGACGATACCACGGGTAGAATACCGAGTATGCCCAACGATGAACCAAGCGTCATTCTCCGCTTGATTGAGAAACTCCGTACAATCGGCAGTTCCCAATACATCCATCGGGTCGTCGCCCACCTTGTGGATGTTCTGGTTTGAGTCAAAGAATCCTAGAGACTCTTTGCCACGCTGGCGATTCGCCATTGTCAGAGCCCGGAGAATTCCGATGTCCGGTTTGTTGTTCTTAGTTCTGATGACTCCGAATATTCCGCAGATGGTAATACCCTCGTTTCTTTAGTTAGTTAGTTAGTTGTCGTCTCTTGTCTACTTAAACTATACACCACACAGAGCGGTTGTCAAATTAAAACCATCTCATTTCTGATCGGCTTGCGGAATAGTTCCGCACGGTGAAGATAAAATTCACTCAAATCCTCATCATCCCACCACTCCGAAATGATCTTAAATTGGTCATAGACCGTCGCGCCCCCGAGCATCTGGATTATATCGGCTTTATCGTGCATGACGACATTGTCGATAAACCGTGTATGAGCCTTGATCCAGTTACACGCTTTCTCACCGTTGAGCGTAGCGGAGTGATTACGCAGTTCAACCGTCTTGAACCGTAGGAACGCACGCCAGTTAACCCAGTCGTACCGTTCGTAGGGTCCGGAGGGCATATACTCAACCCATTCGTGAAAGTTGGTATAACCATTCTCAATATCATTTACGGTAAAAACGTGCTTAGCACAGTAATAATTCTCTTTTCTCGCTCGACTGATAAACCTACTCCAGAAGTCATAAGTATACATATACGAATAAAGAAGTTTGAAACGATCCTCGTCAGAATCATTAGAAAGATCAACGTGTAAATGAAAACCACAGGCAGAATCTACCTCCCAACCTAAACGACTAGCATGGTGGGATAGTTTACGAATCTCGACAAGACCCTCATCACCATACAGAACCGGAGAAACGAATTCCATCCCATCAACGCTACCATCCTTTTTACATCCAAAGACGGTATCTCGCTGAATGGATGTATGATCCGGATTACTGGAAGTTTCAAACTCAACGCCATATTTCCGAGTGCTGCGAATCTCGGAATAGGTGGGATTCTCGGTAAAGAAACCACCATCGTCCCATTCGCCACGACGAGCACACCTCATACAATACCTACCTTGACCATCTTCAGTAAAGCAGCAGGTACGACAGTTGCGACAGCAAAAGACGGAATCATTGTAACAACGGTCACAAATTAACATACCGCCAGGACCCTCAACCAGGGTACAACCCTCAGTGCCGCAGTGTTCGCAAGAATTGTTAGCATCCGTAAGACACTCCCCACACACACGTATTAGACTAAGGTCTGCCGCTGGGGATCGGGTGCTAGATAACTCGGACAATTGTGTCTGACAGCCACAACCAGCGCAGGCTGCACTAGGTGCAGCACATAGGCAATACCTACAAGCCTGACGACTATTACCCGACTCATCATACACACGGCATAAATTGTCCGTAAGATCACAACAATAATCACATCTTGGCATAGTTTGATATCCAGAAAAATAGGGGCAACCGGAATAACCGATTGCCCCAGAAAATCCTACACAGCCCGCAGACTGACGAAAGTCGTACCGCTTTGACCTTGCGAGACGCGAAAGTCCTCATTACCCTCAAGAAGGGTCAACACAGCAGATTCAAGTAAACCCGTAGATCGGGCAAGAGCACCTAAACTGCGACGACTGAACCCACCGCTAAAAGCATCATAGACAGTCTGAATCAGACTACTCCGAATAGCCGGATCACTCGGGAGTTCCTCCGCTTTATTGGAAGCGGCTACGCCAGCCGTTACAACCACACCGCTCAGCAGAGGTCGCAAAGCCTCCCCAAGAGCAGCAGCATCAAAAGCCTTAGCAACCGTGCCAAGTTGTTCATTCGTCACACTCGGTGCGACCGCTGAAAGAGCGTTAGTCAGTAGACTCATTAGTTCTCCAGTTTGTACATTGTGAAATTCGCATTAGACGTTACGACCGGTAAGTCCAACTCAATCAACCCTTGCCACGTACCTTTACTCGTATAGCCGTTGAGATTCTTTTTATCGTTACGAACACTTACATAGGCAATACCTCCCGGAAGCAAACGCCCCCTAATATCGTTAATAACGGACTCACGTTCATCTTCATCGGGGATGACATTCAGAACGTAGTTGCACATGATGTAGTCAAACCTGCCAACGGGCATGTCTGGACTATAATACGGATCGTACTTGGCGAAGTTACACAGAGTCGCATCGTAGCCACGTCCGCAACCATAATCCAAGACATCGCCGCACAGCATGTTATGCTCTATGAGCCACTTCGCAGGGCGGCTGAGTTTGTTTCTGGCGATAGCAGTCAAGTGTGCTTTATCCATGTTGCCTCCATTGTTGTGTCGTTCCCTTTACACCTTAACTATACACCACACAGAACGGTTGTCAAACATTTTCTGGCGGAAAAGTCATGTTGTCGATATCTGCCAATTCGTCAGCGGTCAAGTTTGTTCGAGTCATGCGAAAACCGACTGTGAGGGTATTAGTAGCTACACCCATTTGACGGACTATAGCTTTTAGTTCCTGACACGCTTCAGTGATGGAATCGAAAGGACCGTAATGTTCGCCCCAATCGTTAATGATGTAAATACCCTGCTCAACCTCAAAATCCGTTGAGACTTCTTCTTCCTCAGTAATCTCATAATCGGAGCAATCGTACTCAGCCTGCTGTTCCTCCCAAAGTCCTGATTCAATCACGCTGCACCTATTTAACCAATCGTAATTACCTTCACCAGGGATATAGTAGACAACAGCATCAATACTATGTTCACCATCCCACACTGTCACGGTTCGCCGCTGATAGAGATTTGGGCAACTCTCCACTTTATCTAAGTGTTGAATTCCCTCCACATCAGTCAACCATAGCTCACCCTTGATCGTATGTCCGCTCCCCTCTGCCACACTCTGCAAAGCGGGGTAGGAACCGAGATTTCGCATCACATACGACTTATCGAGGATCTTAGCACGACTGCAAAAGGTCGCCCCGATATTCGTCATATGTCCATTTAGGGGGTACCCTCGCTTGAGCGTGCCATATACAAAAATCGGGATCTGCTTATCCATGTTTACCTCTTGTCGTCGTTTGCGTTTGTCTTACACCTCAACTATACACCATCAACACCCCTTGTCAAATGATTTTTCAATTTCATCAGCAATTCGTCGCAGGCTATTAGCATACGTGCGAACGGCAGTCTCAATATCGTCACCACCCCCACAACCGATACCATCGACAGTCATGCTACGATACTTACAATCGGCAGCACCGTGAGTATCATACACAATCAGGTAAGTCCCTTCAACCTGCAAACTCGCTACTACGTCTCTCATATAAGGAGCGCCTTTCGTGGTACAAATCGGATTACTCGGATTACTCTAAGGAGTCGTTCTCTTGTAAGAAGCGACTCACTCGGGTAAATAAGGGTACGGTATTCACAGCATATGGGTTCATAAGGAACTCTCGCAATTCCTTAACCTCATCGACTGATAGCTTTAAGGAGTCGTTTTCCTGCTCCTTGGCGGCATTAAATCCTGCCACGAAACCCACCACGTTGTGA
>Ga0316189_10003240_pt1 | contig 15807 bp, 14 predicted proteins | sample LowCovwburrow_MG_FD_204930 | JGI IMG/M metagenome (GOLD analysis project Ga0316189, IMG submission 204930) | Coastal sediment microbial communities from Maine, United States - Lowes Cove worm burrow | ecosystem: Environmental > Aquatic > Marine > Coastal > Sediment | place: USA: Maine... | reverse complement strand
AATCACGCCTCGCACCCTGAAAATACCAAAATATTACTTTATCTACACATACCATTTTGCGAAGCATTCTGTAATTTTTGTGCTTGTTTTAAGGAATCTTCAATGAAATGGCAAGGCGAGAGGCGAGAGCGCTTCGTCGCAGCGATGGTTAAGGAGATTAAGCGAATAGGGTCGACCCCTTATTTTGACGGTAGTAAAATCGCCTATGTACAGTTTGGAGGGGGTACTCCCTCGTCTTTGGATCGTAAGTCAATGCAAACGATCATTGAAGCTGTCTATAAATATTTTGACCTTTCTAGTGTCGAAGGTATTTCATTTGAAGGAAGCCCGTTGGGCTTATCCGATTATGACTATATTCTAATGCTCAAAGATCTTGGGATTACCCGTTTGAGTTTTGGTGTTCAGACTCTAAACCCAACACTACGTAGAAACCTTACCATTAAGGCCTCAGTAGAGCAGGTTTATCAAACCGCTGAGAATATTAATAAATCAGGGATTAAGAGTTTTGCGCTTGATCTTATGTACAATTTGCCACAACAAACTACCGAAATTCTCGACGCTGATATCAAAGGAATATGTACAGAATTAGAGCCTACATTCGTGCAAACCTATCGCTTTAATCAATGGGAAGGTACACGCCTAGATGGCAATATTCGTGGCGGTAAACTGGGTGAGGAAAAACCAAGTGGTTCAATTGAATGGGATCAATATAAATACATTCATGAAAATCTTGCACGCTATGGCTATGGTAATCAGTTATTGATTAATTTTTATAGCCGTATGGAAGACCCCGGTCATATTGGATTAGGACACGCGTGTGGCGGAAACGCGTACCGTGGCAGTTACACAATCGGAATAGGGCCCGGTGCCGAAAGTTATATGGGTGAGCGTAGCTGGCGTAATCACACTGACGTAAATGAATGGGTAGCAGATGTAGAAAATGATGTAATACCAGTTAGGCAAGGACGAGTATCACATGAAGATGTGGTTGAGGATCGTGCCATGGTGTTTTTCCCAGTATTTGGTGAAATTAAAAAATACGATATTGCTAATCTGAATAAGTATCGAAATAACATTGAATGGCTTAAAAGTAAACATTATTTGGTTGAGACCGAAGAGAGCTTGATTCTTACCGAAATAGGACGGCAAATGGCAGGCAATATTGCTTTTCTTTTTTACAGTGAAGAGGAAAAGGCGCGAGTTCGACGCACAATGTATTTGTCAATTAAAAATAAAAAGAATCCATTTCATCAAGATAAGACATCGATGCCTAAAGGGTCGTTGCTGAGTAAGATGAAAGAGAAAAACATTAATATTGAAGTAGCTTAATATGACCGTTGTGATGAATATCCAAGATCTGGGGTATGCAGAGATTGAGCATGAACTCATTGAAATTGTTGGTAAACACTTTAATTTTTCTAATGAAAAATTATCGGCCGAAACTCGTCTATTTAATGGTGGAGTGGCATTGAATTCAACTCAAATTATTGAACTTACTCTCGAGTTTGAGCGTCATTTTGATATTGAGTTGGAGCCTGAATTACTAACAATGGAGAACTTTGAAACTATTGGCACCTTAGCCAAAATGGTAGTCAATGAATTTTCCCTGCAAGTTAGCAGTTGATGTCGACGCCGCTAAGTTTCAGATAATTAGATGTGGCGAGGAGGTTAATGCCAAGCAGATCCAAGATGCTAAAACGTGTTTGTTTGTATTTGAAATGTCAAGTATATTTGATCGTCATAGTGCCGAGGAAATAGATTTTCCTTTATCCCAGTTTGAGGAGCAGCGGATCGCTAGCTACCTTAGTGTAGGGCACAGGCAACGCTATATTGCAGTTCAGAATTGCATTTTCTATACATTAACGCAATTGGGTTTGAATAGTCACTGGAAGCGTATGCCTGATAGTGGGAGGCCATACTTAAACTGTAATGACTTCAACATTAGTATTGCTCACAGTGAGTCAAAACTGGTCCTTGCTATTTCAAATGGACGTGCTCTTGGTGTTGATATCGAGGCACAGGCTAATGAGATAAATCTAGGCCGACTGTGTTCGAGGTATGGCCGGTCTTTAGCGAAGGGTGCATGGTTAAGTGCTGTTCAAGAATGGACATTTCGTGAATCTCTCATTAAAGCATTAGATATTTCAATGGCAGCTTGCCTTAGTGGTATTCAAGTAGAAATGCCATCGAGCCGAGTATTGGTTTGGTCGCGGCAACCCATAGTGGGAAACTGGTCAGTATCTTGGTTAGATATTGATGATGAAGTAATTTGTTTCCTGATAGAAATATGAAAGTTGCTGTCTAGTGTTGACTTTAAATTACTAAATATAGATTTTTATGGATAAGAATATGATTAAGACCCTCCATACTTTAGGACCTGCGGGCTCTAATTGTGAGAAGGCGGCTGGAAAGTGGTTCGAACAGAACAATAGTGCTGGCGAAGTAGTACTTTACTCAACACTCGAAGATGCGCTGCACGAAATGCCTAAGAATAAGTCTCATGCGTTAATGGGGTGTGTGGTATACCCCAAGCTCCATGAAATTGTGTTCTCTAATTTGGACACGTTTACACTACTCGATTGCATAATCGTGCCAACGTACTCTATGGTCTTGGCTGCCCAGGCAGAGCAGCGTGAAATCAGAACAGTGGCATCTCACCCAGCTCCCGAGAAACTGGTTCCAAAAGGGGTGGAATGCATATATGTCAATAGTAATCCTCTGGCTGCCAAAATGTGCGCAGCGGGCGAGGTCGATGCATGTGTGACAACACTTAGATCAGCCAATGACTACGAGTTGCTGGTCGTGAAAGATTTTGGAGAAGTTATGATGGGATTTACTGTTCATGCTTGTAGCGCCACATAGCTCTAAGAAATGCGTCTAGAACAGAAGCCCACTAGAGCCATTTTAATTCACGGAAATGCGGGTGCCTCTGTGAATGGAATTTGGTTCCCGTACTTAAAAGCAGAGCTCGAGAACCTAGGTGTTGAGGTTATAGCCCGAGACTTTCCAGACCCGATAAAAGGCCGACAACGTTATTGGCTTCCTTTTTTGAGAGATGAATTAGAACCCGACGAAAATACACTGCTGATTGGCCATTCATCAGGTGCATTAGCATCAATGAGGCTTGCTGAAACCCATCGTATATTTGGCTCAGTTTTAGTCGCCGCACAGCTGACGGATTGTGGTTACGAGTTAGAAAAACGCAGCGGTTTTTTTGATACGCCTTATGATTGGGAGCAAATTAAGGCCAACCAAAATTGGATAATTCAGTTTCATTCAGTTGACGATCCTTGGATCGATGTAAATGAAGCTCGATCTATTAATGGTTACCTTGATAGTGACTATCACGAGATGGAAGGGTATGGGCACTTCGGTAGTTATGAACAACAAATGATACATTTTCCGGAGTTGATTCGGGTGTTAACAATGAAGTTTGGCATAATTAATCAATAATTAATCGGCGAAAAAAATATTGTATATTATGGATTTGCAATTCTCAGCACACAATTTAAGTGAAATAATAGATAGACATAAAGATAGTCAGAAGTTGGCTGTTTTGAATATCGCTGATGATAGCAAGATCACTTACGCGGAACTTTATTCTGCTGTAATAAGCTTAAGCGTCGAACTACAGCGCAGAGGAGTCAAAAAGGGTGACACTATTATCGTCCAGCGCCCTAAGTCTATTGAGGTGATTATTGCCGCATTTGCTATCTTTAAATGTGGCGGCGTGTTTGTTCCTGTTGATATTGATGCACCGACTGAACGGCTACGCCAAATTATTGCTCAAAGTGAATCTGTATTGGTATTGTCTGATAATGAGTGTATAGATGGTTTTACTGGGGAGTGGGCTAATATAGAGGTGTTGCTTGGATCTGTGGGTAACATTGATAGCTCTGAAATTGTAAGTGTTCCAATCTCACCTAATGACCCTGCCTACGTGATATTCACTTCGGGTTCTACCGGAGTGGCCAAAGGTGTGGTAATCCCTCATGTAGCCGCAATAGCATTTTTGAGCTCTGCGCAGAAGGTAGTTCAGTACCAGGAAGACCTTCGATATTTAAACACGGCACCGTTTTTTTTTGATGCCTCGATCTTGGATATCTATTTACCTTTGTATTTAGGAGGTGAGCTATTCCTGTTACCAAAGGTTGTCTTTCCGAGTGATATTGCCAGAGCCATAGAGGCCTATAGGATTACCGATACATTAATGGTTTCCTCTGTTTTGAAATTGTTAGTTAATCGGTTTAGTGATGCCAGAAAGCGAGATTTATCATCACTTAGAAGTGTATGGTACGGTGCAGAGCCTTGCCCAATTTCGGTGCTGAAAACTATCCGAGGTTTCAGCCCCAAGCTGCGTTTTATTCATGGCTATGGCCCCACGGAAGCCACCCATACAACGTTATTGTATCTTTGCGAAGACCTTGATCAAGAGTCTTGTGAGTATCTTCCACTGGGGACTCCATTAGAGACTATTGATGTGCTTCTTGTTGATGAAGACCATCAGCCGATTGTGGGTGCTGGGGTTGGTGAGTTGTTTATTCGCGGTAAGCAGTTGATGCTCGGCTATATTAACGATTCCGTTAATACTCAGTCTGCTTTCATGGAAGTAAATGATCATAATTATTATAGGTCTAGAGACTTAGTAAGAAGGGATGAGGGTGGCGATTTATGGTTTGTTGGTCGTAAAGACAATGCAATTAAGGTGAAAGGCATGTTAGTACACCTCGATGAAGTTGAAACAACGGCATTGGGTGTACAAGGTGTCGAATACGCTTATGCAACCCATATTGAGCATGAGCTTCATGGTAAACAAATTTCGTTATTCTTGGCTGTCGAATCTGCGGTCGATGAAAAGTCGGTGAGAGCGCACTTAAGCGATTTTTTGCCAGCGTACATGTTGCCTAGTGTGATTAAAATTATTTCAGCGAGTGAGTGTAAGTTTTTACCCTCGGGAAAATTGGATAGAAAGTGGATGGTTAGTAACTGGCAAGAGGCGGGCGTTGCATCATGAAGCTCAGTGACACCTTAAGTAATACTGCCGTCCTGACGATCACTCCCAAGTCGGCGACCGGAAAGTCTATTTTTACACATCTTGAGCACCTTTCTTTAGAAACGTTTAACGAATACTTACCACCGGACGGGAGTATTGAAAAGATTGAACAGCGTTTTCGAGCAATCGGTGCTCGAATTGAATCATCTTCTCGAGTGGGAGTGACCGTCAGCATGACGCGTGCGCTATTTGAACGTTATTGGCGTCAGTCTTTTGAGGTTAAAAGGAATAAGTATATTCGAAATTTAAGCCGCTGGAGATATCACAGCGACTCACAGCCTTTGAGTCTCCCTTTTCTAGCCGATCTGATTGAAGATATACGGTTTCCCTGTGGTAGTTTTGAGTTAGCCAACTCGCAGCCCCCATCATTAAATAGACATCATCTGAAGGTTCCTGATGACATTGCTAGGGTCGGCGGGCTAATTGATTTTCACCGGCAGCAGGCTACAGGAAAAGGTATAAAAGTGGCCATGATTGATTCGGGTTTATGGCCGCATCCATATTTTGAGGCTCATGGATATAATATTGATCGCCAAGCTGCGATATCGTTGCTTGACCCGATGCGTGATGAGAGGGGACACGGAACTGCGATGTCTTCGGTTCTATTATCGGTAGCACCTCAAATCGAATTAATGATGATGAAAATGTCCTGTAGGGAGTTGAGTTTTCCCGTGGCGGCTTTTCAACAAGCCGTGTCTTGTGATCCTCATATTATTAATTGCAGTTGGGGGACTATAGGCCACGAGCCGCAACTCCATTTGGAAGTGATGAATGCGATAGACCTTGGCATACAGGTAGTGTTTGCTGCTGGTAATGGTTCGACCGATCGTAAAACAGCAATGTTTCAATCTATTGCGGTACCTGAATCAGTTACGGTTGGAGGGGTATTCATTGATGAACAGTTCAGTCCTTCTTCCTTGTCGGATATATCAAGCAGTTTTATCTCAGAAGTGTATACTGGTCGGTCGGTTCCAGATGTTTGCGGTCCCTGTGGGATGTTACCCGATGCTCAATTAATTTTGTTTCCGACCGAACCAGGGTCCGATTTTGATAAACGAAATGGTGAGACTGATGGTACTGGTAAAGAGGATGGTTGGTTAGTATCGAGTGGGACCTCTGCTGCTGCAGCTTGGGTCAGTGGGCACACTGCTATATTGATGCAGTTGAGTCCCCAAGACTCCAACAAAAATTACAAAGAAGTTCTGAGAAGGTATTGTCAACCTGTAAGACGAGGTGTTTCTGCCATGGGCTTAGAGGTCAACAGTAATGTTCAAGGTTCAGACCTTGCGTCCGGAGCTGGCTTTGTTAGATTTGCTAAGGAATTAATGAATGATTTTAACGGTAATACTGCTTTGTGAGCATGTTTAAATAAATTTAACGGTTGATATTAAGAATGAAAAATCTAGAAATCAGATTAAGTGATAATCTCTCAAGTAAACCTAGCGATTGGAATGACGTGGGTTTTGGCAATGTCTTTACCGATCATGTTTTCAATATGAAGTATGATAAAAAAAGAGGGTGGCATGATGCTGAAATTTGCCCGATTGCTGATGCCATTAATTTACATCCAGCAGTAAGGGTCTTGCACTATGGGCAAGGTGTTTTTGAGGGCTTGAAGTTGTATCACTTTAAGGATAACCAGATGGCATTCTTTCGTCTTGACTGCCATTTAAAACGCATGCAAAACTCAGCAAGGAGATTAACTCTTCCAAATTTTGATCGTCAATTTGTCAAAGAAGCGATCGTAAAACTAGTCGAAATTGAGAAGAGTTGGGTGCCAGATGTACCTGGGTCTGCATTGTATGTGCGGCCTAATTTTTATGGCTCGTCCGAGTCATTGGGGGTCTCGCCCAGCGACGAGTATAATTTCACAGTAATGCTTTCTCCAGTAAAAAACTATTATGAGAATAGTTCCGACACGGTCAAAATTTTGACCGAAGAGGTGCAAAGTAGAGCATTCCCGGGTGGCACAGGTAATGTTAAGGCTATCGGCAACTACGCGTCGAGTTTACAAGCCTCTAACAAGGCGGCAGAACTGGGTTACGATCAGGTTTTGTGGCTAGACGCTCGCGATCATAAGTATATTGAAGAAGTTGGTACGATGAATATATTTTTCGTCATTGACGGCAAGCTAGTAACACCAGAGCTCACTGATTCTATTATGCCCGGCATGACGAGGGACTCTTTACTTAAGTTGGCTAAGGAGATGGGTATTCCGGTTGAAGAGAGAAAAATTGAAATTGCCGAGATATTTAAAGCGAGTGAAGATGGGCGATTGACTGAATGTTTTGGTTCTGGCACCGCTGTAACGGTATGCCCCGTTGGACAAATAGGTTGGCGTGATAGTGATATTAGTATAGAAACTGGTGGCGAAAACTCCATTTCTAAACGTCTGCAAACAGAGTTGTCGGCTCTACACCATGGTGTTAAAGCAGATCGTTATGGGTGGCTAACCGTAGTTGGTTCTTAAGAAGGCGAAAAATGACTTATGTGATTTTGGAAACCTGTATCGGATGTAAATATACAGATTGCGTAGAAAACTGCCCAGTAGACGCATTTCATGAAGGGCCAGAGATGTTATATATCAACCCTGAGGAATGCATTGATTGTAATGCGTGTGTTGCTGATTGCCCCGTTGAAGCGGTGATTTCTGATGAAGACTTAGAAGAAAAATTAGAAGAAGAAGACATGTACCGTATTTTAATCCTCAATGCTGAGGGCGCAGAGAAATATCCTGTGATTACTGAAAAAAAACCGGCTGACTAGCCGGTTTTTAGATAGTCTGCTGCTACAACGATAGGGAAATAACGTGGATACTAAAAGGCTTAAATTTCATGTAAATAGGTTCCGAGAGTTCCAAGATGAGAGCGGTCGGGTCATAGGGGATTTGCAGCAGGCTAATAGAGAACTTAAAGCAATAGAAAAGCATCTAGAGCTAATGTCGAAAGACCCAAACCTAGGCGATTTGTCTTGTGTTCTAGAAGACTTTAAGAAGTGGATAGAGTGCGGGCTGGATACACCACCAGATTTTAGCAACACCGCAGAGCTTTTCATTGACGTAGATAATTTGCCTCAGAAGTTACTCTATGCAGGGCCAATGATGATGGCTAATGCTGGTAAGCAACGGGGGCTCTTCTTCGAGTTTTTTTATGCGGATATTGATATCCCCAATGACTTAATTAAAATGCGTAAAGAATTCCTTCACCCTGAGGATCGGACAGTACCAATCCGTTTGATTGATGCTACGGACAGCCTTAGGTTGGGAAACAATGTTGTCTTATTTCCAGAGAATATTGCCTTAAGTGCAAAGAAAAATACGCAAAATTTTGCTGTTTTTATGTTTGATAAGTTCCAACGAATTTATCAGGATACTACTTTGCCACTCGTTAAAAAGGTATTGGAAAGCGATAATGCTTTGGGTGATAAGGAGGTCATATCTTCTGAACGTCTGAGTGAAGATCAAACCTATGTTGCTCGGTGCTTATGGGGTTATTTTCATGATTATTATCACTATCAAGGATGCAGACCTATATCAACTCAACTACATATAAAAATGAAGTGGGTAACGGGCTTACTTGAGGAGTTAAAAGTAGACTGTCAAACTGCACTGTTAATGGTAAAAGACACGAGTTTGCCTTATCGAAGAGACATACTTGAGTTTATTCTATTTGAACGCCTTTTTAGATACCCACAAGAGGAAGATGCAGAAGTCAACTTCGACTCTGGTACTGGAGTTTTTTTATACAATTGGTTGGCGCGTAGAGACGTGTTTATAAAAGGACACGCGCGTTGGGAAATACAGTTTCAACAATTGGTTGAATCTCTTGAAGAGTTTGTTTCTGCTGTAGAGGCTTTAGAGCGAGAGGATAATGATACCTATCTTCGCGGGGCGCAGGATATGGTCTTTCGTTATCTAGAAAAAGCTCCAAGCAATAAAAAGTTCTTAATAAACGACGAGTATAAAAACTTTCTTAATTTAACTGAAGCCTACTAATAGCCCAATCCGTGCATGAATAGTTTGATTATTAAAATAGTACTTGTGTTGCTTTCTCTAATCTTTATCGGTTTTATAATTCGAGAAGAGTTGGTTAGTGACAACATTGTTCACACAGAAAATGCACAAATTCTAGGTAAAGTTCTTGATGTTAAAGCAGCCAGTGAAGGTGAACTGCGCGGGTTATCTGTTCGTAAAGGAGAGTATCTAAAGGCTGGTCAGCCTTTGTTTGAGATCGATGATTCCCTACTTCAGGTTGCTATAAGTAAGTCACTGAGTGAGGTGAAAATCAGGGTAAAAGAATGGAGTAAACAGTGTCGACGAAAAGATATTTTAAAACTTCAAGAGACATCAGCAAAAGAGCTATACACACAAAAGCATCGAGAATTCACGAGTGCAAAAAAGTTGCATGAAGGTAAGTTTCTTTCTGATGAGGAATACCAAAATTCATTAACTGCTCTGAAAATTTCAGAACTTAATGTTGAGATGAAGCAAGTCGAGTATCAAAATTTAGTCGCGGATATCACTGCATCTTTATACGATGACCCAGAAACTAAATTGGCATTAGAAAAATTGAAGGAGCTGTTCTATAAAAAGCGAATGCTATCAATAGTATCTCCTGTTAACGGTTATGTTTCAGATGTTGAGCAATTTAGTGGTGCGTGGATTGCCAAAGGTGAAACAGTGCTGACAATTATTTCTCAAGATGAGGTTTATGTGGCGGCAAATGTACTTGAGAAAAAAATCAAACGCATATTGCCAGGCCACTTGGCAGAGGTGACGTTAGACATCTATGGTGATGATGTTAAGTTGAAAGCTAGTGTTAAGGCAGTGCCGCCAGCGACTATGTCTACCTTTTCAGTGATCCCACAAAATAATATTAATTCAAATTGGATCAAGGTGTCCCAGCGAATCCCAGTATTGTTAGAGCTGAAAAATTTTAATTCGACTCCGCAGCTGCCATACGCACCCATTGGCGGGAACGCAAGAATTAAAATATTCACAGACCAAGTAGCACCGGTAGATGAAATTAGAAATCCTGACCTTGAGAAAGACACGTCAACGGATGGATGGACTAATGATTATTTCGAATTGATAAAGGCTGAAGTAATCCCTTTTGTAAAAAACTTAGATGTAGACGCGAGCTGTTAGGCGAAGAGGATAAACCAAGTGAAAAAAGTGTTGTTGTTAAGCCATCAAGGCACAGGTTTTGTTGACAAACTAGTTGCTTGCTTTAAGCAATTAGATCTCAAGTATATTGTTTTGACGTCAATGCCTGAGAACGCTCAAGATGTGAGGGATGCCTGGCAACAGAAGGGGTTTGAGTTTAATTTAACTCAGGACCATGAGCTTACTAAAGCTGACATAGATAGAGCTTGTGAACTTGAGCAGTTTGACTGTTGTATTAGTGTGTGGGAAGGCTATAGAGAGCTTATGGCTTATGCCAACAAAAAGTTAGGTGCTTTAGATATAGATCCGACCGTTGTTTCCGCAGTACAAGATAAACTTTACACGAGACAGATTCTGCATCGGTCGGGGCTATCTTCAGTGAAGAGTTACTCTATTGATGATTTTAAAACACAGTTTACTCGCGGTAATTTGTCCAAACATTTTATTAAGCCTCGGCGTGGTTTAGGGTCTTTGAATTCACATTCAGTAAGCAGTATCGGTGATGTTGATAAGAGTATTTCCAATTTCACTAGTGCCCCAAAAAATATTGTCTTTAATGATTTTTATTTAGAGAACGAGCTTTACTTGGAAGAGTATATTGATGGCGTGGAAGTGAGTTTCGAGTTATTAATACATGACAATGATGTATTGTTTGCACTTGAACACGAAAAATATGTGATGCAAGAACGTAGCGAAACCGTGCTAGAAAAAGCGGTGGTTTCCCCAAGTATAAGCTTAACGAGAGAGCAGATAGAATTAGGGGTGCGTGCTGCTACCGATATTGCAAAGTGTTTGGGCTTGGCTTTTGGCTGTTATCACATTGAAATGAAATATACCTCCGCTGACCGCTGGGAATTGATTGAAGTGAACCCCAGAGTCGGAGGAGCACTTATTCATGATAGCACCTTACTTCGCACTAATTATTGTCTGCTTCAAGCGTGGTTGAGATCACTGTTAGGAGAGGCTATGGCTGCACCGGAAAACGAAATTGATAATCTCACGTATTTTGAGGTCGAGTATGCTGAAACCGGAAAGGAAGTGCTCAAAATTTGTACTAACTCACACTATCCTGAGCCTGATATGGCGGTGGTTTTAGTGAAACCTGGCACGAAGTTTGATCGATCGAACCTCGAAATTTTTATTGGCTTGCATTTGTGGGTGTTTGAGAGTCAGGCCACATTGAAAAAGTTATTGAGTGACGTTAGTCAAAGTGACTCTGGGTATCTGAATGTAGTTTATAAACCCTGAGCCACATCTTCTATTCTTAACGCTAAAAAAAGGTTTTTCTAGTAGTGAAAAGTGCACTGAGTCTGATTGCTACTTATATTGTTGTATTTATGCAGATGCTAGATACTTCTATTGTCGCACTGGCATTGCCAAGAATGGCATCAGGTTTACAAATTGATGTGTATGATTCTGTTTGGATCATGACGTCGTTTGGTATTGGAATCGCTTCTGCTTTTGCCATGGTGAAAATTGTATCGGCTCAGTTTGGAGTGAACCTCACATTCAAGTATTCGATGCTAGTGTTTATTGCGTTTTCGGTGGCATGTGGATGGTTTGACGATATCTATTACTTTTTATTTTGCAGGTATTTTCAAGGACTTAGCTCTGGCTTTTTGGTTTTATTGAGTCAAAGCATCTTTATCAAATTGCTCGGAAATGACAAAAGAGCGATGGCTTTTTCCATGTGGGGATCTGCGGTGGCGATTGCCCCCGTTCTTGGCCCATTTGTTGGTGGCGTGATGACGGAGAAGTTTGGTTGGGAGTCGTTGTTTTTTGTTAACTTGCCCATTATTACTTTTTCTTACCTTATATTAGACCGTCAGCTGCAGGCAGATGACAAGCCCGAAGCTAGTGAAAATATTAATTTTTCTGCGACGATTTGGTTAGTAGTTTTCATAATCGCTCTTCAATTGGCAATCGACTTTGGCGAAAAATATCATTGGTTCGAAAGCAACTATATAGTAATTTTATTTGCCTTGGCGATTGTCGCTTTATTGTCTTTTTTTTACACCAACAATCGTGGCGCAGGTGGCTCGACGGCGTTGGACTTCTCAGTATTTAAGCATCGTGAATTTGCCATATTTGCATTACTAGGAGCCTTGGGTCATGGCATTGTTTTTGCATCATTGATCTACCTACCGACTTGGTTACAAGCCAGCTATGGGATGCCTATTATCGAATCTGGGGTGGTGGTAGCGATAGGAGGTATTGCTACTTTTCTTGTAAGTCCAATGGTGGGAAAAATCAGGTCACCAAAGCACCACTACCTTTTGCTTGTGACTGCATTATTGCTGATAGCCATTTCGTTTTTGGCAATGACCACTTATAAAACTGACAGTAGTTTGGCTCAACTCGTCGTTCCGAGGCTGTTAATGGGCGTTGGGCTGGCGATGTTCTATTCTCCACTGAGTTCAATTTCGTTTGCAAAACTCAGTCAAACTGAGATCGTTAACGCAAACGCGATTCTTCTGATCTTAAGAGTCGTCATTACAAATATTTGTATGTCATTTACTTATCAATTGATGCGAATTTATATGCACAGCGCTTACCAAGAGACAGCTGTGAATAATATGAATTCACATTTACCAGAGCTTCGAGATACCTACATTGCCCAGTATTATTGGGTGATGAATTCCGCTAGCACCCAAGCCCTACAGCAAATATTTTATATAGCGTTTGTCGCTTTCGTCATCATGTTTTTGTATCTAACTCCTCTTTGTTTTAAACAATTTTCTAATCATCGACTACTTAACCTTGATAAAACTTCATGAACAAAAATAAAAAATATTGCCTGTTATTAGGCTCAGATATGAATCGAGATCGAGCGTTGCTCGGTGCGGCACGCAGTACTGCTCTGCCTATCGCGGTAATGTATAAAAATGGAACTATCAATAGTCATAGATTTGCCGATATCATTCTCCCTGGTGATGCCAATAAGACGAATGATGTTCTTGATGCGATAAATACCTATAAGGAGCGTACAGGCTCTACGCCTGAAAATGTCATTCCTTTAACTGAGATGTCGATTATACCGGGCTTGGTTGTTGCTGAACGATACGGTTTACCTTATCTCTCTGACGAGACCGTTACCTTGGTTAGGGATAAATTTCGAATGAAAAGTGCATTCAAAAAGCAAGGAATACCGACGCCTAACTTTGCTGAGTTTAAAACACTCGAAGAGCTAAGACTTCTAGTCTCTGAAATGGGCTTTCCTTGTGTAGTTAAACCCAGGAATGCAGGCGGCAGTGAGGGGGTGCGAATGCTCAGAAATGAATCGGAGATTGAAGTATGTTTCGATGTATTGCAACAGCAATCGAGGACCAACAAGGAGGTCTACAACACCGAGGAAGCAATGTTTCAGGTAGAGGAATTTGTAGATGCGCCATATGAAGTGTCTGTCGAAGTTTTGAATACGCCGAAAGGTCGAACCGCCGTGGCAGTCACGGATAAATACCTTAGCCCGCCCCCTTATTTCGTTGAGTTGGGGCATGTGATTCCCAGTCGTTTTTCGGATAATGCCCGAATTCAACAATACGCCCTAAGTGCGTGCGAGGCGCTGAACTTAGATCGCGGTATGGCGCACGTTGAGTTAAAGGTCTTTGAGAATGGTGACGCAACAGTTATTGAAGTAAACGCCCGGCCTGGCGGCGATAATATTATGGATCTTGCCGAACGGTCTACGGGGTTAAATTTATTTCAGCTGCACTGTCAGGCGTTTTTATCGGATACATTTGATTTTAAAGAAACAGTAGACATCAGTGGCGTTTCTACGATAGCGTTTATGCAAGCTAGAAAAGGTGAGATATCCAAGGTCAGTGCTCCGCGTTCCTTCGAACTAGAAAGCTGTATTAAGTCCTTTCGAATATGGGCAAACGTTGGAGACAAGTCGGACAAATGGATTAATTCGCACAGTCGGCAAGGTGCGATTGAATACTATTGGCCGCAAGCTGAAGAAGCATATGATTTTGAAGGATGCTATACGCTCGCTCAAGAACTAGCAGAAAAATATATTAGTGTAAAATAAGGATGACGACATGAATTACTTAATACTGCATCGAATACCGTACAGTTATATTAACTATGCTGACATCTTAGATCATGATAAAAATACAGTCATATATATTGGAACACTCGAAGCATTACAAAATATTCCATCTGATATTGGTAGTGTTCAAATTGCTAGGCCAGGTAAGCTCCAAACCTATATAGAAGTTGTTGAGATTATTAAGCAGTTGGCGCTAAATATCGACGTTGTCATCTCTCTTTCCGAGTACGAATTAATGGACGCTGCACGAGTGCGGCAAACTTTTGATATCGCGGGGGCGCGGCCACAACAGGTTGAGAAGGTAAGAGATAAAATAGTAATGAAGAGCTTGGTTGCTGGGGCTGGATTACATGCCCCTCGGCATATACGTTTTGATATGTTTCAAGAGTCGCAGGCCTTAGTTCAAGATTGGCAGACTGAGTTAATCTTTAAGCCAGTGGATGGTGCATCTTCTGAAAATGTAATGCATTTCCAGAGTGTGGATAGCCTAGTAGCCAGGTTTGCTGATAAGGAGTTCGAGATTAGCGGTCAAAATATTGACTCATTAGACTTATCTAAATTTGAGATTGAAGAGTTTGTTGAGGGAGAAGTTGTACACTTTGACGGCGTTTGCGTCGATGGGAAAATTTCAGTTATTACATGCTGCAAATATGTTAATTCCTGCCTTGAATATGCCAACGGTTCGCCAGTTGCTAGTGTTCAGATTGATATTGATAAGAAAAGCCTTGAATGGGTGAATTCGGTCTTTGTCGCCATTGGCCTTGAAAGCGGTGTGTTTCACTTAGAAGCAATTAGGAGCAGCTCCGGATTGTGCTTTTTAGAGGTTGCTAATCGTTGTGGTGGGGGAATGGTTATCGACGCATTTAAATTGCAGACAGGTTTGCATTTGCCAAGCATAGAGTTGGCGATGTACCTAAAAGAACCTTTAAATATCGACTTTCAGGTAGATACTGAGCATAAATATGCATTTTTTCTTTTCCCTGGTCATAAACTCGATACGACGCATTGCGTTATTGAGGGTCATGAATTCTTATCCGAATTGAATGAGGTGGTTAGCTTACATACCTTGGGTGATAGGCCATTAAAGAAAGTATCCACATATGAAGCTAAAGATGTACCCTTTGCTGGAATGTTGAAATCTACTAATAGTGCTACCTTAGAAGAAATAGTCCTCAAAGTGTTTTCTGAAGTTAACGTTGGCGGTAAAACCTAGTAAGACTTTTAGCGTTGCGCTAAACCTTAAAAAGTTACGTTTCAGCGATGCTGTTTAATGTTCAAGCAACGGTGAAATGTTGAGGTGAGCGACCCAATGAGGCTCGTAGCTCGTTTTGTACGGGTGTTCGCGCACTTAGCTCTCGCTCATTATCCGTCGGCGGTGGCGGAATAACGCCGCTTGAATTATAGGCGCTTACGATGGACCTGAAATTAATTTGATAAATAACCTTCTGCCAAACCCTCAAGCAGAAATATTATCACCTCATGGAGTGATTCCGAGATCACATACGAAGCAATACCAACCTCGTTGAAAAGGACACTAGA
>Ga0316189_10003238_pt1 | contig 15811 bp, 14 predicted proteins | sample LowCovwburrow_MG_FD_204930 | JGI IMG/M metagenome (GOLD analysis project Ga0316189, IMG submission 204930) | Coastal sediment microbial communities from Maine, United States - Lowes Cove worm burrow | ecosystem: Environmental > Aquatic > Marine > Coastal > Sediment | place: USA: Maine... | reverse complement strand
TTGTGGGCCGGCATCGGCATTTCATCAACGCGTTCGGCGAGAACCTCATCGGTGAGCACATCGAGGACGGGGTGAGTGCGGCCGCCAAGGCATCGGGATTGGCGATCGGGGAGTTTACCGCCGCGCCTGTGTATCCGAGCCAGACCAATCGTGCGGGGCTCGAGGTTGCGGTGGAGTTTGAGCATCTGCCGGATCCCGAGCAACTGCGGGCTTTCGGGCGGGCGTTTGATGAGAATATCAAGGCGGCCAATGTGGACTACAACACCAAACGGTCGGATTCATTGGGGATGACCGAGCCGACGATCACGGCTCTGCCCGATGGGACCTTCCACCGCTGGCTCGACCAGAAGGGCAAGCTCGGGGGACAGCACAAGTGCCCGCGGTGTGCCAACCACCGGGAGATCATCAGCGAGGTCGTATCGGCGGCTGATCCGGCGTGATCTGATCGCTCATTTGGACGACGCGGCGGGGGGCAAGATGCTACAGTAGAGGCACCATGACCGAATTCCTGACCGATCTCATTGATGCCCAGTTTCTTGTTTCACTGATCATGCTCGCGATCGGTGTTCATGCCGTCCTCGGGTGTGCGGCGATCTCGATCTGGATCGAGCGGAAACTGTCTTCGTACATCCAGGACCGGATCGGTCCCAATCGCGCGGGGTTCGACTTCGGGCTCGCGTTCTTGGCCCCGCTCAAGGGGATGCTGGGGCTCGGTCAGGTGCTCGCCGATGGGATCAAGGCGGTCACCAAGGAGGACTACACCCCTCCGAATGTGGACAAGGTCTTGTTCACGCTCGCGCCGATGTTCGCGGTTGTTCCCGCATTGATTACCTTTGTGATCCTCCCGTGGGGTGGGTACTTCGCGATGCCTGAGATGACACTGCCGCTGATCGGTACGATCGGCGGCGAGACGGTTTCGGTCGCGGGCGCAGAGGTCTCCGTGGGTATTATTTATCTGCTCGCGGTCGCGTCGGTCGGCGCGTACGGCGTAACGATCGGTGGGTGGGCGTCAAACAACAAATACTCCATGCTCGGCGGGCTGCGTGCCACGGCACAGATGATCTCGTATGAGATCCCGATGGGGCTGGCGCTGCTGTGCTGTTTGCTGATTGCCGGGTCATTTATGCCCAATGAAATCATCATGCACCAGCGGGAGCACGGCTGGCTGATCCTGTCACTCCCGCTGCCTGGGATTCTGTTCTATATCTGTGTGCTCGCAGAAGCCGGCAGGGCGCCGTTTGACAACGCCGAGGCGGAGCAGGAACTGGTTGGTGGGTACCACACCGAATACTCCTCGATGCGGTACTTGCTGTTCCCGCTGACCGAATACCTCCACATGGTGACCGGCAGCGCGTTCTTTGTGCTGTTGTTCCTTGGTGGGTATGACCTGCCGATGGTCGGGGCACTTGGTGCAGAATCGACCGGGATCATGGCGGTGATTCTGAAGTTTAATGTGTTCCTTGCCAAGACGATGCTGATGGTGTGCTTTGCGATTGCATTGCGCTGGACGATCCCGCGTGTTCGCTACGACCAGGTCATGATGCTCGGGTGGGGCTCGATGATCCCTGCTGGTTTGCTCATGATCGTTGTGACATCCATCATGGTGCACATGGGCTGGACCGGGTTGCTCCCGATGCTGGGCGCGAACGCGTTTATGCTGGTCGTCATCATGATCGGGCGGAAGGTGCTCGCGTCGATGTTCGGGCGCTCGGTTGTGAACCACAAGGTGCCCTTGTACGGCTCACGCTTCTCGCCGGTCGAGGGATCGCATGTGTCGTCTGCCCCATCACACCCGATGGCTCGTCAAGACGCACCGGTTTGATCGAATAAATATCTGTTTTTCGGGTGCCACTGCTCGCCGTCTTCGGCGCAGCAGTGTCTTGTTTTTTCAAGATTCTCATGCATTCAAAGACACTGCTGCGCATAAGAATGCGAGCAGTGGCACCCTTGGATTGGTGTTTGCTTTGGGGGGTTACTGCCAGGGTTTGATGTCCGAAGTCCGCAATCTTTGGAAGAAGGTGGGGAGCAGGTAGCCGCGATCATTGTGGATGTAGACGCGTCCGGAGACGACGAACCGGGCGCTGTCGCCAAATGCGATGGCTTGGTGTTCCATGGTCATCAGGAGCGAGCAGGGGAGCATGGTGAGCTCGATGCCTTCGGGTGTTGATGGGTCATCGTTGTCGAAGACCGCCATCCATGAGCCGTCGGTGGCGCGGTCCAGACGCGCCGGTCGTCGAACGAGCAGTGTGCCCTCCTTGAGCCCCGGCGCGAGTGAAGGCGGGGCGGTTTGGAGTTGGTTCGACGACTGTGGCATCTGCGAGAATCGGCTGTCGATCGGAGCTTGGAGATCAGCGCCCGATGGCGCGGAGGACTCGGCATCAAGCTCGCGGAGAAGATCAAGGACATCGGGGTCTTCGTCGAGCCCGGGCGGGGTGTCTTCTACTGGATCGTCCGTTTGTTCTGGTTGTTCGGGCTCGCCCGGCGTGTCGTTGAGTTGGATCTGGCTGATGTTTTCCGAAACCGCAAATCCCAACGCGAAGTCGGAGATCAGGAGGTGGCTCCGCCCGTGATAGGTGAGGATCTCGCCTGACACCGTGACGAGCCGGTTTGCCCAGATCCGTTCGAGGCGCTGAAGCGTCGCGTTCGGGAGCAGGAGGACGGGTCCTTCGCCGGGGAGACGCTGGTCGATCGCGGGGACAAAGATCAGGCGGTCGTTGGGCGCGGGGACGAGCCGGCCGATGCGCGAGAGGATAAACGATCCCTCAGCGAGTGCGGAGGGCTTCGAGACCGTTCCGATGGTGTTGTTGACCACCTTCATCCAGTCTTGCCCCTCGGTGAGCCCGGTCTGGTGGGGTTTGGAAACGCCCGGCTCGGTGGGCTCGATGGGGGTCTCGTCGGTGCCCATACGCGGGAGGTTGATGGTGTTATTGGGATCGATGATCTCTACGCGCTGGTGCTGCTCAGTTGGTTTTGGTTGGTCGGGTGTTGGATCCGAAGCATCTTGCGCCAACACACTGCCGGCGAGCAGGGACAGGAGTATGGGGTATGGGGGGTATGGAGTGGTTGGCATCGGTGTCCTACTTTGGGGGAGTCTGTACTATCCTATCGTGCTTTCGGGGGGAAGATGTTGACCTTTGGGAGGGGGTGTTCTAGCGTCACCTCCCACCAAACCGGTGGGAATGGCACGGCCGTGTGCCCGAGTGGACTAAGGGGACGGATTGCAAATCCGTTGTGCGAAAGCCAATCGTGGGTTCGAATCCCACCGCGGCCTCTTGAATGACCGATCCAGATCATCTGGATCGGTTTTTTCATGCCTAATGCAGTCTGATCCACTACCATCGGTCAATGAGCGAACAAGCACCGATGAACACGCAAGAGACCCAGCAAGCCGCCGACCGGTTCCGCGATGATTTCCGAGCAGTCCAGGAACAGATCGCAAAGGCAGTCGTGGGACAGCACGACGCTGTCGAGGATTTGTTGACCTGCCTGTTCGCGGGTGGGCACGCGCTGCTGGAGGGCGTGCCCGGGATCGGCAAGACGCTGCTGGTGCGGACAATCGCCCAGGCGGTGGACCTGAGCTTCGGGCGCGTGCAGTTCACGCCTGATTTGATGCCCGCGGATATTACCGGGACGACAATCGTCGATGAAGTCGAGGGCGAGGACGGCAGGGTTCGGCGTGGGTTCCGGTTCCAGCCCGGGCCGATCTTCGCCAACATCGTGCTTGCCGATGAGATCAACCGCGCGACGCCCAAGACGCAGTCCGCGCTGCTCGAAGCGATGCAGGAGCGGACGGTGACCATCGGCGGCAACGAGGGGATGACCCACGAGCTTCCCGAGCCGTTCTTCGTGCTCGCGACGCAGAACCCTGTGGAGCAGGAGGGAACCTACCCGCTGCCCGAAGCGCAGCTTGATCGGTTTTTCTTCAAGCTCCGTGTGGGCTATGCCACCCGGGCGGAAATGGGGCAGATTGTTGAACTGACCACGGGTGCAGCGAAGCCCGACATCCAGAAGGTGCTCGACGCCCAGCGTCTGATCGAGCATCAGCAGCTTGTGCGGAGGGTGCCCGTCGCGCCGCATGTGCAGGACTACGCGATCCGCTGTGTTCTGGCGACGCACCCGCGCGGGGAGCTGTCCGATGGGTTGTTCGCGACACCGATGGTGTCGCGGTTTGTGCATCTGGGCGCGTCGCCTCGTGCGGCTCAGGCGTTGATGCTCGCGGGCAAGTGCCGGGCATTGCTTGATGGTCGCGCGACGGTCTCGATCGAGGATATTCAGCGTGCCGCATTGCCCGCGCTGCGGCACCGGATCATGCTCAACTTCGAAGCGACGGCGGAGTTGGTCGATGCGGATGCGATCGTGCGGAATATTGTGGAAACACTCCCACGGGATGCAACCTGAATCCATCTGGTTTTTTACTAGGATGGTGGGTGGAAGGTACAGTTCTGATTTGAAAGCAGGTTCCTGATGGAACCTTTGTCTGTAATTGATCGAATATATCAGGTCGCCGGGCATGATTGTGTGGATGCTTGGCGGGATTGATGTTGATCATCGCCACGCTCGACGGTTATCCGATCGAGCGTGTTTGGGACAAACGCCACACTTCTGGAGAAGAACATGAAGAATATTTGCGCGATCGGTGTGTTTATGCTGGCGGGGACATCGGCATGGGCTGGTGTGGTTGACGACTTTGAGGGTTACGAAGTCGGATCGATGCCCGGTGGGGATTGGCAGGATGCCACCGATTATATTGAGAACTCGACAATCCAGAGCCCCTCGGCTGGCGTGATCGACACAACCGATGCGTTTGGGAATGCGACGCGCGCGGTACAGATTCATGAGAACGGGATCGGAACATCCGGCGGGATCGCTCTGCGTGTTGAACATACCGATATCCAAAGGTTTGAAACTGATATCAGGATTGATCAGGTTGGAAACGGGAACTATCCGAACTGGACATATGCGGCGGGGCTCTTTCAGGAGACCGACCAGAATGATCTGATCCGGATGCCACAAGCTTTGGTGTATTCATTGAACAACTCGCGAGGTTTCCGTTTGTATATTCACAATGCGGATGGGAACGGCGGGTTGACCCGTGACATATCCCTTGGCAGTGCGCAGTATGAGCCCGGTTCGTGGTACAGGATTGCAATGGAAGTTGATACGACATCTGGAGATTTCATCACAACGGTTACCGATATCGCAACCGGTGAGGAAGTGGTTTCGCACAATCTATCGATTGCAAACTGGAACAGCGACTTCGGCCAGTATGACCTTATTTCTATCAACGATGGGGAGTACGGCTCCAATCCCGGAACGATCGGGAATATGACAACGATTGACAATGTCAGCTATGTACCCGCGCCTGGAGCGGGTTTGGTTCTGCTATGTGGTGGGATCTTTGGTACATCAAGACGAAGAAGATAATCGGTATTGATGTGGATGTTCTTTGGTTTCGTTGAGGGTGCAAGAAAGGATGGGTATTGAGTTGAACACAGTATTGAAATTTGCAGTGATTGCAGGAGTTGCTTCTGGTTTGAACGCCGGGGTAACAGATGATTTTGAGAGTTATGGGATCGGCGGGACGCCCGCTGGGATTTGGCAGGACGCTTCGAGCTTTATTGATAATCCTACAAATCCCGGGCCGACCGTTTCGGTGATCGCAACAACCGACGCGATGGGCAACGCGACGCAAGCGGTGCAGATCCAAGACGCGCTGGGAACCTCCGGCGGAATCATCGGTCGGGTCGGGCACTCCGATATCCAGCGGTTCGAAACAGATCTCCGTCTGGATCAGCGGGGCAATGGGGGTAATCCCAACTGGATCTCCGCGGCTGGATTTATTCAGGAAACCGAACAGAGCGATTTCAACTGGATGCCTCAGGCGTTTGTGTACGCGACCAAGAACTCCGATCGGTTCCGCCTCTTTGTGCAGAACGCCGATGGCCGAGGCAGCGCGAACCGAGACTTCGGGCTCGGGGCACATAGCTGGCAGCTCGATACCTGGTACAGCATCGTTCTTGAAGTCGATACAACGACCGGCGTGTTTGATATCTCGATTATCGAAAAAGAAAGCGGCGAGGTCCTTGTTGAAAGGATTCGCACCTATGCGGGCTGGAACACCGACTTCGGGCAATATGACGCGATCTCAGTGAATGACGGCGAGTATGGGGTTAATCTTGGGACCGTCGGAAATATGGCAACGATCGACAATGTGAACTATGTCCCAGCTCCGGGATCCGTGGTTGCTTTGATCGGAGCGGGATTGATCGGTTCATCACGCAGACGAAGGTAATCTGCAGGAATCCAATCTAGAACGAATACGGATCGTTTATGAGCGCACGCCGGCGGATGATCGTTGGTGTTGGCATCGCCATCGCTTCACGGCAGGCGTCAGCGAGCGCCATCATCAGCTTCTCATGCTCAGGGCATGCGTCGATGCGATCAAGAAGATCATCGACGCGCCACGCGGCGGGGTCGTCTGGCTCGCCGGCGTTGATCGCATCCTCGATCGCCTGATCCCCGAGTTGTTCGCTGGCGTAGCTGAACCACTGGGGGTCGATGACTTCTGGATTGTTAGGTGGTTGAATTCTAATCCGTACGACGCGCTCCCCGACGCCAACGATCGGCCAGAGCCCGTTGGACATCTGTATCTGTGGCTCTCGCGTCAGGACAAAGACCGGCACGCCGGCGCTATTGGCAGCGGTGCGGAACTGGCGTGCATCAGCACCGACAAGCATCGGGGCAAAGAGGAAGCAGCCTGCTTCAGGCAAGCCTGGAAGATCGCTCCCCGATGAGATGACTCGTGCGGGACCGGTATCAAGAGCGCTGAGTCGGATCGCACGCTGGGCTTCGAGCAGGGGCATGCAGATACGGCTCATGCGTTCAAAGTCGCCGCGGGATCGCGCAAGCTGAAGCGCATCGCGGCAGAGCATCGCGGCGTGGAGATACGATCCAGATGCGAGAGAATCACTCGCGTGACCCATCATCGTGTCGATCTCGTTGGGCGCTGATTGAGCGCCGATTCCGGATGTCTGCGGAATGGATGACACGGCTGGGATCGTTCCTTTCTCTCTACAAAAGCCCTGGCCGTTGCAGTGGAATGAAACGGATCAGGTCGCTTTGACGGCTTGAATCAAGGCCGACAGCAATGCGGACCATTTGACGGCCAACTCATTGAGATCATACTCGATTACATCTCCAAGCAAAGACCAATCTTCGTTTTGGAGCGCTTCTCGCACTTCAGAGAGTGAATTTGAGAGTAAATCGATGATCTCGGACCCCAAACTCTCTCCGACCTTGAGCGTTGTTAAGTCTGTGCTGGTAATCTGGGTAATCTGGTCGACGATGTCCCGCATCGCTTGCCAGCTCTCCATGATGGACCGCATGGTCTCCATCGCGTCTTGGAGGTCGCCTGACCGGATCTGCTGGGCGCCCTGATCAAGATCGTCCTTGAGGAGTTCGATCGACTCAATCGCGGTCTGCGCGGTCTCGGCGATCAACTCGTTGGTGTTTGCTGTGGTGAAGCGGAGTTCGTTGATCGGTCCCAGTCCTTCGGGTTCGTTTTCGAAGATCTCGTCGGGGGCTGGTTGTCCATCTACGAGGATATCAACAATCAGACGCCCCGTGGTTTCAGCGTGAACGCGCGCCTGCTCAAGAGCGGCGTTGAGGTCAGGGGCGTCACTGAGTTGTGTGTTATCGATCCAGATATGCATGGCGGCTCCGTTCGTAAAGCTGAGGCTAGGTGATTGATGGTTGGGGCGCGGATTCATGGCGGCGTTTTTCTTTATGAAGCAGACGAAGATTGCGGGCGTAGATGACGATCCCGGTCGACTGCCCCATGACGCCGACGATGTCGACGCGCCAGACGAAATAGGTGAAGAGGCACAAGCCTCCGATGAAACTGAACCACCAGAAGATTTCGGGAACCGTCGAGACCTGTGATCGTTCGGAGATGATCCACTGGACGAACATGCGTCCAAAGAACGCGGTCTGTCCGATGAGCCCGATCATGACCCATCCGAAGGTGCCCCAGGTGGTGATGTTGAAAAATCCCAACAGGTGGCGTTCGAGCGCGGGGCGGGCGTTCCATTCGGCAACTTGACTCGCGATGAAGGCGTCGAGTTGTGTTGGGTCAAAGATTTCCGATGATTTGAGGCGTTCCGGTGCGACGACCTGGTATTGGAGGATCCCGTCGTCGGTTTTGGTGCGGTCGAGCATGATCTCGATAGCGCCGACGGAGATGGTGATATCGGTTTCTGAGTGGGCCAGCGCGGGCTGCATAACAAGCCACATACCCAGAAAAACAAGGACGATCATCGCGATGATTGGTCCTGGTTTCATGCGTTGGTGGTCTCAGAAGGATTCGAAGCGGAGGTCGTTGTTGTGATGATTGGGGATTGAGTGGAGGTGCTTTCAGTCGATGCTTCAATCGAGGTCACAGGGCGCCGGCGTGAACGCATCCAGCGGATCGCGAAGAGATCGATCAATCCGGGTAAGGCGCGTTTGGTGATGCCCATGCCGTACTTGGGTTCTCCGGCGTGTCGGTTGCGGTGCGCGACAGGCATCTCGACGACGCTGTACCCCATGTGCCGAGCAGTGGCGGGGATAAAGCGGTGCGCACCCTTGAACTCAAGAGGCAATCGCAAGGCGATCTCTCGTTTCATGATCCGGAGCGAGCATCCCGTATCGGTGATGGTGTCTCCGAGCACCATGAGGCGGAACTTGCGACCGACCCATGAACCGAACAGGCGGATCTTGGGATCGCCCTGACTGCGAGCCGCGGATCGGTCGCCTTGCACGAAATCGGCGTTCGAAGTTTCAAGGAGTGCAAGCATCGCGGGATAATCCGCGGGGTCGTTCTGGAGGTCTGCATCGAGCGTCGCGACGAGCCTTCCGCGTGCGGCGCGGAAGCCGGCGTGGAAGGCGGCGGATTGTCCGTTGCCCGAACCCACTGGGGTGCCTGTCATCGAGACGCACCTGACCCATGAACGGGCTGATTGGTGCGTGAGTACTTTGGCTTTGGTGGAGTCGGTGGAGCCGTCGTCCACGATGATGAACTCAAAGGAGATCCCCAAAGGCAAAATCGCGGCTTCGATCTCTTCAATCAGCAGATCGACATTCTCTTCTTCGTTGTGCGCAGGCGCGATGATAGTGAGCTCAATGCCCGAGGCATTGGAGATCATGAGGTCTGGATTTGGTGCGTGGTTGTTCTTGTCCATCTGTGTTCCTGCGGCACAGCGCGAGGCTGATTCAGCGTCTATCCTAGAGTCTTGCCTGTAGGGAAGCGAATAAAGACGGAGATACTCGAAAATGCACTTTCATGAAGACGACAATGTTGGCCCTCAAACCGTTCCAGTCCGGATTATCCTAGAGAATCCAGAGGATCTCAACGAGGATGGTTCGGATAAGGCCGAGCACGAGCTGATGGCGGCTAAGGGCGAGCATCTCCTGAATCTGGCGCTCAGGCACCATATCAACATCGAGCACTCCTGCGGCGGGGTTTGCGCGTGCTCAACCTGCCATGTGTATGTCGAGCAGGGGATGGATTCGCTGACCGAAGCCGAGGAAGACGAAGATGATCGTGTCGAGGAGGCCCCAGGGCTTCAGATCAACTCCCGCCTAGCGTGCCAGTGTGAGGTGACCGGCGAGGGACCGATCGTGATCCGCGTGCCGTCTTGGAACCGCAATGCCGTCAAGGAAGTGCCTCACTAGGGCCTTTGGAAGGGCATTTGCTGGATTGGTGACATATCCTTCTGGCATGAACTTCAAACTCAAAAATATGCAAACTCTGGCATTGGCCATGGTGTTGTCCTGCGCCTCGCTGAGCGGAGCGGGACCTCTCAAGGGACGGACTGGTCCGACCGATGAGGTTGCTGAATCCGTCTGGGTCTCAATGCGGATCAAGGTGCCTGCTCCCGGTGCTCTCAATGAAGCCAAGGGGTTCGGATTGGTTCTGATGGATCCGGATCGCGGAAGTCTTGGCGAGGATTTTGTGTGGGACGAACCGAACACGGATCACTCGATCGCGATCGGGTTTGATGTACACAATCCGCAGCCGACGGATCTTGAGCCTGACGAGAAGGGAAGGGTGATGGGGTGGTTCGATGGGTTCGGCAACTGGTATGACCGCGAGCAACGGGAGATCTCGGTGCATGCCAACGGACGCGAGCGGATCAATGTGCTCAGCGATATCGAGTTCCGGACCGGGGCGTGGATGGATGTGATGGTGCAGGTGCGCTACATACTCGGCGGGGCGCATGTACAGGTCCTGCTTGATGGGCAGACGGTAATCGATGAAGACATCTGGGATGTCCGTCCGATGCGCTTGCACGCGATGGCGGGGGTTGAGGGGGATTCGATCGAGATCAAAGATCTGGCAATCGCGAGTGTGACGCCTTTGGATACGCCGATACCTGAGCCGGTTCGGGTTGATGTGTTTGATGCAGAGTTCCTTGCAAACGCCAAGCGCCTCAAGTCTGATGTAGAGTTCTCAGCAACCCCAGTTGAAGTGGGGCGTGTGATCGCGACGCTGACCCTCAGCGAGCCGGAGGTCGGGTATGACCACTGGGACAAGAAGGGGACGATCGGGATCACCATGCCAAGCGAAGGTGAAGAGGCCGGCGAGCGATTCGAGGTGTTCCGGTTTATTACACCATTCCGTCGTGGGTGGACTTGGTATATGGATGTGTCGGATTTGCTGCCGCTCTTCAAGGATGAGCGTGCGTTCGATGCACATATCGGGACTTATATGAAGGGCTGGGATGTGTCGTTCTCGCTGGATTTCTATCCCGGCGTGCTGGAGCGGACCCCAATCCAGGTGGTGAATCTATGGAACGGGAACGCGGATATTGGTGATCCTGAGAAACCTGTGGCTGATTTTTACAAGGCCCGCGAGATACCGGTTCCTGAGGGTGCGACGCATGCTCGGGTCCGCGCGACGGTGACAGGGCACGGGATGTTTCCCAACTCCAAGAATGCCGGGGAGTTCATGCCGATCTGGCGGACACTGACGATCGGCTCAGAGGCGAACGAGGGGGACGTGCTGGAGCAGGATTTCATCACGATGTCGGCTCGGGACCATCTCTGGAAGACGGATGTTTACCTGAATCCTTGCCGTCCTCAGGGGGGAACCTGGAAGTTTGATCGCTCTGGGTGGGCGCCTGGATCCAAGATCGAGCCATGGATTGTTGATGTGCAGCCTGAGTTTATGTTCGGGAAGACGATTACCATCAACTACGAGCTCGACGAGTACCTCAACGAGGGACGCGGCGAGACTTGGGCACCGCACCACTGGACCGATACAGTTGTGATCTTTTATAAGTGAACGGATAGGAACCAATGGCTCAGCAACGCAAACTTCATGACAAGTACTTCAAGATGGCCAAACGCGAGGGCTATGCCGCGCGTTCCGCTTACAAGCTGCTGGAGATCCAGAAGCGACGCAACTTGATCCATAAGGGGGATAAGGTGCTGGACCTTGGCTGTGCGCCAGGGTCGTGGATGCAGGTCGCTGAGAAGATCGTCGGAGAAGAGGGGCTCGTGGTCGGGATTGATCTGCAGGAAATGCGGACCGAGTTCGGACCCAATGTGCGGACGATCCAGGGAGACTTTACCAAGACTGACATGTCGGACCTGCTGCCTCCGATGGTGATGGAAAAGAAGGTGGTCTTTGATCTTCCCGATGATCAGCAGCCCGAAGCAAAGCTTGTTCAGCCGTTGTTTGATGTGGTCATGTCGGACATGGCTCCGTCAACAACCGGGCACGGCGACGACTTCTTTTCCGAGCGGTTGTGTCAGGTCATCGTTGATGAGCTGCCCAAGCTTCTCAAGAAGAACGGGAACATCACGATGAAAGTACTCGAGGGCGAGACCTTCCCGGAACTCCTCTCACGCGTGAAGCGTCAGTTCCGCACTGCAGGTGCGATCAAGCCCGACGCGTGCAGAGATGTTTCGCGCGAGACCTATATCTTCGGGATCGGGTTTATCCCAAAGCGTGCTCAGGTATTTAATGAAGCCGAAGAGAAAGTGAAGCCGTTGACACCCCCGCCGGGATGGGGCAACTAACGGGTGAGCTTTCTGGCGCCCATCGCGGGATTGATCGCCGGATCGGCGGGATCACTCTTGGTGATCCTGTACTGGATGCTCAAGCTGCGGAGGCGTCCGGTTGGGGTGTCTTCAACACTGCTCTGGAAACGAGCGATACGGGATCTGGAAGGCAATGTTCCTTGGCGGATGGTCCGTCCTTCGGTGCTGTTGTTTTTACAACTGATCGCGGTGATCCTGCTCGCTCTCGCGATCGCGCGCCCTATTGGGAATGCAAATCTTCAGCGTGGGGGTGAGGTCGTGGTCGTGATTGATGCCGGGGCATCGATGAACACGCTTGCCGATCTGAAGGGACGCACCAGGCTCGATATCTCCAAACGCGATGCCAGCAGGATGGTTCGTTCGATCGGGAGCCGGTCTTCATCGACCAAGTTCCGCGTGATCCGATCTGGGGTCACGGCCCAGATGGTGTCGGGCGCGTCGGGATCATCGGGTTCATGGCGTCAGGCGCGCGCAGCGATTGAATCCATACAACCGTCTCAGGCTGGGAGTGATCTGGACGCAGCGATCCAGCTCGCTGAGTCGATCAATACACAAGAATCAGCAGAGGATGGATCGCAAGCTGGTGAGGTGCAGACTTTCGTGTTTACCGATGCGGCGCTCGATGATGGGGCCGTGACTGTCCGGCGACCAGTCACCAAGTTTGACGATCGCGACGACCGAGGCAACCTGGGTATTGTGCTCGCCGGCGGACAACGGGACCAGGCGGACCCGGTCGGTTGTAGAGTTTTTGTGACGGTAGCTGGGGTCGTTGCTGAGGCAACAGGGGTGCGTGTTGTGCTGAGGGTTGGTGATGCCGTGCTTGCGAGCAAGGCGATCGAACTGATTCCAGACGACGACGGATTGGTTGAAGCCGCTGCTACGCTGTCATTCCGTCTTGATACATCAGCGCTCGTTGAGGTGTCGATCTCACGCGATGATGTGCTCGATGCTGATAACACGGTCTGGATGGTGATGCCTGATCCATCACCCATCGTGACCACGGTTGTTGCCGATGGCGGACAAGCCTATCCACTCCTCGTTGATGTGCTCTCTGCAGTGACCGGCGGGGTCGTGGGGGTGGTCGGACCTGGTGAGCCGGTCGCATCGGGGACGGGGCTGATGATCTATGACCGTGTGGAAAGGGATCCGCGTGTGTTGCTGCCGACGATCGAGTTCGGAGCTGGGTGGGGTGACGGTGGGGATGACGAAAATGAAACACTGCATCGTGTACTGACCTGGGACCGTTCGCATCCGGTGATGCGAGATGTCGACCTGAGCGGGCTCAGCTATTCTGGTGCACCAACGCTTGAGGGAACGGCGATTGCAACAGGTGGCAGCGGGGCACTGATCGTTGATAACCCCGAAGCCGGCGTTCGGCATCTTGTGATCGGGTTTGCACTCCAGGATTCCAACTGGGGTGTGCAGGTGTCGATGCCGATGTTCTTTGCCAATGCGGTGCAGTATCTCCTCCCAGGCACCAGCGGGACCGCGCTGATTCATCGCGCCGGGGAACCCATCGGAGAGAGCGGCACAGTAATCGATCAACTGGGGCTCGCGACCATTGATGGCGATGAGGCCTGGGTGTCACTGCTTGATCGTGACCAGACCATCAGGGCAGGGCTCGTGATGACCGATCAACGCACCGAGGCTTCAGATCAGCATCAGGGAGCGATACGCGGTGGACGAGTGGAACTCTGGCGCTGGTTTGTGCTCGCAGGGCTCGTTGTCTTGACCCTTGAGTGGACTCTGGATCTGCTGCGGCGCAGGGTTATTTAACCATTCTTGAGTGATCAGGGAGCTTGATTGGATCCGAGCCATCCTGTGATGTCGATCGCGAATCGCCCCGGTTCAGTTTGCCACGGCATCATGCGCCGAGGCCAGCTCGTATGGGAGTCTTGATCAGTGCGCTCGAGTCCAAGGATGAGGAAGCCGTCTGTTGAGATCGCTTGGGGCGGGATCCTGACCTCGATGATCCAGCGATCTCCTGCGATGATTGAGGTGAAGCTTGGATCTGCAGGAATGTCCGGATCGGAACTGGACTCCAAAAGACCGAGGTTTCGAGAGATCGTGAGCGACACACGCGTCGATCCCATGGGGCCGATCCAGATTTGAATGGATGAATCCGCTAAGTTGGCATCTGGATCGATCGCGCATTCAAGATAGAGCCGCCAACCAGTGCGCGGATCCGATTCGTTGATGTCCGCGATCCGGTGAACCATACCGGCAACGCGCTGATTGGAAGGGGGGAGCGCCCCCAGCCCTGACTGGCGAGATCCGAAGGCGTCTAGGGTCCAATCCGAAAGGAGCGGGCCGACAAGAACTCCAGGCGGTGAAGCGAGCGGGATATTGGAGGCGGCTTTGAGGGTCGAACGCTGACGACCGATCTGGACATTGATCTCCCTCGCTTCTCTGACCTGCGCATAGTTCCGGATCGGATTGGTCGGAACCACGAGTGTCGTCTGTGTCATGACACCTTGCGAGAGTGTCAGGACCTGTGGAGCGACGCCAAGGCTCTGGATCCGGACAAGCCCGCTGGTGCTTTCAGAAGATTGATCGGGGAGCCCAAGGAGCCCGATCTGAGGAGCGAGATTGAATGGTTTCCTCGTCGGATGCCCTGTGTCATCGATGATCCAGCTCATCGAACTGGGCTGGGAATCGAGCCATGCGTCCACACGCTCGACGCGCAGCTCGTCATCCACGAACGGCGAGAGCAGATCATGAGCGAGGGCCGTGAGCTGTGCAGTGTCATTGGTCCAGAGCGGAATGATCTGTTTGTTCTGGTCATCGACTGATGCTGTGCGCGAGAGCTGGTGCTTGAGGCGATGAGCAACAGTTGGGTCGATGAGCCAGATGCGTCCAAGGATAATCTGCCAGCGTGCTGCGAAGTGGTCGGCGATGTTGTCGAGCACATGGGAAGCGTCGGATTGGAGCAGTTCGGTGTGGATCGCCGTCAGGTCGCGGTCCGTCGTGACCGGGTTGGTGCTCGCAGAGATATCAGGGCTGAAGCCCTGCGTCATCAGTCGCGCCCTCCAGCGATTGAAGGGATCGGCGCGGAGATTGGTGATCGCATCGCGGATGTAGGGAGAGCTCTGTCGAGATTCGTTAAGTGCCGGCTCCCAGAAGCCATCGTGAGCGCGGGAGCTTGTTTCGAGGATCACACGCATCGGGGAGGGGAGCCAGTTGGGTTCGTATCGGGTCTCATCGAACCAGATCCCTTGCCCGACCGCGTCGATCGGGAGATCGATCATCGCGATCCATGTGCCGGAAGATACTGGTGGCGATTTGATGAACTGATCGGTGGTCAGCAGATGCCAGAGCGGGGTGCCGCGCGTCCATCCGGTGGTTGAACCCGATGAGGATGCCCAAACGAAATAGGCTTCTGCTTCAACAGGTCGCCCGTCATCAAGGCGGACACGGAGATCAGTTCTGATGGTCTTGGGGTCCTCGACGGTGATCGGGAGAACCAATGGATGCGCGACAATCGCGTCAATCCGGTCCGAGAGCGGGCGGACGCTCTGTGCCCAGATTGGGGTGCAGAGCACGCTGAGAAGGAGCAGGGAGGTCCGGAAATATCGTGAATACTGGATCATTATGGAAAAATACGCACAATAAAGGGAATTGTGTTGCAACCGGGTCGATGATTCTTCATTATAGTAAGTGTACACTTACTTGTGTTGTCCGCTGACTTCTTCAGAATCGATAAGATTCTCTTGTCAGGGGTCATCAA
>Ga0316189_10003237_pt1 | contig 15815 bp, 12 predicted proteins | sample LowCovwburrow_MG_FD_204930 | JGI IMG/M metagenome (GOLD analysis project Ga0316189, IMG submission 204930) | Coastal sediment microbial communities from Maine, United States - Lowes Cove worm burrow | ecosystem: Environmental > Aquatic > Marine > Coastal > Sediment | place: USA: Maine... | reverse complement strand
AAAGTATAAATACCAACACGTATGAATATTGAACTTTTACTAGAGGATTTTTGTTACCATTCCCAATATATAAGAGGTGTGTCAATCAATACCGTAAAACGCTATCAACAAAAAGTATCCTATTTTGCTAAAGTCTCTGAAATTAGCCATATAGAGGAAATAACAGAGAAGATGGTACAAAGCTTCTTCTTGTACGGAAGAGCGCAAAAGAAGTGGAAAATAAGCAGCTACAGAACCTATTACATGACCTTGGTTGTGTTCTTTCGATGGTGTGTGAAAAACAAGTACCTAGAAGAAAATTATTTGGCTGATTTTGAACTACCAAAATTAGAAAAATCCCTACCTAAAAAAATCAAAAAAGAAGAGGCACTTCGTCTACTTGAAATCGCCTATAATTATCCTTACACACACTCCTATTTAAAATATAGAAATCACGCTATTTTCGCCCTCTTCTTATTTGCAGGTTTACGCAAGAATGAATTACTCAACTTGAAGTTGAACGATGTCGATGTTGAAAATCAAACCATTTTCGTTCATTTAGGGAAGGGAAATAAAGACCGCATTATTCCAATGAATCATACCTTAGCACAAAGTCTTAATCGCTATTTAGTTCAACGTAAAAAACAGAATAAAACCTGTCCAGAATTTTTTGCCTGCTCCAACCGCAACAAAGGACTTACTGAAACAGGACTAAAATTACTCTCTAACAAACTTAAAGAGGCTTCTGGACTAACTTATACCATCCATACCTTAAGACATACCTTTGCAACCTTAATGCTTGAAGGTGGATGTGATATTTATAGTCTCTCTAAAATGATGGGACATAGCGATATTAAAACGACAACCATTTACCTCTCTGCTAGTGCAGAACATTTACGAGGACAAATAACTAAACACCCATTGAGTAGGCATAAATTCGATACATCACTAAAACAGAGCTTCTATTAGAAGCATTTAACAACACATTCAAACAACTTTTAGACAGATGAATATACAAGATACACTTATCGTAATTTCTGAAAAGGAACATATTTTTTAAATGAAGTCCTACAAAACTTATTAGGAAACAAACATAATTCATCAGCCAATTTTAGTAGAAAAAGCAAACTTATTTCTACTCGTTTTAATGGTCTATCCATCACAGGAACAGAATATTTAAGTGTTAAAAAACCTAAAGAGCACTTACTCTATTTCGCTATGAGTGGAGTAGGAAAATTAACGATTTTTTTAATTCCAAGTGCTTTAAATATTGTTAGAGGGTATCAGGTGTATAATTTTGATCCCGAGAACAAAGTGCAGTCTATAATATTACAATGCTAGTGTACTGAAAATCAAAAAGACAAGACAGGAGAAAAGCTATTTTCCTGTCTCCTTTTTTCATGTAAAAGGGAATCCCTTTGCCAAGACTGCTTTTGATAAGTTCATCTATACGGTTCAAAAACAATCTTGACTCATGTCTTAAAAGATCGAAAGCGACTTGAGTGATGAGCTTGTTAATTTCAAAAAGGGGAAATACCCCCTTAATAAACAGTGATTTACCTGTTGTACTCCATTGTAAAAAACAAGATCTTTATTGAAAACTTATATTATGGAATCTTTTGTTGACTTTATATCACGACTTATTTACGCAACTGCAGCCGAAGCAGAAGTAACACCTAACCATGAAAATTGGCTGTCATCCAATCCGAGCCCAACGGGATTAGATTGGATAGCGCACCATTTAGATAGTCTTTTGCCAGCATACGAAAATTGGTTATCTTTTAATAATCTACCACCACTATTACCTTGGAATGGCACCGACACCAGACCTTGGGATGCAGGGGAAGAATATCCATTAGCAGGAGATCCGCTTAATAATCCGATGACACTAGTAGACTTAAATGCATTAGGAGCAGCTTTTAGTGATCGTTACGACACAATAACATCTGGTGGTGACCGAGCTTCAGAATTAGTTGGAAAGACTAAAGCTCCTTTTAGTTATCGTTTCTGGGGATACTTAAAATTCGTTAGTAATATCAGAAAAGAATATGAAGGAGAAATCGTTATTCCTACAACTATAATGTATGACAGAGATGGCACCTTGCTTTCTCCTGTTCCTTTTTGCAATACATTTAATACACTACATGCGAATTGGCATAATGTTAATAGTGCTACTGCTCAAAACTCGCAAGCTACACCTGGTTTTGAATCTTCTGCTGGTCAAACAACTTTTTTAGGTGGCCTTGGAATGGGATCTGGAGAAGAGTTTATAAAATTTCATCATGACCATGTTGAGTTATTTTCAAGGTGGTTGTCTCGTACAGGACAACTTCCTGTAAAACCTATAAATCTTTACAATGCTGGTAGTGGATGGCCTGGAACAAGCCCAGGAAACCCTAGTACTTGGTCTGAAGACCTTCATGAATTATGGATCAATGACAAAAATGGAGATACCGATTCTCAAATGCTTGATATATTAGGCGATGTTGATGACGTTGGGTCAGCAATGAATGGGTCAACACCTACACAAGATAGAGATGGTAATCCCATTACGCTATCAAATACTAGAATCCATGGAAGTGGACATACAACCAATACTGACATTAGTAGTTTAGCGCATAACAATTTCGTTTCCCGTTTTCATGCGTGGCATGGTTGGATTGATAGTCAATGGTATTGGAGAAAACCACGATTTGGCTATTATGATAATACAGAAAAACAAAGGGTTAAGGTTTTTGATCCATTAGATTTTTCATCTGGCAATTCTTGGGATGGCATGAAGGCATTAACTATTGTTAGAGACCCGTTGACCGCTTCAGATAGTATTTCTCCTGATAATGCTGTGAATGGACTAGATTTCTCTACTGGAGCAGGCGACTTGAGAATGAAATTTAGTGTTGAAGATCCATACGATCGTCAATTAACTATGAAATTAAAAGCCGAAGTGTTTGATGATAGTACTAATACAATAATTGAAACTATTCCTGAGGCAACGCATACATATACTGTTGGAGACACTGGGTCTGGAGACGATTTTGATTTAAATACAGATTTTAATATTGATTTCTCTTTTTCTTCTGCTTTTCAATCAGATGACCCTACAATAGCAAATCCAGCTGTTGGTTTTGTTGCAAATAGAATTCGAATAAGTGGGTCGCTTGAATCTGCTGATGGACTTGATTCAGGGTTTATTGAAACAGATTTTATAGATATTGATTTAGTTAAAGAAAAAGAAGCTCCAGACATTGAATTATTTTTGGATTTAAGTTCTTTTGGTGAAGATCAAGTGACATCTGCACAATCTCTATCAGCATCCTCTGAAGCATTATTTGAAAATGCATTTTATGTTATTCTTCAAGATCGAACGTCTAATGCTAATCCTATAGACTGGAATACTTACCCTGAAGTTGCTCCCGAAATGAGAGGTTTAATTGAAGGATTTACACCTGCATCAGGAATTTTTGATGATGCAGCACATCGTCCTGATGTCATTTTATGGGATACAGTAGCTGGAGCACCTGTCTCTGGAGTTAGAATAGAACTTAATTCTGGACCTTTACTTGAAGATACTACCTTAGCGGATAATTTACCACAACGTTTTACCTATTCATATAATATTATATTCGAATCTCCAAATGGTGCATTTACAGCACCTGAACGTTTTGTAGAACTACGTGTAAATGCTTACGATAGATCTGGGAATCAATCTGATGAAGTTGCACAAATCAAGTTGTTTCAAGAAGCAAATCCATATATGAGGGATGGCTCTACATCTTGGTTAAGCGTCGATACGCGAGTGCTTCACGTGTTAGAAGGCGATACACTTTTTGGAGAAACAGTAACAGGTTCAACCAATCCTAACACCCTTATTCAGACATTCATTTCAAAACTTAATTCTGGTACAGGTTTAGGAGGCGATACTTTTGATAGCTTACCAACAAATCAATCTCAATCAGCATTATTGCCTTTCGAAACAGTTACCGACCAGACTACTGGGATTACAAAAAAAGTACACAATTTTGCTCTTGCTAAAGTGCGTCTTCAGGGTAACTCTGGAGCGGCAAACGTACGAGCATTTTTTAGATTATTTAGATACTCAGCAACCAATTTAATATTCGACTCTACCCAGCATCATAGCTATAGTACTCATGATACAGGTACTGGTGTAAAAATACCACTTTTGGGATACTCTGGCACATCGACTGGAGATGATCTTATCTCTATTCCATTTTTTGCAGAGCCTAGAGTGCCAACGAGTACTGACATGACAACGCAGACAGATACACCTAACGCACAAAGTTTTCCGTCAGGAACACCAGCAGAGCAATTTTTATATTTTGGTGTTTATCTGGATATCAATCAGTCATCCGTAAGATTTCCATCAACTTTTATTCCAACACATCCAGACGGTGGATTTACAGGTGCAGATCCTACGCAATCGCTTCCAACCTTAATGTTGGATCACCATCAATGTATGGTCATTGAAATTAATTATGATGGAGATCCAACAATTGATGGTGATTCTCCTGCTATTTCCGATAATTTGGCACAACGTAATTTAATGATATTAACAACAGATAATCCTGGAGCTCCCATTACACATTCAGTACAACATAGTTTTGAAATGGATTTAGGGAAAAGAAGGGGTCAAATATTCGATAATGAAACCGAATTGCATCTTACTCATGTCAATAGAGAACGTTCTTTGCTAGCTAATCCAAACCAAAATCAATTGCATTTCATTTCAAAAGAAACATTTAATAGTCGTCTTAGAGAAGAGTCAATAGGTCTAGCTATGAATTCTACAACAGATTCCATGATGATGTGGAAGAAATTTGTTCCTCAAGCTGAAAAAAATCTAAAAACTCAGCAATCATTAATATTTGACAATGTAGAATGGTCTAAAACTACAGAATGGATAGACGAACTTATGATCCGTTGGAATGACATACCAAAAGGATCGTCAGCTAAAATTTACTTGCCGAATATAAATTGCGAAAATGTAGTTAATTTAAGAAACTTAAGGCATGCTCCTAATGATGTCAAAATAATCGATAGTCATACCTTATTAGTTACAACAGAAGATGTGAGCTACCTTCCTATTCCTTCAGTAAACAGGAATACAATCGCTGGTGCTATCACCATTGAATTGCCTGAAGGTATCAAAAAAGGTCAGAACTGGAAAGTGGATGTAATTCATATTCGCGGTGGAAAACAGCAGGTTGTAGGTGGTTTTCAGATTGATATTCAGGTTAAAGTGGCTAAGGAAATTTATGCCTTTGAAACACGATTACTAAAACATGTGTTCGATCAACTAAGCCTAATGAGTCCAAATAACAAATGGCACCCTGTACTAAACTATAGAGTTAACACCTTGCGTGAACGCGCAAAAGCTCTTTCAGAATCGGCAGGTGAAGAATGGATCGACCCAACGGTTTTCACAAATCCAGATGACCCATCAATAACAGAGCCTTATAAAGGGCAAAAACTAAAGGTCACTTTAGGAAAAATTCAAGTTCTAGACGATTTAGACACCTTTATTAAAGGTAAGGGAGAATTTGTATTTCAAACAAAAGTGTATTCATCAAATAATGGTGGGCAAAAACAAAAACATCGTTTTCCCGAAAAAGGAATCATGAAAATATCTGACAAACCATCTAAAAACATTGTTGAATTTAATCAAGTGATTTTTGAAGGATATATTAGTGATGACCTAAGAATAGAAATTATTGGTACTGAAAAAGATCTCTTAGATCCAAATGACACTTTGGGTAAATATTCACGTATTCTTTGTGGTAAGGTAACAGAGATGTATGGCGAATACAAGCCTGATAAAGAAGTTGTTGATCCAGAAAACTTGTTATCATGGAAGGTGTGGTACAAAGTAGAAAGAGGGTGATTTGATCAATATAAAGGGATTCCAAAGGCCTTCTTTGGCAAGGCTGCAAGTTTCTAAATTAATCCAATGTTTTTAGGAACTTGCAATCTTGCATATTGTTTCGAGTTTGGACATTATAGTGGACTTGCAACAAAAAATCGGACAATTAATTGTAAGATTTAAGCTGCTACATTTCTGTTTGTACTTTTGCAAGAGGATTAAACACTTGCGAAAGAAGTACAAATTCTCACAGTCTGAGTTTCCTGCTTTAGCAAATATTGATAAATAATTCCTCAGGAGGTTATTGAGAGTTTACATCCTACATTTTGTTAAAAATTTCTATTTATTTCTATGAAAATATTTTATGGAAATCCGTAAATCTAATAAACACTTTTATTCTAATTTAGATTTCTAAATTAGAAGTTTAAGTTATTTTCAAAAGTACCTTATAATAACTTGTATGAGCAAAACATATTTAAAAGGTACGGAATGGATAAAATGCGATTTACATGTCCATACGCTTTATTCAATTGAAAACTACTATGGAGATGGTTTACTTGGGTAAATAACAAAACACCCATTAAGTACGCTATAAATTCAATACCCAAATAGCACAACTTTTATATTCAAAGTATCTATTAGATACTTTTTTATATGCAGTATTACCATTCATCCACACAAGTGCCTAACGAAGTATTCGACCAATATTTACCTTATTTAAACAAAGCACAATTAAAAGTGTTATTAATAGTGATTCGTCAGACTTTAGGTTGGATAGACCCAAAAACAAAGCAACGTAAACGCAAAGATTGGATTAGTATATCGTTCTTTTCCAAAAGAACGCGATTAACCCATAAATCTATATCTATGGCGATTTCTGAATTGGTTTACAAAGAATTGATTGTGGCTTTAGATTCTAACGAAAGAGAACTGAGACATCCTAAAGATAGACGAGGAAAGAAACGTATTTATTACTCTTATGCACCCTATTTTAGAGCGTTAAAGAAGAAAACATGGGTAGATATGTTAACAGACGTGTTTACTTTTCCACCTTATACAAAACAAACACATACAAAAGAAAAGAAAACAACTTCAAAAAACAATTATCAAAGACAAACTGATGCCCAGCGTTTTCAAGATATTTTAAATAACCAACGAAGAAATCCCAATAAACAGTAGGCGAACCACCTTATACCCAACCTATCAACATATTTTGGGCGAGAGCGAAATTTTTTGGTACTCCAGTACCAAAAAGCATAACTCCAGAAAATAGAGACGCAGAGCTAGTATAATAAAAGTCATAGGCGAATTAACACCTATGACTTCAAAACCTATATGAATATTATAAGTTATTTAAAACAAGCGAGGCGAAGTGCAAATTTAACCCTTCAAGATATGGCCTATCTTTTGGATATGGATTTTTCTAACCTTTCCAAATATGAAACGGGCAAAAAGACACCTCCAACTCGCATCATCATAGCCTACCATATTGTTACTAAAACACCATTAAAAAAGCTATTTAAATATAGTTTATTGGGAATGATTGATACGGTTTCTAGTAAAACCACAGCACTCATTAGTCAATTAGAAGATGAAGTAACAACCCCAAAACTTAAAAAGAGAATTGCTGCTTTATATGAAGTATTAAACAATATTGGCTGTTTACAAGATATAAGCGAAAAAGAACATGACGAGCAATAAATACCAGAAAGTGACATTGGTATTATACCCTAATACTTTTGGAGTGGGATTTGTTATCTGTGAAGGACCAAAAGAAATTTTAGATTATGGCATTAAGAAAGTACAACCCATTTCTCATCATAAGTATATGAAAAAAGTCAAATGGTTATTAGATTATTGTAAGCCAGATATTGTATTGTTACTAGACTATAAAGCACGAAAAATATCTAATCGACAAAAACGGATTATTGATGCTATTGTGCAATTATCGAGTGCTAAAAATTTGAACCTTAAAACCTATTCACGGTCACAAATCAAGCAAACGTTTTTATCATTTAAAGCAAAAACAAAATATGAAATTGCTATGGTGGTTTTAAATTGGTATCCAGAGCTTAAAGATAAAGCACCTCATAAACGTTTACCTTGGATGGCAGAGCATTACCAAATGGGTGTGTTTGATGCTTTTGCGTTGATGTTGACGCATTATTATTTGGAGTAGATTTTGTTTACTTTTAGGATTGAATACGTTATACTGCAATAAAAAGAACACTAAACGAATTAATTTGTAAATTTGAAATAAACGATTTAATTATAAAAAGGAATAAAAATATAATCATGGTAATTACAATAAAAAAGAATATGACCCGAGATCAGGTAAAAAAGCTACTGAATGATGCTTTACATATCAATTGGGAACAAAAGAAATCAAAGAAAACGGATAGTGTAAAAAAATTAGGTGGTTTACTCTCACGTTTAAAACTATCTCCTTTAGAGATACAAAAAGAAATGCGCGATGGCTGGCTCGAATAACCTATTAGTAGATACCAATATCATTCTATATGCCGCAGTCTATAACGATGATATTGCTATGGAACTTCTAACAGAAAACAACATTTTTATTTCTGACATTACTGAAATAGAGTTATTGGGTTATCATCGATTATCAGATGATGAACATGTCGTTCTTTCAGATTTTATAGCGACTTTAACTGTAATTCCAGTTAATAGTGTAATTAAACAAAAAGCGATTGCACTAAGACGAAAATTTGCCATTAAAACTCCAGATGCTATTATTGCAGCTACTGCATTACAGTTAGGTTATTTTTTAGTGACAGCAGATAAAAAATTACAAAAAATAGATGACTTACAAATTGTCGAATTCCAAGCTCCTTAAATTTATTAAGGAGTTTTTGATTTAATCTCTCGGTTTCGTTTCGCTTGGAATTATGGGTTTCTATATGATTGATTAGAACATCTGAGAAGTGTTTTAGTTAATTATCAGTTATAAAAAAAATTGCACCTATTGCCTTTTAGTCATAGAAAAAGTTATTTTTACCTCAAGTAAATTATTATCATGACAAATAAGCTTGTTTTCTCTGGACACGACACATTTCATTGTAGATTATTTTGGTTAAAAAAAGGCTATGATTATATATCTAATGAAGGTAAATTCAGAGATGATTCTGGAGTAGAATTAGGGGTAGGAAGAAACATGGTTAATTCCATCAGGTTTTGGTTAAAATCATTTGGTGTTGTGAAAGATGGCAATGAGATAAACCCTTTATATAAAGAGTTGCTTGATAATGATGGATGGGATCCTTACTTAGAAAATGAAGCAACATTACAGCTTCTACATTATGAATTATGTGCTAACGGGCACTCGTCAATATATGGATTGATTTTTAGAGAATTAAGAAAAATTAAACCTGAATTTAATAAACAACATTTTGTCAATTTTGTTAAAGATTTAGATGGTTCACAAAGCAATGGTATTCTTGAAAAAGACTTCTCTGTTTTTCTAAGAACTTATAGTTCTAGAGGAGAGAAAAGTAAAGAAGATAGTTATAGCGGATTAATGACTGAATTATCATTAGTTAAAGTTGTTGGAGAAGACCAAAAAAAAGAAAAACTCTATAGAATTGAGAATAATAATCAGAGTAATGTTCCTGTTGAAATTCTACTATACTGTATATTAAGTAATGATAATTATGACAAATCAATTAGTTTTAAAAGCTTATATTCTGATAAAAAAGGAATAGGGAATATCTTTTGTTTTGACCAAGATAAATTAGAAGACAAGCTTTTTGAAATCGCAGAAAAATTCGATTTTGTAACTTATAACAGCGAGGCAGGAATTAAAGAACTTCAATTTAAAAGTAAGTCTTCTGCATTAGAAATTTTGAAATTATATTATGAGAAATAAGATGTCGCAGTCAGTTAATATAATTAGAGATGATAATCGAAAATTTGATTATTACGTAACGCCAAATGCAAAAAAAACGGCGAGTGAGGTTTTTGAAAACTTTAATCGTGGCATACATTCATTTAATTTAATAGGTTCTTTTGGAACAGGGAAATCTTCATTTCTTTGGGCATTAGAGAAATCTTTAAAAGACAATCTTGATTACTTTAATACAGCGTTTAATGGTAAAACAGAATTTGTTAAAATAGTTGGAGATTATCAGTCCTTAAAATCAGCTTTAAATGAAGAATTTAATATTACAGAAGATTTTTCTAGCAACCAAAAACTATTTGATGCCATTTTTCAGAAGCATCAAAAATTAATAAAGAAAAAAGGTTTATTAGTTATTGCTATTGATGAGTTTGGTAAGTTTCTTGAATTCGCCTCTAAAAACAATCCTGAAGATGAAATTTATTTTATTCAGAAATTAGCAGAATTTGTTAATTCTCCTGATAGAAATATCATTCTTTTAACATCACTACATCAAAGCATAGAATCTTATGGTTATGCTTTAAATAAAAAGGATATCCAAGAATGGCGAAAAATTAAAGGCAGATTTAAAGACTTAACCTTTAATGAACCTGTTGAACAGTTATTGTTTTTAGCATCATCATATCTTTCAAAAAAAGAAAACAGAAAAGAAAATACTTCTAATAATAGTAAATTAATAACTGAATTTAACCTATTCAATATTCAAAGTGATTATTTAGAGAAAATAGAAAATCAATTATCTCCTTTAAGTGCTATAAGTAGTTATACATTGGCTATAGCATTGCAAAGATATGGGCAAAATGAAAGGTCTTTATTTACTTTTCTAAATTCTATTAAGTTTTCTGAAATAGAGCGTTTAGATTCAGGTTTCGAAATAGCAGAAATTTACGATTACTTATTTGAAGAGTTCTATAACTTTATAATAAGTAAATCGAATCCTGATTACTCAAATTGGTCTGCAATTAAGAATGCGGTAGAAAGAGCTGAAATAATAGCAGACATAGATGTAAAGCTTTCAGATAGGTTAATAAAAACATTAGGTATTCTAGCTGTTTTTTCAAGAAAAGGATCTAAAATAAATGATGAGTTCTTCAATAAATATTTCAAAGAAAATTATTCTGAAAAACAAGTTTCAGAAGTAATCAAATTATTAAAAAACCATCAAATAATAAGATTTAGTAGGTTTGATTCTTCATATAAACTAGCCGAGGGTACAGACCTTGATATTGATAAGGCTATTATGGAAGCCGAGAATCAAATAGATGATTCAATAGATGTTTTATCAAAATTAAATTCTCATTTTGACTTCCCAATTATCACAGCTAAAGGAATAACTTATAAACTAGGAACACCTCGTTTATTCGAGTTCAAACTCACAAATACTTTAACTAGCGAATCACCAATTAATGAAATAGATGGATTTATAAACCTAATTTTTAATGAAAAGAAAATTGCAGTAAAAGAGGCCTTAGAATTTTCTAAAAACAAGCCTACTTTATATGGAGTGTTTTTAAATACATCAGGGATTTTTGAAACTTTATTTGAAATAGAAAAGACAAATAAGGTGTTGAAAAATGTTCAAGACGAGAATGATAGAGTAGCCGTTAAAGAATTGAAATCTATTATTAAAAGCCAGGAAACATTACTAAATCATTATGTAATGGACAGCTTATATTCTAATAGAGTTACTTGGTATGCTAACGGTAAAGAATTAAAAATTAGAGATAAGAAAGAGTTTAATAAAGCGCTGTCATCTCTTTGCGAAGATGTTTATACTGAAACGCCTAGAATTCAAAACGAGCTAATTAACAGGCATAAAGTTTCAAGCTCTATTGCGACTGCTAGAAAGAGCTATTGGAAAGCTTTAGTAAATAATTATCAGGAAGAAGATTTAGGTTTTGATAGCGCGAAATGGCCTGCTGAAAAAACAATTTATTACACGCTTTTAAAAAAAACAGGTATTCATCAAAAAACAGGAGATAATTATACTCTTACAAGACCAAACACAAAAGATTTTATTCAATTATGGGATATTAGTAATTCCTTTTTAGATGAAGCTAAGTCATCAAAAAAAAGTTTATTAGATTTTATTAATTTATTAAGCTCTGCGCCTATTAAATTAAAACAAGGCGTTGTGAATTTTTGGATACCCACATTTTTATTTATTAAAAGAGGTGATTTTGCACTTTATGGAGATAACGGTTTCATTCCATATTTAGATGCAAATATTCTTTATATGATGACTCGTAATCCTAAAGAGTTTTCAATTAAAAGTTTTGAACTAAACACGCTAAGACTTAATCTTTTTAATAAATATAGAGATTTTCTTCGTCAAGATAATCGCTCTACTTTAGACACAGATTCGTTTATTGAAAGTATAAGACCAATTTTAATTTTTTATAGAGACATAGAAGAGTATAGTAAGAACACAAAAACAATATCTCCTGAAGCTGTAAAACTTAGAGAGGCTATAAGTAAAGCCAAAGATCCTGAAAAAACCTTTTTCGAAGACTTCCCAAGTGCATTAGGATATACTTTAAAAGAATTGTCTTCAGATAATAAAACATTTGAAGATTATATTATTGATTTTCAGAATAAAATTCAAGAAATAAAAGGCTCTTTTGAAGATTTACTTAACCGTTTCGAACTCTTTATCTGCAATGAAATTGTAGGTAAAAAGGTTGGTTTTAAAACCTATAAATCAATTCTTCAAAAACGTTTTGCATCAATTAAAGAACACGAAGCACTTACAAAACATAAAGTGTTTTTACTCAGAGTTCAATCTAAGTTAGATGATAGAAATAGTTACTTAATGTCTATTTGTCAAGCATTAATAGGGAAGCCTTTAAACCAAATTAAAGACTCTGATGAAAAGCAATTGATGGGAAAAATGTCGTCAATAGTAAAAGAATTAGATAACCTAGTTGATTTAAATAAAGTAAAAATAGATGAAGGAGAACTTTTAATAAAATTCGAATTAACTACTAAAGATGAAGGAGGTAAAGAACAAATAGTTAGAATACCAAAAAATAAGCGTGACGAATTAGATAAAAAAGTAAAAGATATTTCTTCGCAATTAGATAAAAACGAAAGCTTAAAAATCCCTATATTAGTATCTCTATTAAAGAAAGCATTAGAAAAGAATGAGTAAACCAAGACATATCTTAGGTATATCAGGAGGAAAGGATAGCGCAGCTTTAGCAATATATTTAAATGATAAGTACCCAACGTTAGATTTTGAATATTATTTCTGCGACACAGGCAAAGAGTTAGACGAAACCTATGAGCTTATAAATAACCTAGAAAATTATTTAGGTAAAAAGGTTTTAAAATTAGAAAATGAAGAGCTTAAGAGTTCTAGTGACGCACCTTTTGATTATTATTTTAAATCTTTTAGAGGTTATTTGCCGTCGCCACAAGCACGTTGGTGTACTGCGTTAATGAAATTAAAACCATTTGAGAAATTTGTAAACGGAGAGCCAACGGTTTCTTATGTTGGTATTCGTGGAGACGAAGAACGTGAAGGATACATTTCTAGAGAGTCTAACATTCAATCCATATTCCCATTTAGAAGAAACATTTGGAGTAATGATGTGTTGACTAAACTTTTTAATCCTAAAAATCAAGAACAAGTATTATCTTTTTTTAACTCATATCATAAAGGAAATAAATTTGATAAAGTTTTAGATATTTTAAATGAACCAATCACTTTTGATAGAAATTATAAATCAGAAACAGAAAAAGCCATAAAATTAAAATTGAATACGTCTTTAGATTTGGGGATTCCAGAATTTAATAGAACTGTATTCGACTTTTTAAAAACGACCAATTGTCCATTAGCATCTCAAATAGATTTTGAACTTTTAGATAATGAAGACGTATTAGTTAGAGACGACATTTTTAAAATCCTTAGAGAGACAGGAATAGGTGTGCCCAAGTACTATGAGAAAATGGAATTTGAAGTAGATGGTCAAAAAGGAGAATATGCACGTAGTAGATCGGGTTGTTTCTTTTGTTTTTTTCAACAAAAAATAGAATGGATTTGGTTATACGAACAACATCCTGAACTATACAAAGAAGCAATGAAATATGAAAATGCAGATGAAATGTTTACTTGGGTGCCTAATGAATCCCTTGAAGAACTAATACATCCTGAAAGAGTGCGCCAAATAAAACTAGGACATATACAGCGTTCTAATAATAAAGAAAAATCAAAATCATCACCTTACCTTTTGGATATTCTAGAAGATACTGAGCGTGATGGTTGTAATACTTGTTTTTTGTAAACAAAACGTAAATAAATATTTTTTTGATACATAAAGAAGAAGAAAAGGAATTAAGTTTTTCGGTAGATTCTGGAATAATTAATCGTTTAGGGTTAGAACTTGTAGGTCGCTCTGAAACTGCTGTTTCAGAGTTGATTAAGAACTCCTATGATGCAGATGCTACAATTGTAAAGGTTTTATTTAAAAATACAGAAAAGAAAAAGGGTACTTTACTCATTGAGGATAATGGAGAAGGTATGGATTTTAAAGATCTAAAGAATGGTTTTATGCGTTTATCATCTACGGATAAAGTTCACAATCCTATTTCAAAAAAATTCAAACGAAAAAAGGCAGGAAAAAAGGGTATTGGTAGGTTTTCTACTCAGCGTTTAGGTTCTAAATTAACCATAATAACCAAAAAAGAAGGAATGCCTTTGGCTCTTAAGATAATTATTGATTGGGATTCATACCAAATAGATACTGAATTAAGCCAAATTAAAAATAAAGTCTCATACGAATCTTCTACATTAGAATACGAGCACGGGACACAAATTAAAATTGAAGGCCTTAGAGAAATATGGGAGAATGTAGAAATAAGAAGAGTTTATAGATATATTTCTAATTTATTACAACCTGATTTTTTATCTGATAGAACAAAAAATCTAAATATTGCTACGAATAAAAATAAGGATAACTCTTTTTCTGTTTACTGTTCTAGAATTCTTAAAGATGATATTGAGCCAATTCAAGTCAGTGCACCTGAAAAAATGGTTTTTAACAAAGCAATAGCTGAAATTAAAGGCTGGGTGGATCATAAAAACAATGGTTTTTGCTCCATTAAAAGTGCAAAATTTGAATTAGATGATAAGAACATACCTGTAGGTGCTGGTAATAAAAAAAATGAAATAGTAAAATTCTCTCAATTAAAAAATATACATTTTAAAGCATATTATTTTATTTATAATAGACCTGAATATTATGATTTTGATAATGATTTCACAAATTTAGAACTTAAAAGCATACAGAAAATTGCAGATGAATCAAGCGGAGTTAAATTATATAGAAACGGTTTTCGAGTTTACCCTTATGGTGAAAAAGGAAATGATTGGCTAAGTATAGATAGAAAGCTAGCTAAATTAAGAGGCGAAAACAAAATTAATATACCATTTGGAAATAATAATTTATTTGGGTTTATTGAAATTATTGACAAAGTTAATGACAAGCCAGTTTTTGAAGAAACCGCTAGTAGAGAAGGTTTAATAGAAGATAATACTGTATTTAAGGAATTACAAGAATTCGTATATAAAACGTTACACATTGCCATGCTCCGAGTAGCTAGTGCTGATAAGTTTCTAGAAGCAAAGAAGAGAAGAGAAAAAGAAATAAATGAAGAAAAAGAGTTTGTAGAGTATAAAAGAGAACGATTTGATGATATTAAAAGATCTGTTGTAGAGCTTCAAGAAAAAATCAAACAAGATGACCCTGATAAAGATGAATATTTAGCCTCTTTTTTAAAGGAGCTACCAAAGCAAATAGATGCCACTAAATATGAATTTGAAGAGCATATTAAAGAAAATGGAATGCTTAGAGTTTTAGCGGGTATAGGTTTAGTAATTGGGGAGTTTGTTCACGAAATTGAACAATTTGACACTATTTTTCACTAGCATCCGAAAGTCACTAAATTAAAAAGCCCTCAGAATCTTCTATTTTTGTTTTCGACAAAAAAAAGTTTAAATATGGGACTCTTCAGGCGAAACAAAAATAACAATAAGCCAGTACT
>Ga0316189_10003236_pt1 | contig 15823 bp, 14 predicted proteins | sample LowCovwburrow_MG_FD_204930 | JGI IMG/M metagenome (GOLD analysis project Ga0316189, IMG submission 204930) | Coastal sediment microbial communities from Maine, United States - Lowes Cove worm burrow | ecosystem: Environmental > Aquatic > Marine > Coastal > Sediment | place: USA: Maine... | reverse complement strand
CCGGGATTGATGCCAAAGCGCATATTGTCTTTAACCAGAGCCAGGTGGCGCAACATGCCGAACTTGCCTGGGTGTTTAACTGTGTGGCGCGCATGGGCTGGCTTAACCGCATGACCCAGTTCAAGGACAAGGCCGGCAAGAATGCCGAGAATTCTTCGGTCGGCCTTTATGCCTACCCGAACCTGATGGCGGCTGACATTCTGGTTTATCGCGCCACCCATGTGCCGGTGGGCGAAGACCAGAAACAGCACCTTGAACTGTCGCGCGACATTGCCCAGAAATTCAACAACGACTTTGCCAAGAGCATCAAGGGAGCCGGTTTCAAGGACGGGTTTTTCCCATTGCCGGAACCGCTGATCACCGGGGCGGCAACGCGGGTGATGTCGCTGAAAGACGGTTCGAAAAAAATGTCGAAATCCGATCCGTCTGATCTGTCGCGGATCAATATGGCCGATGATGCCGATACGGTGGCCCGCAAAATCAAAAAGGCCCGCACCGACCCGGACGCCTTGCCAAGCGAAGAAGACGGCCTGAAAGACCGGCCCGAAGCCGCCAATCTGGTGTCGATCTATGCGGCGCTGGCTGATAAAAGCAAAGCCGATGTTTTAAGCGAATATGGCGGGGCACAGTTTTCGGTTTTCAAACCGGCACTGGTTGATCTGGCGGTCGACAAACTCGGCCCGCTGGGCAGCGAGATGAAAAAACTGATGGCCGATAAAGCCTATATCGATGAGGTTCTGGCCGATGGCAGCGCCAGAGCCCGGGCCATTGCCGAACCGGTCATGGATGATGTCAAACGCATTGTCGGGTTTATCCGGGCGAAGTGAGTGTGGTATTGGGGGTTGGGTGTTCATATCTCCCATATGCCCCCTCCCTTAATCCCTCCCCACAAGGGGGAGGGAGATATAGACACACCCCGACGCCATCCGCAGTCAAACTCCGGTTAAGTTGAAAAGACAAGGAAACAGCGAGACGTCAAACATCGCACCAATCTCTGTATTTTATATAGGGCGCTTTGCAGGACGCCTCGCGCGGTGATTTTAAGATTACTTTGCATGATCACAAACAAGGTCGGGGTTGATCATAATGATCAACCCCGTGAATCTTGTTTGCTCTATAAAAGGCATCTGATTCACGCCTTGCTTTGCAAGGCGATCAGGTGCTTGTGCTCACCCGTATTATCCTCTTAAGCCCACAGGTTACGATTAGACCAAATGGGCCATCATGACTTCGGTGTCAGTCCAGAACATGCAACTTGTCTGCCGGTAAAGAAATCAGGCGCGTTACACTCCTGAAAGCCACCAGCTCACCGCCCTGTACCTCCACATGGTAACGCGAAACCATATTTCCTTGCGGGATACAGGTGATAGCGGACTTGTAGCATAATTGCAATCATAAGTCAAGAACAAATTAGCAACATATGTGATTTGACTAAGGATCCGCAGCGGAGGCGGTCATAACCGCCGACTGGGCCATCATGCTGAAAGCATGTCTACGACATGACGAGGCCCCGGCGCTTAATAGCGCCGCGCCCGCGCAGACCCGAGCAAAGCGAGGATACGCCGTGAGCGCAAACCCATCCTCACCGCATACCTCCGGCTATTTTCTCAAAACTATCAGGCAGTCTTAGGTTATAGCTGATATTTGCACGAACGTTCCGGTTCGGGAGTATAATTCCCGACCGGTAGGGGCATATAATTAAGCCCCAATCTGCTTAGGTGCAACAACCTCAATAGCTAGCTGAGCAATTGAAGGGGGAAGTTGCCCTTTGCTAACTTTCCTATCCAGATAATTCTTAAACTTCCCACCCTCTATATAATGCTCTTGCAACCATTCTCGGTAGGCACCAAGTGATGATAGTGGATAACACCAAGATACATGGGGGTTTGATTTTGATTGTGGATGTGAGTCTGGATAGTGATGTGGATACTTACATCGCGCTCCATATTGTTGTTCTAAATTTTTACTAGTCCAATATTTCGACCAATGCTGCCCGATTGATATATCAACAACAAATTTCTCATCAATATCAGCCCCTGCTTGTATCAGTTCATAAATAATTGTGTGAGCTTCATTAAAAACATGGAAGTAACCTTTCGGGGCAGAATGGTAATTCAGCTCAATACGCTGATGCCAGTTTTCAAATCTATTTTGATAAGCCCCTGTTGGATTATAACCAACCTGAATATAAATAAGATCCCGTAATTTTGAACCTGCCAATACTCTATAATTATCTCGCGCCTTAGCTTGACAGTTAACCCCAGCATCAAATGCATAGTATTCCAGAACCGCTAAGCATACATCCGATGGATAACAAAAATGCTTTACGCCCTTATGAAGTATTTCAATGTGCGCCGACTTAGTGGTAAATCCAGTTTTTGATAATGTGCTTTTGATTGATTCTATTCTAGGTTTTTGATCAATTTCAGCCCATTGTGAACTAATAGTTCCTATATGCGCATTTCTCACTCCACATAGTGCGGCCAGCCCGCGTTGATTTAGGTATGGTGTGCCATCAGAGAGCACCCCCATCCCTATTCCTTCAATTTCAGTGTCTTTCTCAATTTCAAGATCGAGAACCCCTTGAGCTGAGTTGATTTCCTTTCTACTTGAATTAGCCGCTAAAACACTGATTTTACTGGCATTGTAGATGATTTCCTTTGGAGTTGTATTTGCCGACTTAAGTACATTGTTTATTGTTGATTTAGTCATATTTATCGGCCTCCTTGGCCGTAATTTTGGAGGCGCTGTAGATATTTTTTGTTTGACAAATTGATGCAAAAATGCACAAATACTGTCGTTATAACAAAATAAAAACAGAGGCCTACGTTAACATTTAAAGTCGTCAGAACTTCCGATTCTGGCGACTTTTTACATTCTATCAGGTCACTATATGAACTTGCAAGAATTAGTGTGTTAATGAATCATAAACACAAGATGTAGCGTCTAGTTGTTGACAGAGTGTGGACAACTCATTTTTGCCGACAGTTATAAACAACTCCTTCCTATACCCCCACCCCCACCAAACCCCCACAAAACAAAATTCCCCCTTGAACGGCTGCGACAGATGCTTACTTTATATTCAATCCAGTTTACCTGAGCGGAATTATCGGGTATAGAACAGCATATTTTTACAGTGGAGCATTCATACAGATGTTTATTCAGACAGAAGCGACCCCCAATCCGACGACATTGAAATTTTTACCCGGTGAAACCGTGTTGAGCGGCAGCCCGGTTGATTTTCGTAAAGACAGCGACTTTTCAGGCTCGCCGCTGGCCAGCCGGTTGTTTGAAATTGACGGGGTTGACGGGGTGTTTCTGGGGGCGGATTTTATTACTGTTACCAAGAACAATGATGACTGGCAGCATTTAAAGCCTGCAGTCCTTGGTGCCATTATGGAGCATTACATGTCTGGCGCACCGGTGATGGAAGGTGACGGGGCCGGTGCGGCTGATAGTGGCGATTTTGATGAGGCGGATAGCGAGATTGTGGCCACCATCAAGGAATTGCTCGACACACGGGTGCGTCCGGCGGTGGCACAGGATGGTGGTGATATCACTTTCCACGGCTTCAAGCAGGGCATTGTTTTCCTGCAAATGAAAGGCGCCTGTGCCGGTTGCCCGAGTTCAACCGCAACCCTCAAGCATGGTATTGAAAACCTGCTCAAGCATTTCATTCCCGAGATTAAAGAAGTACAGGCGGTGGAATATTAATGTCCAAGGACGTTCTGAGCGATAAAGCCCTGGACCAGTTGTTCCGTACGGCCCGGTCGTTTAACGGCTGGCTTGATGAACCGGTCAGTGATGTGCAGCTACAATGCATTATCGATTTGATGAAAATGGCGCCGACCAGTGCCAATTGCCAGCCGGCAAGGATATTGTTTCTGAAGTCAGACGAAGCCAAAAACCGCCTCAAGCCGCACCTGATTGAGGGCAATGTCGAGAAATCAATGACAGCCCCTGTGGTGGCGATCATCGGTCATGATCTGGCGTTTTATGAAAACCTGCCCAAATGGTTCCCGCACACCGATGCCAAAAGCTGGTTTGTCGGCAATGAAGAGCTGATCAACACCACGGCGTTTCGCAATGGCACTTTGCAAGGGGCCTATCTGATGCTGGCGGCGCGTTCGCTCGGTCTTGATTGCGGGCCGATGTCGGGCTTTGATAATGCCGCTGTCGACAAAGAGTTTTTTGGCGCTGAAGAAGACCGTCATATCCGCTCGAATTTCATCTGCGGCATCGGCGTTGGTGATCCGGCATCGATTTTCGAGCGCAGCCCGCGTCCGACATTTGATGATCTGGCGAAAGTCCTCTAGACTGAATCAGTCTAGATTTATGTCGCTCACGCAAATTTTGCTCTGCAAAATGCTCCGCGCGGGCGGCGCAGGGGCGCCGGGCCGCAGTCGCGACCTTGAGCGTCTCAATTGAAAATATGATCCGCTCTAACCCACCAGAATAGAACAACTCTTTATGTACATTCTTGGCGTCGATACCACGCAGGCGGCCTGTTCGGCGGCAATTTATGATACTTCCCGTAAGCGCATTTGCGCCCGTGTCTGGCAGGAAATGCCGCGCGGCCATGCTGAGGCGTTGCCGGGTATGGTTATGACTGTGCTGGATGAGGCCGGGCTGTCGTTCAGTGACATTGGCAAGCTGGCAACCACGATCGGGCCGGGCACCTTTTCCGGGGTGCGGATTGGTCTTTCCGCCGCACGCGGGTTTGCGCTGGCGCTTGATTTGCCGCTGGTCGGGGTGACATCACTGGAAGCCATTGCAACAGCCGTTGAGGATTATCACAACAAAACCGTTGTCGCAGCCTTTGATGCCCGGCGTGGCGAGGTTTATGTGCAGGTGTTTGTCAATGGCGACGCATCACCACCACCACAGCTGTTAAGTGTTGATGATGCGGCAGCCTTGTGTGATGTGCCGGATGCTGTGATTGTTGGCACAGCCAGCGAGATGCTGGCTGAGTTGAACCCGCATTTGCATATGAGCCAGGCCCCTGCCCTGCCCGATGCGGCCATTATTGCGCAACTTGCCAGCGATCGCGCCCCTTCAGGTCCGGTGCAACCGCTTTATCTGCGCAAGGCCGATGCCAAGGCGCAGGTGCCGCTTTTGCATATTGAGCCGGGCAAGCTGGTGCTGGTTGAGGCGATGCCTGCCCATAGCGAGGTTTTGGCCGCTATTCATGCGCAAGGCTTTGCCAACCCGTGGTCAGCACAAAACATTGCCAGCTGTCTGGCCACACCCGGCACATGCGCACTGCTGGCCTGTGATGGGCGCGATAACAGCCAGCCGCTGGGGTTTATCATCTATCGCGATGTGGCCGGCGAGCGCGAAATTCTGACCCTTGCGGTGCGGCTTGATGCGCGGCGGCGGCAGGTGGCCAGTTTTTTAATCAAGGCAATGACAAAAAATGCCATTGATCAGAACATTGCCAGGATTTTTCTGGAAGTCAGTGAAAACAATTTTGCCGCCAAAGACCTTTATGCCAAATCGGGCTATAAGCAAAGTGGCTGCCGTAAAAACTATTACACAGAAAATGACGGGCAGAAATCGGATGCGATACTCATGCAGCATGACCTCAAATAGGCCATATCATTTGCGCATCGCGTCGCAAGCCGTTATATCTTCATTCAAGAGGGAATGTAATGAACGATATTGAAAAAACCTGCCTTGAAAAAGGCATGCGGATGACAGGACAGAGACGGACAATTGCGCGCGCTATTGCCGGGTCTGATGATCACCCCGATGTGGAGGAACTGCATCGGCGCGCCGCCAGTGTTGATGACAATATTTCCATTGCCACGGTTTATCGGACGGTCAAGCTGTTTGAAGATGCAGGCATTCTCGAACGCCATGATTTTCGCGAAGGCCGGGCCCGTTATGAGCCGGTGACCGAAGAACACCATGACCACCTGATCGATATGAATTCCGGTGATGTAATTGAGTTTCGCAATGAGGAAATTGAAGAATTGCAACGGGCTGTCGCCAAAAGGCTCGGCTACAAGCTGATTGATCACCGTCTTGAACTTTATGCCGTCAAACTGAGGCCCGATGAAAAGAATTAAAGCTGGATTTGTTCTCACCAAGGTGGGGTTGAGCATTTTGCCGGTTATGGCGGTGCAGGCGGTTTTTCGGCAGGTTTCGCCACGCATGGCGCAAAAGTTCCCGCAAAAATATTATCGCTGGCTGAACCGGACGATGACAGCACGGGTTACAATTAGCGGACAAGCTGTTTGCGATGAGCCGTGCTTGCTGATCGCCAACCATGCCTCATGGCAGGACATTTTATTGCTGGGCGGCACCATGCCAATTTCATTTGTCGCCAAGAGTGAAGTGGCTGAGTGGCCGGTAATCGGCAAGCTGGCCAAGCTGGGGGGCACGCTATTTATTGACCGGACACGACGACATGCGGCCGGCACCACCAAAAATGAAATGCAGGAGCGGCTGGAATCGGGTGGCTCGATTGTGCTGTTTCCCGAAGGCACCACTAATGACGGCAATCAGGTTCTGCCATTCAAATCTTCGCTGTTTGGTGCCAGCCAGCTTGAAATTGATGGCAAGCCGGTCAAGGTTCAACCGGTTTCCATTGCCTATCAAAAGGTCTGGGGCCTGCCGATGAGCCGTGAACGGCGGACGCTGTTTGCCTGGCCCGGTGATATCGGCTTTGGTGCCCATCTGTGGCGCAATCTGATAAGCGGGCCTCTGGAAGTGACCATTCATTTCCACCCGGCAACAACAATTTCAGAAGCCGGATGCCGGAAATCCCTGACCAGATTTTGTGAAGAACAGGTCAAGGATGGTCTGGCAGAGCTTCTAGCCAACTGCAATTGATGTGTAATTGTTTGTATCATTCACAGCAAAAGTCCTATATGAAGCGACAAAATCCTGATTATTATTGGTTATTATGAACGCTGAACCTTCAAAAAAGGTTTTTATTAAAACCTATGGCTGCCAGATGAATGTCTATGATTCAGAGCGCATGAATGATGTGCTTAGTACGCTGGGCTATGGGGCTACTGAAACCCCTGAAAATGCTGATCTGATTATCCTGAACACCTGCCATATCCGTGAAAAGGCGGCTGAGAAGGTTTATTCTGAAATCGGCCGGTTGCGGTCACTCAAACAGGCGCGGCTTGAAGAGGGCAAACAGGCGGTAATTGCGGTGGCTGGGTGTGTGGCACAGGCTGAAGGTGAAGAGATTGTCCGCCGTGCTCCGGCTGTTGATCTGGTTTTCGGCCCGCAGACCTATCATCGATTGCCACAATTGATCCAGTCGGTGACAGCCGATGGGCCTTTGAAGCGTAAAAAAATCATCGAGACAGAGTTTCCGGCCGAAGACAAATTTGCTGCTCTTGAAGATGAAAAAACCGGCAAGCGCCTGATGCGCGGGGTCAGTGCCTTTGTGACGGTGCAAGAAGGCTGTGACAAGTTTTGCAGTTTTTGTGTTGTGCCGTTCACCCGCGGGGCAGAGTTTTCCAGACCGGTGGCCCAGATTGTAACTGAAACCCGTGAACTGGCCGCAGCCGGGGTGCGCGAAATCACCCTGCTTGGGCAAAACGTCAATGCCTATCTCGGTGATGATGAAAACGGCAAACCTTGCACACTTGGCCGGTTGCTTGAGCGTCTGGGTGAAATCGATGGCATTGAACGGCTGCGCTTTACCACCAGCCATCCGCGCGACATGGATGATGAACTTGTTGATGCCCTTGCCAATAATCAAAAGGTTATGCCGTATCTGCATCTGCCGGTTCAGGCCGGGTCTGATACAGTGCTTAAAGCCATGAACCGCCAGCACACAGCAGAGCACTATATCTCTCTGATCGAAAAAATCCGCAAAAGCCGGCCCGATTTGGCCTTGTCTGGTGATTTTATTGTCGGTTTTCCCGGTGAAACAGATGCTGATTTTGAAGATACGCTGGCCCTTGTGCGCAAGGTGACCTATGCACAGGCCTATTCCTTTAAATATTCGGTTCGCCCCGGCACCAAAGCTGCTGATATGGCTGATCAGGTGCCTGAAGAGGTAAAAGCCGAGCGACTTGCCCGCTTGCAGGTGCTGCTCAATGAGCAGCAATTACAGTTCAACCAGACCTTTATGGGTGCCGAATTCGACCTGCTTTTGGAACGCACTGGACGGCGGGAAGGGCAGCTTGTGGGCCGTTCTCCCTACCTGCAATCTGTGCATATTGATGGAAATGGCCATAAAATTGGTGAAATTGTACGTGTATGTGTCGATAATGTTGGCCCTAACAGCCTTTCTGCCCATATAGTGGAGTGATTATGACGTTAAGGAGACTTCTCAATTGCCTCCGGTAAGCTTAACCGGCACAGTTCAGAGCGAAACGGACCCTCACACTGGTGATTTCAGTGTGATCAAGTCTTTTGGTGATAACCGAGAGTTATCCCTGCTGTTTGGTCAGCATGATGAGCATCTTAAAATTATTGAACAGCAGTTGCAGGTTGTTATTACACCGCGCGGCAACAAGCTTGCCATTCGCGGCAGCAAAGCTGCGTGTGAGAACGCACTGACTGTTCTCGACAATCTTGTCAACCGTATCTCCAACCAACTGGACGTCACCGCTGGCGACGTTAAAGGAGCCATCCGCATGTCACTGGACACTGCACCTGAAAATAAACCGGAACGAATTATCCAGATCAAAACCCACCGCAAGGTCATTTCACCGCGCTCACCCGGTCAGGCGAAATACATTTCCGCGATTGCCGATAATGAACTGGTGTTTGGCACCGGACCGGCAGGTACCGGTAAATCCTATCTGGCTGTGGCCTGTGCGGCCCAGGGGCTATTGGAGGGCCGGATTGAACGGATTATCTTTTCCCGCCCTGCTGTTGAGGCCGGGGAAAACCTCGGCTTTTTACCCGGCGACATGAAAGAGAAGGTCGATCCGTATCTGCGACCACTTTATGATGCACTTTATGATGTCATGCCGCACGTGAAGGTCGAACAATATATTGCCGATGGTACAATCGAGATTGCGCCACTGGCCTTTATGCGCGGGCGGACACTGTCGTCTTCATTCATCATTCTTGATGAGGCCCAGAACACCACCCAGCAGCAAATGAAAATGTTTTTAACCCGTTTGGGTGAAGGCAGCCGGATGATTGTCAATGGTGACCCGTCACAAGTGGATCTGCCCGATAAAGTCGTTTCGGGACTTTCCCATGCCACCGGTCTGCTTGAAAAAGTCAAAGGCATTGCTCATATAACCCTGACCGAAAAAGACATTGTTCGCCATCCGCTGGTTTCTCGGATTGTCGGTGCCTATGATCGGGAATATCACCGCGACAAAACAACAGGTAAGAAAAATTGAGTGACAGGCTTTTGGCAGATGGTTCCCTGGAGCTGCGCGTTGATGAAAAAAACTGGCGGCAAATAGACAATCTGGCCGAGGTCATTTCCAGCGCTTTCAACGCTGCGCTTGTGGTTGGCGACCGGTTGGCTGATGCTTTGGACAATAATGTTGGCGCAACAATCGTTCTGGCCAATAATGATCGGGTAATGCAGTTGAATGACCAGTGGCGGTCTAAACCGCAACCGACCAATATTCTGTCGTTCCCGGCCCCTGAAGGCGAGAGAGATGAAAATGGCAACCGCTATCTGGGTGACATGATATTGGCTTTTGAGGTGGTGGCCAGAGAATCCGAACAACAGGGAAAGGCTTTGGCAACACATTTATGCCATCTTGTTATACATGGTGCGCTGCATTTGCTCGGCTATGATCATCTGGAAGATACTGAGGCCGAGAAAATGGAGAAGCTGGAGAAAAGGGCAATGCAAGCGCTTGATTTACCAGATCCGTATCTGCCGGTTTCAGCAGAGCAGGAATATGCAGTAAAGTAATGTCGAAAACTGATAACATGACTGACGATAGCTTTAATGACCAACAAGCCGGGCAAAGTGACGGGCGGTCGTTCTGGTCGAAACTGCAGAACTTCTTTTCTTTTGGCAAGGACAGTGACCTGCGGCAAAGTCTGGAAGAAGTAATCGAGCAGCACGAAAGTGCCCCGGAAGACGGGCTGGTGCGGCCTGAAGCCCGCTTGATGATGCTTAACCTGCTTAAATTCTGGGACTTACGGGTTGATGATATCATGGTGCCGCGAGCCGATATTATCGCCATTGAGGATTCATCCAGTGTCAATGATTTGCTCGATATCTTTTCTGAGGCAAATCACTCACGCATTCCCATTTTCAGGGATACGCTTGATGACCCTTGCGGCATGGTTCACATCAAGGACCTTATGCGCTGGCTGACCGTTGGTGAAAAAGCCACACCGGCCAAAAAACCCGGCACCGGCAACAAAAAAACCAATGGCCACAAAACCCGGCCCCTGCACCGCTCACCAAACCGCAATATAAAAATTGCCGATACAAAGATTATCCGCGAAGTGTTGTTTGTTCCACCATCCATGCCGGCATCTGATCTGCTGTTGAAAATGCAGTCTGTACAAATTCATCTGGCCATTGTGGTCGATGAATATGGCGGAACTGATGGGCTGGTTTCCATTGAAGACGTGGTCGAGGAAATTGTCGGCGAGATTGCTGATGAGCATGACGATACTGATGATTTTCTCGTCAAGACCCCCAATGGAAACTATATCGCTGATGCGCGTACGCCGATTGAAATGGTTGAGCAGGTCCTGAACATTGACCTGTTGCCTGATGAACAGGATGACAATGCCGACACTCTGGGCGGCTTTGTTTTTTCCATGCTGGACCGGGTGCCGGTACGTGGTGAGCTGATACGCCATAACAGCGGTATCGAATTTGAAATCATGCAGGCTGATACACGACGGGTCAAGCGGCTGAAAATTCATGTTCAACCATCAGACAGCAATTCATAAGCAGGGATGCCCGGTTTGAACCATAGTCCGGCCCCCCTTCAACGTCACTTTTTAGATCATTTATCCTGGCGGCAACATGCCATGGTTGCCTTTGCAAGCGGCATTGTTGCCAGTCTTGCCTTGCCGCCTGCCGGGTTGTGGCCAGCTTTGTTTGTGGCTTTTCCGGTTCTGGCATTGCTGCTTGATGCGATTGACCGGCAAGCAACACTGCGCCCAGCCTCACTGACCCGACGTTTCAGGGCGGGGTTTTTTTGTGGCTGGTGGTTTGGGTTTGGCTATTTTGTTGTGTCTTTATACTGGATTGGTGCCGCCTTTTTGGTCGAAGCTGATAAATTTGCCATCCTTTTGCCGTTGGCTGTTGCGGCCTTGCCTGCCGGGCTGGCGATTTTCTGGGGGCTGGCCGGCGGGATTGCCATTTTGTTGTGGCGGCCCGGTATTCACCGCCTGCTGGTGCTGACCAGCGTTCTGACCTTCATGGAATGGCTTCGCGGCTTTGTCTTTACCGGTTTTCCGTGGAATACCATCGGCTATGCCAGCACCGGCATGGCAGGTGTTGAGCAATTGGCAGCATTTTCAGGGTTATATGGGGTCAGTTTTTTCATTCTGATCTGCTCTTTGGCACCGGTGCTGGTTGTGTCGCGCCCTGTTCAGCCTGGCAATTATGTTCTTGCAGGTTTTCTGCTGATAGCCTTGTTTGCAACCTGGTTTGTCGGCTACCAGCGCGCCCTGACCCCTGAAGAGTCGTCATCGGCGACAGGCCCGATGGTGCGTATTGTCCAGGCCAATATTGATCAGCAGAAAAAATGGGACAGGGCTTTCAGGCAGAAGAATATCGACAAATATTTTCATCTGACACAAGCCGGTCCCTCAAAAAACCCCCATGATCTCAATACAGTAGATATTGTTGTCTGGCCGGAGACCGCTTTGCCAGCTCTATATGATGAAAATCCGGTTTTGCAAAAACGGGTTGCTGACCTGCTGCCACAAAACACAAGTTTGTTGATGGGCGCCATGCGCAGAGAAGGGCAAGGTGGGGCAGAGGCGGCAAAGCCCAGATACTTCAATTCTGTAATGGCCATCAATTCCGATGGACGGATTGATGCTATTTATGACAAGTTTCATCTGGTGCCCTTTGGTGAATATCTGCCCGGCGAAAAGTGGCTGGCACCGCTGGGCCTGCGAAAGATCGTTCCAATTCCGGCAAGCTTCAGTACCGGTTCAGGTCCACGCAGCCTCAAGATCAGGGGGCTTCCGGCTTTTTCTCCCCTGATCTGCTACGAGATTGCCTTTAGCGCGCAGATCATCAACCATGATGATCGACCCAAATGGATAGTCAATGTCACCAATGATGGCTGGTTTGGTCGCACAGCAGGGCCTTATCAGCACCTTGAGCAGGCCAGATTCCGGGCGATAGAACAGGGCCTGCCGGTTGTCCGTGCGGCAAATACAGGTATTTCTGCACTCTTTGATGCGTATGGGAATGTTATCGACTCTTTGCCACTTGGCAAAACCGGGGTTATTGATGCCAGATTGCCAAAACCCATCCCACCAACCATCTATGCCCGCTATGGAACTTCTGCAACAATTCTGCAAATTCTTGTTATGCTGAACATCTTAATGATCCTTGCTCACCTCTTGACAAATATCAGAAAACCCTCATAAGTTGTACCCAGGTGGTGCTTTTCCCGTCCCTGTCTGCCTGCATTTACGCTTTAGTGTATTTTTATTTTGCATTGGGCATAAGCTGTGTAATATGTATGCAAATGAATGTTTGCACTTTTCACAAACCGTTCAGGTCGGGGGCTTTCGATCTGAGGAAAAAATGACTAAAAAAAATCCCAATCCAATTGATGTTCACGTCGGTAATCGTGTTCGTATGAGACGTATGCTTGTTGGCATGAGCCAGGAAAAACTGGGCGATGCACTTGGGTTAACGTTTCAGCAAGTCCAAAAATATGAAAAAGGTGCAAATCGCGTCAGTGCCAGCAGGCTTTACCAAATGGCCAGCACACTTGGTGTTCCCATACAGTTTTTCTTTGATGATATTCCCGTATCCAATCAGGCGACTAACCCTGAAGGTATGGCCGAGAGTGACAGTGCCGGTGTTTTGATGGATTTCCTCAATTCTTCCGAGGGCTTTCAAATGGGGCGGGCTTTCAGCTCTATTGAAGACAGCAATGTCCGGCGCCGTGTTCTTGATCTGGTTAAAGCGTTGTCAGCATCGCAATCAGAGTAATCTCTGAAGTTTAAATCGCTACCAGCAACTTTACCTGCAAGCTCTGTATAAAATTTGATACAGGGTTCGATGAGTCACGTTTTAAATGGTTGACCATTGTGCAAAAGCTTGGCAAAGAGACATGTAGAATTCTTTATATGAGGCACGGCAACGTGTTTGCGTCCCAAGCATCTCATGCATGCCTTGGGATGTTTTGTTCTGGAGATTTAAATAAATGACGCGTAAAAATTTTCTTTTTACCAGTGAATCTGTTTCTGAAGGTCACCCTGACAAGGTTTGTGACCGTATCTCTGATGAAATTGTTGATCTGTTTTACCGCCAGGCTGTTATCGATGGTCTTGACCCGGCTCATGTGCGGTCAGCCTGTGAAACACTGACCACCACCAACAAGGTTGTTGTGGCCGGAGAATATCGCGCCTCTGAGTCTGTTACAAAAGGCATGATTGAAGATACCGTGCGCAAGGCGATCAAGGATATCGGCTATGAGCAGGAGGGATTTCACTGGCAAACTGCCGATGTCGAAATTCTGCTGCATAGCCAGTCAGCCGACATTGCCCGGGGCGTTGATGCGTCCAATGACAAGGAAGAAGAAGGGGCAGGTGATCAGGGCATCATGTTCGGCTATGCCTGCCATGAAACCCCTGATCTGATGCCGGCACCGGTTTATTATTCACACAAGATCCTCGAACGTCTGGCAGAGGTTCGCCACTCTGGTGAGCAAACTGTGCTCGGGCCTGATTCAAAAAGCCAGATCACCGTTCGTTATGAAAATGAAAAACCTGCCGGCATTGCCGAAATTGTCGTCTCGCACCAGCACCTCGATGAAAACCTGACGTCACAGGACATGAGCGAAATCATCACGCCTTATGTTAAAGAGGTCATCCCGGAGGGCTGGATTAGTGACGAGACTGTCTGGCATATCAACCCGACCGGAAAGTTCTTTATTGGCGGCCCTGATGGTGACTGCGGCCTGACCGGACGCAAGATCATTGTCGACACATATGGCGGGGCGGCACCGCATGGCGGCGGGGCGTTCTCGGGCAAAGACCCGACCAAGGTGGACCGGTCAGCCGCCTATGTGTCGCGCTATCTGGCCAAGAATGTCATTGCGGCAAATCTGGCCGAACGCTGCACCATTCAGCTTTCCTATGCCATTGGTGTTGCCCGGCCACTTTCGATCAATGTCAACCTGCATGATACGGGTTATGTCAGTGAGGAAAAACTGGAACAGGTGATCAGTGAAATCATTGACCTGCGGCCACATGGCATACGCGAGCATCTGCAACTGAACCGGCCCATTTATGCCCGCACAGCTGCTTATGGCCACTTTGGCCGCACACCTGATGAAGATGGCGGCTTCTCATGGGAAAAAACCGATCTGGTTGAGAGCTTAAAAAAGACCTTTGCCTAACGCCTCTCATCTATAATATATCCCGGAAACTTCATCGTCATTCCTGTGTCTGTCACAGGGTGACGAGCTGTGCATGTTGAAACAGATGAAACAACTGAACCGGTTAGAATGATGACGGGAAAAGACGATAAATTTCGGCCTGACAACAAGTTCTATGGGCGGATTAAAGGGGTGCGGTTAAGCGCCCGGCAGGCCGGTCTGGTTGAGGACCTGTTGCCGAAGGTGCGGGTGGACTTGAGCCAGCCACTCAGCTTTGCACAAAATGATGTCTGGCTGGAAATCGGTTTTGGCGGCGGCGAACATCTGGCATGGCAGGCCACACACAACCTGCAAACCGGCATTATCGGTGCCGAACCATTTATTAACGGCATTGCCAAACTGCTGGTCGCCATTGCCGAAAATGGCCTTAACAATGTCCGCATTCATGACACCGATGCCCGCACCCTGGTACCGGCCATCCCGGATGGGAGCCTGTCGCGGATCTATCTGCTTTACCCTGACCCGTGGCACAAACAGCGCCACCGCAAGCGGCGCTTTGTCAATGACGAGACAATTGGCCAGTTTCACCGGATGCTGAAACCGGGCGGCCTGTTCCGGTTTGCCAGTGATATAGAAGATTATGTCAACTGGACTGTCTCGTTCATCGATCGCCACGGCGGCTTTGATTATGCCGGGAATTGTCCGGCCGACTGGCGCCAGCCGTTTGAGGACTGGCAGCAGACACGCTATGAGAAAAAGGCCCTGCGCGAAGGCCGCCAGCCGTCTTACCTCAGCTTTGTTAAAAGGTGAAACGGTTACACTTGCGAAACCTGTAAAATAGTGTATACAGGCAGGGAATTTTTCATTCTCATAAATCTGAAATTTCAGATTGCCACAAGGCAAATTGAGAGTGGGTCCACCGGGCCCGCTTTTTTTGTGTTTGTGTTATGGGATTTAAGCGAATGGGTGCCCAGATGGACACAAGTGACCGTCACGAAGCTGAACGGCTTGATGACGCAATGCAACAACGACTGGTGCGTGAAACCGGACCGGCCCTGACAATTGCCAGAATTGCCGAGCCGGTACTGGATGATCTTGGCTTTCGGCTGGTGCGGGTGCGGGTTTCAGGCCAGGGCAACAGTGAATTGCAGATTATGGCCGAGCGCCCGGACGGCACATTAACCATTGATGATTGTGTGACGATCACCCGTGGTTTGTCGCCGGTGCTTGATGTTGAGGACCCGATTGCCGGTCAGTACAGGCTCGAAATCTCTTCTCCCGGCATTGACCGACCGCTGGTGCGTCCTTGTGATTTTGAAAATCACGCTGAATTT
>Ga0316189_10003234_pt1 | contig 15825 bp, 12 predicted proteins | sample LowCovwburrow_MG_FD_204930 | JGI IMG/M metagenome (GOLD analysis project Ga0316189, IMG submission 204930) | Coastal sediment microbial communities from Maine, United States - Lowes Cove worm burrow | ecosystem: Environmental > Aquatic > Marine > Coastal > Sediment | place: USA: Maine... | reverse complement strand
ATGATGTTTTTGACGTAGTGACCACAACAAACACTACTGGCTCACCTAGAAGTGGTAGTATAACAGTATCAACAACAGCAGGTTCTCCTAGTATAACAAGAACAATAACGATAGACCAATTAAGCGGATTCGAATAAAAACGTAAATTTACAACATGGCAAGAATAGAAACATACCCACCCGATTACGTAATCACACCTAACGATAAGGTGATAGGTACCGATGGGGATAACACCAACGCAACTAAGAATTTCCCAGTAATAGCCATGCTCGACTATTTGGGAACCAACTTCAACCTGCAATCCGCAGACTTGGTGTACAATTACACGATTGATAATGAGAATACGTTACTCGATGGTCAATTTACATCCAACAATAGATTGGATACTACACCTTTGTTTGCAAATATTACCACATTATACGTATCAAAAACCACAGTATTTGGGAGACTGATTGACGATTACATTCAAACGGTGAGCGATGAGACTTATTCTTTCATGATTTATGACTTTGCTAATTACAATAACTTTGGTTTCTACAGTATAGTTTCTGCTGTGAGTCTAAACTCGGATACATTTACATTGACCGTAACATTTAACTCTGGTAATGGTGCCCCAATCGAAGGTCTTTCACATGGTTTAAAGGTTTACCCTCCAACTGGTGGAGTAGGTGGTCTACAGAATATAGTAGAAGATATAACACCAGAGTTAGGTGGTAATGTAGATATGCAAGGTTTTAGTATCGAATCGACAGTAGGTGGTGCTGTTTTTTCATTACTGAGTACAGGTGGTACTAGACGTGCAAAATCTGTATGGCAGACTAATGATATATATAGCCCTGTAAACTTCACTGGCTCAACAGCCCCAAATAACCCAGAAGGTCTTTTCGCAAACTTTATCACAGGAGAATGGACAATAGGGGCAAATAGAATATTAACAACACTTGATTTAGGTGACTTTGTAACAACTAACACAACACAGACAATTACTGGTAGTAAAATATTTGAATCTATCTTAATTGATGATGCATTACCATTTGTAAAAAGGTTAGGTAATATAGTAAGTTCTAGTCAAGGTTATTTATATTTTAAAACAGACAATACACTTAATATTTCAGTCGGTACAGGTACTGCTGCTCATAATGCAAGTATTGGGGGAATAGATTCCTTTACTGCAACTAGAAGTTTTACGCTACAAGATAAATCTGGTACACTTGCTCACTTAGATGATATTCCTGCATATTCAGTCCCAACTCAAGGAACATGGACACCAACCCTTACTGATTTAGGTGGCGGAGCAACTTATTCTGCCTCATCTAGTTGTCATTATGTGAGAACTGGAAACTTGGTTCATATTTATGTAAACCTTACTTCTTGGACTACTACAGGCACACCGACTGGTGTTTTTGAAATGACTTTACCTTTTAATTCAGACCTACCTTTTCAGCCTTTAGTAATGGGTCAGTTGTTTTATGGTTCTGGTGGAGGTAGTCCTTCACCATCCCCAACAACTCAAGTAATACCTCATGTTTATTCAGCAGCAGACAACAAAATAAGATTAATTGAGTTTCCAAGCACAACAAATTTACAAAATAAGACTTGGGTAACTAATGGATTTTTAAGATTTAGCGGAACTTACATAGCACAGCCATAAGTGCATAGTTAGGTGGTATCAATTATTATTTGTACATTTGTACTCTAATTGAACGTTTAACAATAAAAATAGAATTAAAATGGAAAGATTTAACAAATTATCATCAGTACTTCGTTACGTAGGTTTGAACTTAAACCCTGCAATCCTTGAAGTAGTCATTACTCTTGACGAGAAATTAACAAAGGGGGATTTAAGCCTTGACCAGATTGATGCAGTTGTTGCAGCTATCGATGCTAAGAATGCACCTGCAGATTCACCAAATGAGGCTCCTACCAAGGGTAAGAAACTGGTAAAAGCGTAATGAACTCGCTTTCAAAATATCTAATAGCACTTGTCATTGGGATTGTCCTAGGGGCAGGTGCTGTTTTTTATATGGACAGATGTCCAGAGCCAGTCGCAACCGTGGTAACACAAACCGATACTATATACAAGACAGTTGTGGATTCTACTGAGATTAAGTTCTTGAAGGAAGAGTTGGCAAAGGCGAAAGCTAATGTTGAAACTGTAATAATAAATGTACCTGCAGAGAACCCAATGGGTGGGGAACCTGTGTTCAGAGAGGTTGAAACCCAAAAGTATACTGGTACCGAGGAATTGGATAATGGTACCATAGAGTATGAAATATACGCAGATAGTCTATACACCTATAAATTCAACTTAGAGACTAAGGAAACAATCATAAACAACACCACAACCATCACCAAGTGGGACACAAGTTCACGTTTGTACCTAGGTGGAGGATTAGACTTCAATGTCGTAAATAAGCTACCAGAGGCAGCGTCTGTAGGTTTGATGTACAATCGAAAGCAGAGGTGGGCTATTGGAGCCACAATAAACAATAACTTCTCAGGTCTTCTACCTACAGAGAATGCCACCACAGTAGGTGTCAAGTTCTGGTGGGGGTTGGGTAAACGAAAACAGTAGTTCGAACACCGCTGAACCCTTATTAGGTAAGTCAAGTGTCCCAGTCGAACTCTTTTGCTAGACCTCCATTAACTTGGGGGTCTTTTGTTTTTATAATATTTGCTATCTTTGTACCAAGCAGTATAATCTAAAATATATTCAAATGATACGAAAAATTAGCATAGGCGTGGACTATAAAGACGCAATGCACTACACAGTAGGACAATTCATGAGGGGTCAAACTATTCATGCAATTAGACAAATAAACTCTAAACATTACGAAATATACATTACCGATAAGGATAATGTAACTTTTCTTTGGAAATCAATCGTCAACATGCCAGTAGTTGTGGAGCAAGACATTGATGCTTTTTCCAATTTCGAAAAGGTAGTATGAGGTCACCACTAGATTTCTTGGTAACACCTAAGCACAAAAAGTATAACTCTACTACTCAGATAGGAGATGTAGAGTTCACAAAGGCTGTGTCTATAGAGAACGCCAAGGACGTAAGTAAAGAAGGAGTCGTACTAGCTGTCCCATACAACTACAATGGGGCAATAGAGGTAGGCGATGAGGTTCTTTTACACCACAACATCTTTAGGGATTACTATGACCAAAGTGGTGACTTCAAGCATAGTCGTGCCCATATCTATGATGGTATGTACCATTGCATAGAGGAAGAGATATTCTTGTTCCGAAAGGGTTCCGAATGGGTTCCGAACATGGACTACTGTATTGTAGAACCAATACTGGAAGATACCATATCGTTACTTGATAAGGGAGCACTTGCACACACGGGTAAAATTTACCTTTCAAACACACACCAGAGTAAAGAACCTATAGGATTTACCCCTGAGTCTGAATATGAGATTGAAATTGATGGTAAGTTCTACTATAGAATGAAGGACTCAGATATATGCCTATACGAGAGATTTGAATTATGATTGGATTAGGGAGTGACATAGAACTGGCGATTGACACCATACTTGACGGTCTGGAGTTACCGATTGACCTATCCACAGTAGAGGATAACAGGTTACGTCAAGCTATGGACTCTAAGGTCTCAGCGTTTAAGTACACTAAGGAATTACTTGACAAGTGGATAAACTCACCCAACAAGCCTAGTGAAGAGAAATTCAAGAGTTACATTACCCGTCTAGTCGATACTGGGGATTCTTCCATAGGCAGTTTAAGACAGGCACTTCGTAAGAAGATTGACTATGCCGACCTAGACCCTACTAAGATACCAGAGGCTGTGAAGGCTAAATCTAGTATCCTGCAGTACATCCACCAGTTGGATACTTCCTTGATGGAACTTAGGATTCAGATTGAGCAGGACAAGTTCAACCTATCCGATAGAGAGTTCAAGGTTGGGTTCCCAGAGAGGTTCGCCAATGGTGAGTTCTTTCCAGAAGAGAATTATCATACCGAGTGGTATAATTCAGATGAGGATGCCGTGATGATTTGCCCAAAGGGAACCAAGGGTGAGATAATTGAGATTGAAGGGTTAAGGGTACAACTGCCAAAGAAACCCAAGAAGGCAGACATACTGTTTTCAAATCTACCAAAGAAGGAGCAATACTGGAAGAGGGAGGAATTACCAGACGGTATAAACCCTGACACCGAGGATGCATTTGCCGACTACATCTACACACAGTTTAGACGTAGGCGAGAGGGTGTATGGTTCATGAACAACGGTAAAGCCGAGTATATGACTGGGCACATGTGGTTTGCACTAGAGCATTGCAAGATGCGTGATACTGGTGGTTACATGGATTTCCGATATGCCCAGATGGAGATGTACTACTTTGCAGAGGCGTGTATCAGGGATAGACGTGCCCTAGGTGAACTCTTCGTAAAGTCAAGACGTACAGGATTTACGTACATCATCTTAACAATTATGTTGAACGATGCTACCATGACCAAGAACGTCAACATAGGTATGACATCTCAGTCGGATGCCGATGCCAAGAAAGCATTTGTTAAGTTCAGCTACATGTTCCAGAACTTACCGTTCTTCTTCCGTCCTGTTGTTAAGGGGGCTGTGGATTCGCACAAGATACTGGAATTTGCTAAACCGTCAGATAAATCTAAGGCAGCTAAACTTGCCAGATTGAACAAGACCGAGGACTACTTAAACACTATCATAGATTTTCAACCAACCAAGGATGGGTCTTATGATGGTCAACGTCTATACAGGTACCTAGGGGATGAGGCATCCAAGTGGCAGAAACCTGCTAACTACGAGAATCACTTCGGTAGGATTTCACCAACGTTTGACGAAGGTGGTAACATAGTAGGTAAGGCTTTCATCGGTTCTACCGTTAACCCTATGAAGAAAGGTGGTGAAGAGTTTAAGGCTATGTACTACGGTTCACTTATGACCAAGAGGGACAAGCACACAGAACGTACACCTACTGGGTTGTACTCCTACTTCCTACCTGCTCATAAGAACATGAGCAAGTTCACCGATAAGTATGGAGTCTGTCACACGGAAACACCTAAAGTACTGACTTACAATGTACACGGGGAAGTCATAAAAGGTGGCTCCATTGCGTTCCTTGAGGCTAGACGTAAGCAGAAGAAACGTGAATCCGATATTGCATATAACGAAGAATTAAGAGCCTTCCCTATGACCGTACAAGAGGCATTAAGGGATGAGGCTAAATCCAACATATTCAACATTGAAAAGATAAACGAACAACTTGAGGCTGCAGAGAATATGATTCTTGCACACCATATAACTCAAGGTAACTTCGAGTGGGAAGGTGGTATTAAGGATACTAAGGTAGTATGGAAACCAAGCCCTACTGGTAGATTCTTCGTATCGTGGATTCCTAAGAAGGAAATGCAGAACGCATATGAGATAAAAAGAGGTGTGAGACATCCATTGAACTCCCATATAGGTTGTTTTGGTTGTGACTCCTACGATATCTCAGGTACCGTTTCTGGAAAGGGTTCCAAGGGTTCGTTACACGGTGTTACTGGTTTTACCATGGAAGATGCACCATCTAATGTTTTCTTTTTGGAATACATCTCCAGAGCAGCCACAGCAGAAATCTTCTTCGAGGACGTGCTAATGGCATGTGTATTCTACGGAATGCCAATACTCTGTGAGAACAACAAACCTAGATTATTGTATCACTTCAAGAACAGAGGGTACAGAGGTTTTTCATTATCTCGTCCAGATAAGGCAGCTAATAAGCTATCGGTTACGGAAAGGGAGTTGGGAGGGATTCCATCTTCGTCTAAAGATGTCATAACAACCCATGCCTCCTTCATTGAAAATTTTATTAGTAACTTTGTAGGAGTTTATAATGAGCAAGATGAGACAAAACAGGTACGTGAATATGGTTCCATGGGGAACATGTTCTTTAAGCGTACATTAAAGGATTGGCTACAATTTGACATTACTGCTAGGGAAAAGCACGATGCCACGATTAGTTCTGGTTATGCGTTGATGGGATTGAACAGAGCCAAGTTGACTCCAGTTCCCGAATTGAAAACTATCAGTATAGGAATGGCTACATTTGACAATAAAGGACATCAAAGCAAACTAAGATAATGATTAAAACAAGCAATGAGATTTTCAGTACAGCAGGTTTTCCTGACGTTTTAGACATCAACAAGGATTCTCCTGAGTTTGGTGGTAAAGTTGGTAAGGCTATTGAGAATGAATGGTTCAAGAGGAACAAGAATAGCGATTCTAGGTTCTACGATAACCAATTCAAATACCACAGACTTAGGTTATATGCCCGTGCGGAACAACCTATACAGAAGTATAAGAATGAGATGGCTATCAATGGTGACCTTTCATACTTGAACCTTGACTGGACTCCTGTACCAATTCTACCTAAATTTATAGATATTGTTGTAAACGGTATATCCAATAGGTCATTCTCAGTAAAGGCTCAGGCTGTTGATTCATTAGCTACCGAGCAACGTAGTAAGTACGTAATCGAGATGGAGAAGGATATGGTTGCTAAACAAATGTTGATGGAAGGACAAGAAGTCCTAGGTGTCAATGGTTTTGCAAACGACCCTAACTCTGTACCAGAAACCACAGAGGAATTGAACGTACACATGCAACTTAACTACAAGCAAGCTATTGAGATTGCAGAGGAAGAGGCTATTGACTACGTATTTAAAGCAAACGAATTTAACGATATCAAGAAACGATTTGACTACGATGTAGCTGTGTTGGGGGTTGGTGCAATGAAACACACCTATGACCCATCATTCAAATCAGGTATCAAGATAGAATATGTTGACCCTGCAACGTTGGTTCACTCCTACTCGGAAGACCCATATCGTCAGGATTGCTATTACTTCGGTGAAGTAAAGAAAATACCACTTACTGAACTTAGAAAGATAAACCCAGAGATTACTAAAAACGAAATGGAGCAAGCCAAAGGTGCTGCTGCAGATTGGGAGGTTTACCATAGGTTCAAGGAAAACCAGAGAAGTGGATTCGATGGTCATGAGACCAACGTACTGTTCTTCAACTACAAAACTACAAAAGACATTGTCTATAAGAAACGAGTAAATCCTAATACTGGTAAGGTCAGCCTTATCGAGAAAGCAGAGGATTGGAACCCACCTGCAGATAAGCTAGGTGATTCTAAAAGAATCGTTAAGACTATAGACGTATGGTACGAAGGTGCTCTAGTACTAGGTAGTAACATACTATTGAAGTGGGAACTTGTTAAGAACATGGTAAGACCTAAGTCTAACAACTCCACAGCAATGGCTAACTACGTAGTGGTTGCTCCTAGAATTTATGATGACAGAACTGAATCATTATGTCAGAGAGGTTTAATCTTCGCTGACCAGATTCAGATTGTGAGCATGAAACTACAACAAGTAGCAGCCCGTGTTGTACCAGATGGTGTATACATTGATGCTGATGGTCTAAACGAAATTGACCTTGGAGATGGAAGTAAGTACGACCCTAAGAGGGCATTACAGTTATTCTTCCAGACAGGTTCGGTTATCGGTAGGTCATTGACATCTATGGGTGAATTTAACCATGGTGCTGTACCAATTAAAGAAATCAATAACAACTCAGGACGTGCTAAGATACAGGCACTTATTGAATTGTATAACTATTACCTACAAATGCTTAGGGATGTTACTGGTCTTAATGAGGCAAGTGATGGTTCCACTCCAGACTCTAGGTCATTGGTTGGTGTGCAAAAACTTGCAGCACTTAACTCAAATACCGCTACACGTCACATTCTTGACGCAGGTGTTTATATGACCAAGAAGATTGCAGAGGCTGTGGGTTACAGAATATCCGATGTACTTGAGTATTCAGATGATAAGAAGACTTTCATCCAAGCTATAGGGAAGGCTAACGTTTCAATCTTACAAGAGATTTCAAAACTATACCTTCACGACTTCGGTGTATTCATCGAGATATCACCAGATGCACAAGAGAAGGAGTACCTTGAGCAAAACATCCAACAGGCTCTTGCAAAAGAACTTATTTACTTGGATGATGCTGCCGAACTGCGTGACATTAAGAACGTTAAGTTGGCAAATCAACTGATGAAAATCCGTAGACAAGCTAAACTTAAAGAGGAACAAGAGCGTCAAAAAGACCTCATCAAGACTCAATCCGAGGAACAAACTAAGACTGCACAAGCTAAGGCTCAAGCTGACCAAGCTAAGGAGCAAGCTAAGGCTCAGGCTCAGATTGCAATCGATACTAACCTTAAGGATTTAGAGAACAGAAACCAAGATGAGGAAATGAGCCGTAAGGAGTACCTAATGGGTGTGGAGTTTGAGTACAACATGCAGATTAGAGGTATGGAGGCGAACACCAAGACAACGGTGGAGAATCAAAAAGAAGATAGAAAGGACAAACGTCAAAGAGAGCAAAACACAGCTACATCTAAGATTGCAGACCAGAAGGCTAAGGGTAAGGCACCCGTTGACTTCGAGTCTTCTGAGGACTCTTTAGATGGATTTGATATGTCATCTTTCGAACCAAAATAAAGTAGTAAAAACAGGGGGGTCTAAGGATAAATAATATTATTATTATCTTTGTACCGATAAGTATATAATCTAAAATCTATTCAAATGAAATTAAAACCAGTAAATGTCGATTTAGACATAGAAGGAAATACTGTCGTGAGTGACGTGCCCCAAGACGAACCAAATAAAGTAGAAGGCAATGAACCACAACCAACAGATGAACCAGATGAACCAACTCCAAACCAAGATGGAACGGATGATGGAAAATCTACGGGAGATGGACAAGGAGATGAGCCAACGCCTGACCAAGGCAACCCAGAGCCTCAACCAGAACCAGACGTAGAACCTGAGCCAGATGTTGAACCAGAGCCTCAACCAGAGCCTCACCCAGAGCCTCACCCAGAACCAGAGCCTGACGATAATGATGTAGTTGATTATGATGAACTACCAGAGTCTGTGCAAAAGTATCTTGATTTTCATGAGGAAACTGGAAGAAGTTTAGAGGATTTTATCAAAGCACAGACAAAGTGGGACGATAAACCTCAAGAGCAAGTAATAAGAGAATACTATCAAAGGATTAATCCGAACTTAGATGCAGAGGATATTAACTTTGATTTAGAAGATAGTTTTGGATTTGATGAAGACATCGATGATGACCGAACAATCCAGAGAAAGAAAATCGCTAAGAAGAAGTTCTATGCGGAGGCGTTAAAGGAACTGAACGCTGAGAATGCGAAATATGGTACCGTGCTTGAGTCAAGTGCATCCATTCCACAATCAGCTAAGGAGGCAATCGCCTTTAAAGAACAATTTGAGGCACAACAAGCAGCTAGTTCGAAAGAGTTAGATGCAAAACGAGATTACTTTGTTAAAGAGACTGACAAGGTTCTTAGTAAAGATTTCAAAGGTTTTGAAATTGATTTAGGCGAAGGTGTAAAAGCTACATACAAGCCTGAGAACATACAGAAGACGAAAGAGCAAAATCTCAACGTGAATAACTTGTTAAGCAAGTTTACTGACAAAGATGGCAACATCACCGATGTACAAGGATATCATATGGCATTGACATTTGCATCCGACCCTGCAGCAGTAGCAAAACATTTCTATGAAATGGGACAGGCTGACAACGCAGACAAGGACGCACGGAAAGCTAAGAATATCGACATGGGTACCAGACAGGTTAATCAACCTCGAAGTACTGGTGGATTCAAGGTGAGGGCTGTGGATGTTGGAGAACAGAAACAACGAGCGACATCAAAACCAATTATTAAACTAAGGAATTACTAACTTTAACATTTAAAACCAATTAAACAATGGCATTAGCAGCATCACCAACATTTAGCCTAACACCTAGCCCAGAGCCACAGGTATTAGCGACAAACTATATCACCGACTTCGACTTCTTGAAGACTGAGTTGCCTGATACTTACTCTGAGAACTTCGAGAGATATGGTAATCGTACGATTGCATCTTTCTTGAGAGCATCCTCAGCCGAGTATCCTTGCACCTCTGACCTTATCAAGTGGACAGAAGAAGGTAGATTGCACACACAGTACACAGACGTAAGTCGTGCTGTAGGAACTAACACGTTCACAAAAACAGGTCACAACTTCCGTAAGCGTCAAACTATTATCATCTCTGATGGTTCAGTAGTTGAGAAGGCTCTTATCACGGATGTACCTGATGCGAACACATTCACAGCAGTTTCTTTCCTTTCTGGAGGATTTACTCACGCAACAGCATCCGCTACACTTAAGGTGTACGTATACGGTTCTGAGTTCGGAAAAGGAACAAACGGTATGGAAGGTGCATTAGAGGCTGTTCCTGAGTTCTTCGAGAACAACCCTATCATCATCAAAGACAAGTACGAAGTTAATGGTTCAGACATGACTCAAATCGGTTGGGTAGAAGTATCTACCGAAGGCGGTGGTTCTGGTTACCTATGGTACTTGAAGTCTGAGCACGAAACTCGTTTACGTTTTGAGGATTACCTTGAAATGTCAATGGTAGAAGGTGTTCCTGCTGAGGCAGGTTCTGACGCTGCTGCCGTAGCGAATGGTACCAAAGGTTTATTCCACGAAGTGGGTAGCAGAGGTAACCTTTTCAACGGAGTTGCATCAGCACAAGCTGATTTTGATAACATCTTGAAGAGACTTGACAAGCAAGGTTCTATCATGGAGAACATGTTCTTCGCAGACAGAGACCAAAACTTGGCTATCGATGACTTCTTGGCAAGCAAGAACTCTTACGGTGCAGGTGGAACATCTTACGGTGCTTTCAACAACCAAGAGAAGATGGCGTTGAACTTAGGATTCTACGGATTCCACAGAGGTTCTTACGAGTTCTACAAGACTGACTGGAAATACCTTAACGATGCATCCACTCGTGGTAACATCGATGGTACTGGTAAAGTAAGAGGTCTAATCGTACCTTCTGGTACTAAGACAGTTTACGACCAAATCCTTGGGAAGAAAATCCGTCAGCCTTTCTTACACGTTAAGTACCGTAAGTCAGCGACTGAGGATAGACGATACAAAACTTGGTTGACTGGTTCAGCAGGTGGAGCGTCTAACTCTGACCTTGATGCAATGCAAGTTCAGTTCTTGTCAGAGAGAGCACTTGTAGTTATCGGAGCGAACAACTTCGTATTAATCGAAGACTAAGCATAGCTTATTAAACTAGGGGGTGGTGTAACAACTACCCCCTTTTTATTTATATTATTTTCAGTATCTTTGTAGTAGTAATAACATCTAATCTAAATCTAAATGGCAACTAAGAAGAATACCCCTGCCTTCTCTAAAGGCAAGACAAGGACTTACATCCTTACACAAAAAGCAACTCCCATCACGTATCAACTACGTTCGAGGGACACACAGCACAACCCCTTACAATATTTCGATGGAGATGGTCTAAGAGCACTTCGTTACTTGAGTAATCAGAAGGAAATCTTCGTTGACGCTCAGAACGATAATCTAGCCATTCTTGGTACCGTACTTTTCGAAGACGGTAAATTAGTGGTTAACGCTCAGAACACAACTCTTCAATTCTTCTTACTGCATCACCCAGATAATGAGGTGAACGGTGGTAGTAGGTTCAAAGAGTTTGACCCAGAGTCTGTGGCTAAGGACGAACTTGACAAAATGGAACAACAGTACGAGGCTATCAAGATTGCCTTGGAAATGGACATCACCGACCTTGAGGCTATCGGACGTGTACTATTTAAGTCTAAAGTTGACACAATGCCAACTTCTGAACTTAAGAGAGACGTTACATTATATGCCCGTAACAACCCTGCCAAGTTCATTGAACTAGCAAATGACTCTGACATTAAGTTGAGAAACTTAGCAAACAGAGCAGTAGACTTGAACATTATCGGTGTAAGAGACGATAATACTACTATCTACTGGGTTGACAGTAAGAAGGTAATTGTGAAACTACCATTCGGTAGCAATCCTTTCACCTCCCTTGCTCAGTACTTTAAGACTGACGAAGGAGCCGAAGTAATGGAGGCTATTGGAGTGAAGTTAGGAAAGTAACAACCAACCAATCATAGAGAGGGGATATGTGCAAGTAAGCATGTATCCTCTTTTTTGTTTATCTTTGTGAAAAGATTTAAGCAAATGATTGATAACGTTAGAAAAGTAGTACACGACTTTCTGGAGAAGGATAACCGAGGGTGGATACAGCCAGAGAGGTTCAATAGATATGCGTACTTGGCTCAGATAGAGATATTTGAATCCTACTTCTATGAATATAACAGATGGCTCAATTTGCAGAACAAGCGAATGAGTAACACGGGCTACTCTGACATCCCTAAGAATATTAGGGAGAAGTTGGATAGATTCCAGAAGGACGGGGCATTGACATACAATACCGATAGATTCTTCGTACCTGCAGATACCTACAGGGTTATGGAGATTTACTATAACGACAATAGAATAGAAGAGACAACTAAAAGGAGAGCCAATCTTCTGAACAAATCAAACCTCACAGCACCATCCACATCATATCCAATCTACTACAAATTAGAGGATGAGTTCGTTGTATTACCTGCAACAATAATAGACAGCGTAGAAGTTAACTACATAAGAATACCTGCTACTCCTAAGTGGACATACCAAACGGTATTGAATAATCCAGTATTCGACCCTTCTAACGGAAGTTATCAGGATTTTGAAATACATCCATCGGACGAGTATAAACTTGTCTCTAAAATATTAAGCTACGTTGGCGTGTCTGTGAGAGAGCAGGATATCGTACAGTATGCGGAAGGAAAGCAGCAACAGCAAACAATAAACGAAAATAGAGCATAATGGCAGTACTACCAACAGGGGTAACCCCACAAGACTTTTACGAAAACCCTGCATACGAAGATTTGCAAGGTGGTTATCAGTACGTGACATTGGCTGACGTTATCAATAACTTCGAATTAATGTACGTAGGCGATGATAAACACATCAACAACATAAACCGTGACATTGTTCTGTTTCACGCTAAGAGAGGCTTGCAGGAGGCTAATTTCGACATTCTAAAGGAGATTAAGGGTATAGAAATAGATTTGAGCGAGACATTGACGTTAATCCTCCCAGAGGACTACGTAAAGTATGTCAGAGTGTCATGGGTCGATAGGGCAGGTAACTTCCACCCTATGGTGATGAACGATGATACAAAGATTGCAGAGGCTTATCTTCAAGATAACGACTACAATATCCTATTCGATGAATCAGGAAATGTACTTAAGGCTGCAGATAACAGTTACGACCAGACAAATATACCTTCTGGGTACAGACAGTATCGAGTTGATAATGATGGTTTCGATTACTCAGAACTAAGAACTAGTGGTAGATTCGGTCTCAACACAGCAAAAGCTAACTCTAACGGGTGGTTTACTGTGGACAAGGCTAATGGGGTCATGAAGTTTGACTCTAGTGTTGGTACCAGAACAATCGTACTTGAGTATATATCTGACGGTTTGGAGTCTAGCGACCCAAGCAGGGTAAGAGTTCACAAGTTTGCAGAAGAGGCTCTATACACATACATTGAATGGATGATACTTAATTCCAAGATGGGAATCCAAGAGTACATCATCAAGAGAAAGCGTAAGGATTATGATGTAGCCAGACGTAAGGCTAAAATGAGATTGAACGGTATCACATTCGATGATATCATGCAAGCAATGCGAGGTAAAGATAAAAGAATCAAGTAGATGAAATTAAGACAGTCCTTTTACGGGGCAAAGATGAACAAGGATTTAGACCTGCGTTCACTTGCCAAGAACGAATACCTACATGCCGAGAACGTTAGAATCATCTCTCCAGATGGTGCCAACGCATCTACGGTGAGACCTGCATTGGGTAACATTCAACTATCTTCATTTTCATTTGGAACTAATGCCAAGTGGATGGGTCACGAGGTTGACTACTTCGCCAATACTATACGTTGGGCGGTTAAGTCCGATACTGGTAACTACGTGGTGGAGTACAATGTACTTACCGATACTCAGGAAATTATCCTACAGGATACCCGTGCAGGTGCAGCTAACGTGTTGAACTTCCAAGACGGATTTAAGATGACGGACATCCGTTTCATCAACGATACGGACAACGGCAGAACTTTAATGTTCATGACCGATAACTACAACGAACCTAAATACTTCAACATAGCGAGAGCCAAGACTTATGGTCTTAATGGTTTCTCCGAGGCTGACATTAGACTTATTAAGTTACCACCTCTTGAGGCACCTACTATTACATTGGGAAATACTGCCTCTTCGGAAGAGAATAACCTAGAGAGAAAGTTCATTTCTTTCGCATACAGATACAAGTACCTAGATGGAGAATATAGTGCATTATCTCCTTTCTCGGAGTTTGCTTTCATGGCTAAGTCTTTTTCATACGACTACGCAACATCCACTAACAATGCAATGTTCAATCTATTCAGTAAGGCTGACATTGGAGTTAATACTGGGAGTTCTAGGGTAACCGATGTTGAGATTATATTTAAGGAGTCACGCAGCAACACAGCATGGATAGTCGAAAAGATAAACAAGGCTGAAAACTCATGGACAGATGATACTGTTCAGTCTGTGGAGTTCTCCAACAGTAAGACACAACAGGCACTTGACGCAGGGCAACTTGCAAGGTACTACGATAACGTTCCTAAGAGAGCAAAGTGCCTTGAGATTATAGGGAATAGACCAGTATTTAGTAACTATACCGAGAATTATGACCTACTTGATAACCTTGGGAACCCAATCTATCCATCACTATCACTAGACTATACAAGTACTGCAGGTGCTGAGGGCGCAGCATATACTACTGTGAAGAGTAACAGGGACTATGAAGTTGCCATCGCCTACCTAGATGGTAAGGGTAGGATGACCACTCCTATTACTAGCGTTGGTAACACAACATATGTTGAGAACTCCGATGCGGATAAGGAAAACAAATTACAGGTTACTATTAATAGAAACAGTAAGGCACCTGACTTTGCCACAAACTATAGATTCTTCATCAAACAATCGAAGGTATCGTACGATGTTATATCGCCAGTTAAATTCTATGTTGACGGTGTATACGTATGGTTGAAGATTGAAGGTGGAGACCAGAATAAATTAGCAGAGGGTGACTTCCTATATGTTAAGTCAGATACTTCTGGATTAAGAAATGGTAGACCATTGAAGGTCAAGGTATTAGAGATTAAAACACAGGATAGAAACTTCTTGGATACTACCGACTCTTTAGAATCGTTACAAGATGCAGGTGTATACTTCAAGATTAAACGTGAAGGTACGTCACTTGACCCAGATGCTGTTAGAATTTATAACTGGACAGCTAAAGGTTTTAGGTCTGACAGTACGTCTAATAATATCCTTGACCAGATTTCATACATTGAAACTCCAGTATACTACGGAACGGTAGGGTCTAATGACCTTTCAGTTAGTGGTGCGTTCTCTGGAGCCAATGATATTAGATATGAGATTGACCTTATAACAACAGGTGGAGCAGTCGATACTTTCAGATGGAGGGAAATCGATGTAACCGAGAATGCCGTATCCCCTGCAGTAGGTGCATGGAACGACAATGGAGGTTTAGGTATCGACATGACAGGTACTGCTCAGACGTTATCGAACGGTGTCCAGATAACATTTGGTGAGATTCTAAACCACCAACCAGACGATTCATGGATTGTATCGGCTAAATCAGCTACCGTAACCGCAGCTACAAATTCAAGTCAGGTTAGTGGTACTGCAGGTAGTGTTACAAGGAGAGCATTAATCCCATACAAGGGT
>Ga0316189_10003233_pt1 | contig 15828 bp, 8 predicted proteins | sample LowCovwburrow_MG_FD_204930 | JGI IMG/M metagenome (GOLD analysis project Ga0316189, IMG submission 204930) | Coastal sediment microbial communities from Maine, United States - Lowes Cove worm burrow | ecosystem: Environmental > Aquatic > Marine > Coastal > Sediment | place: USA: Maine... | reverse complement strand
GAACCCTGCCACAGGTCACCACCATCGAGGGTCAGGGTCTTGTCGCGCCCGCCGGCCTGTTTGCGCAGGCCGTCGAGCAGGGTTTTCACGTGCGCAAAACCGCCGGTGCGGCCGTATTTCAGCGCAGCGGCGTCGAAATCGATATAGGTGTAGGCATAAGATTCGGGCGTTGCCGGCTTGAGCCCCATCGCGTCCAGCAGCTTGTTACCGACCACGTGCGGCGGCCGGCCATAGGCCTCACCTACGCCGAGGTTGACGTTGGGCTCGCGGAAATAGACCGGTTTCAACTGTCCATGCACATCCGTGATATGCAGCAGACGCACATTGCCCTTCATCGGCAGATCGTAAAACCCTTCCGGCATTTTAGTGCCGCTGAACGCCTTGCTCGACAGGAAGGGCGCTGCACCTGCAGCAGCTCCGAGACCCATCACCTTGAGGAAATCACGCCGGTCGATCTTTGCCATATTGCTGTTCTCGCACGTTTTAATTCGATTTTTCGGTTTGGCGGAATGCCATCTGCCCTGCCGCGTTACCCATTCGCAAACAGCGGGAAGGCCCTGCTGGCGCAGCAGTGTAACAACGCTGTTGGCGCGGCTCTACCCGTAAAGTCCGTGTGTATTTGCGAGATTGTGGCGAAATCCCGACGTTGTCCGTATCCTGCCGATCCCCCTAAAGACGCCAGTAAGCGATGTTTATTCCGCAACGATTTCTGCTGACCCTATGGCTGTTGCTGGTCGCCGCACCAGGCTTGGCCGACATCGTCAAACCGGCGCTGGTCGAGATCAGCGTGTTCAGCGAAGGGCATTACCGGGTCGAGATTCGGGCGAGCATCGAGGCGCTGCTTACCGGAATCAACGCCCGATACAAGGACACCACCCAGGCGCCGACGTCGGAGGAATACGATCGCCTGCGCGAACTCGAAGCACCCGCACTGACCGAGGCCTTCGAACCCTTCCGCGCGGACATGCTGGATGCGGTTGAACTGAGACTCGACGATCAGCGCACCCGCCCCCGGATAACCGAGGTCGAGATACCCATACCCGGCTATACCAAGGTCCCACGTATCAGCGTGATCGTACTGGAAGGAGAGATCCCCACGGGGACTCGTGCGTTGAGCTGGTACTACCCCGCCGCGTTCGGCGACAACGCGGTGCGGGTACGCCAGGTCGACGAGGCCAAGGAGCAGTGGCACTGGTCGCCCTGGCAATGGATTCGCGACGACCGCGCCAGCAAGCCTTTCTCGCTTACCGAGGTGTTCAGCCCCCCCGGCGTCGTCGATGTGGTGATCGAATACAGTGCTGCCGGATTCGACCACATCATCCCCAAGGGCCTGGACCACATTTTGTTCGTGCTCGGGCTGTTTCTGTTCAGCACCCGGATGCGGCCGCTGCTGTGGCAGATCACCATGTTCACCATCGCGCACTCGATCACCCTGGCGATGGCCATGACCGGCATGCTGGAGCTTCCGGCACGTGTGGTTGAGCCCCTGATCGCCCTGTCGATCGCCTATGTCGGGATCGAGAACCTATGGCACAAACGGCTGCACAAAAGCCGCCTGGTCCTGGTGTTCACATTTGGACTACTGCATGGGCTGGGTTTCGCCAGTATGCTGGCTGATTTCGGCATGCCGGATGATGCCTTTTTCACCGCGCTGATCAGTTTCAACCTGGGGGTCGAAGGCGGACAACTGGCCGTTGTCGGCCTGGCCTTTCTGACAGTTGGGCTATGGCTGGGCAGAAAGCCCTACTACCGTCAGCTGGTCGTAATACCGGGTTCCCTGTTGATAACAGCGGTCGGCCTGTACTGGACCTGGGAGCGACTCAGCCTGTAGATTCGGCGGCGCTTTGCAGCGACTGCAGCAGATCATCCATCAACATCGGCGGCGAGATTCCGAAACCCTGTGCGAAATCCACGCCGAGTTCACGCACCTTACCCAGTATTTCGTCGTCGGAAACATATTCCGCGATGGTCTTCTTGCCGAGGAAGTGACCTATCTCGTTGATCGATTTGACCACCGCATAGTCTTCCCGGTTGGCGGCAATCTTGCGCACGAAGACACCGTCGATCTTCAGCCAGTCAACCGGCAGTTCCTTCAGATACGAGTACGAAGCCAGGCCACTGCCGAAATCGTCCAGCGCGACCTTACAGCCCAGGGATTTCAGCTCGTGAACAATCCCGGCACTGCTCGTCAGATCCGCAACCGCAGCGGTCTCGGTGACCTCGAAGCTCAGCCATGAGGGCTCTATGCCGGTGCGCTGAAACTGTTCTCGGACGAACTCGACGAAGCTGGGGTCACTGGCTGTCTGACCAGACAGGTTCACCGCAAAACCATGCAGAACAGGCATATGTTCCCGATGTGCGGCGATCCATTCCATGGTTGTCCTGGCCACCCAGCGGTCGACCGCCCGCATGCGGTTGTAACGCTCGGCGGCATCGATAAACTCGGCAATCGGCAATGACTTTGCCGCGCCGCTCTGCACCCCGAGCAACACCTCGTAATGCGGTGCCAACCCCGTGTCCGTCCTGACAGGCACTATGGGTTGACAGCGCAGACGTAACTGGCCGCGATCAAGCGCCTCGTCAACCTGCACCACCCAGTGCACCGACTCCTTGCGCCGCGCGATCTCGGGGTCGTCCGCGCTGTATACGAACGCCCGGTCGCCGCCGCCGGCCTTGGCCGCCGCCAGGGCATCGTCGGCGGCCTGAAGCAGCGTGCTCAAACCGTCGCTTGCCTCGTACAGACCGGCCACTCCTATCGAGGCGCTGATCGAGATCGGCTGACCCTGCCAGTCGAATGGCATGCCACGCACCAGATCGCAGATTTCCTGCCCCCGCTGCCCACCGTCACTGGCACCGATATCAGGCAACATCAATGCAAACCGGTCGCCCCCCAGGTGTCCGAGCACCTTGGCCCCACGCAGGTTTTCGAGCCGCCGCGCGACCGCCACCAAAAGCCGGTCGCCGGTTTCGTAGCCATGAATATCGTTGACCAGTCGGAACTGGTCTATATCCACCCACAGCAGGACCCCTATTTCATCGTCGCGCGCGGGCAGGGCCAGGGCATGCTCCAACGCAGCATGAAACTGTTGCCGATTGATCAGCCCCGTCAGCGAATCATGCGCGGCCTGGTGGGCCAGTGTTTCCTCCATGCGCGACAGTATGGAATCGACGGCACGGTCACTCACCGGCCGGCCATCGGTGCGTTCAATCTCGATACGATGCTGATGCAGTCCGAGTGCGAGTTCCGCAAGACTGAGGTTGCGTACCCGCAGGCCACGATGATCTACCAGTACGTACAATTCACGGTCGCTGCGTATCCAGGCCACGCGCAAGTCGCGTTTTCCTTTTTCGGCATCGAGCAGGCTCATGCGGTCACCGACAGAGACCTCTGCACACTGGTCCAGGCACCGCTGCCAGGCTGTTTCACTGACCCCCGGTGGCGGCGTGGCAGACAACACCTCATCCGATGCCTCGTCGGCCAACGTCATCTCGACCAGATATGCCTTGTCCTGCGCCGGACCAAGTAGCCCTGCGCGCAGGCGTGACTCCACCGCATTGCGACGGAACGGATCGAACGCGACCGTCGCGAGCTCCCTTTCAATACGTGTCAGCAGTTGATGGGCATCGCCTTCCAGAGGCTCGGCTTCGAAGGCTTCACCGCCCAGCAGAGATACCACGCTGTCAAGAATTCCCAGATGTGTACCGAATACCTCGTCTCCATCGACGGCGTTTATCGCGGCCAGTTCAAGGACTGCACGCCAACCGGCATCCAGCAATTCAGGCACCACCTCGGGGACCTGCCGCCCCAGGTATCGTCGACTGATTTCGGCGGCCACGGCCCGACGAGCACGACGCACCCTGTCACGTCCCTCGTTCGACTCCACCACGCGCTCGACGTTGCGTTGATACTGGCGGCTTTGTTCACTGGTCAGCCGGGCAACGGTCTCAGCGACCTCGCGCAGAACCTGCTCGTCGGCCTGACCACTGCTGATCGGCTGCAGGATCTTCGATACCTGCTGATGAACAGGATCGTCCTGGGGCCGAGGGTCGGGGCTTGGACGGAACATCTGCAGATGCCCCAGGCCATCGACAATCTCCCGCAAAGGATGCTGGCTGTTCTGAAAGAAGTTCTGGTCCGCAGCCGCCTCACGTGCCAACGGCTCACCAAGCTGTCGCATCCACGACGCCAGACTCTTGCTTACGTTCGGCGCCTCGGTGACAAAACTCACCAGTTCCTGGGCCAATCCCTGGCGCTGCTTTGCCTCCCGGGCGAGCAGCTGTTGCAAGATTTCCGGATCGACGTCAATAGCAGACGCCGCTGCTGTTGCCCCGGTCGCGATTGGGGTAACCGTGGCGCCGCCGGCTTCCGCTGACGGGGCTTTCTTCTCCTGTGTTGATGCGGGCTGAGGGCGTTGTTTCTTTGCGCTCGATGAAGGGGAAGGTCGCAGAACGCTGACCTTTGGGCTTACATCCGCGGCAGGCGCACCCATGCTGTCGAGCGCAGACTCGATCTCGGCATAAAAGGCGCCCAGCCTGTCAGTCAGCAATCTGGATGTACAGTCGAACAAGACACCCCGGGAGATCGCACTGATCTCGAGTTCTTTGGCGACATCTTTCAGGGCACGCGCGAAATGTTGTGGTTCGAAGGGTACCGCGAGGAATCCGGGTGCACTTGAACTACGCATTCCCGCCAAGCGCGAACCGATGGCATTCAATTGCTTGTTGAACTTGCGGTCGAGTATGGTGGCAATCCGCGAGGCTTCCAGCCAGCGCTCGAAATCATCCGGGTCGATCAGACTAAGCTCACCTTCGGCCTGTTCTTCTGCCAGATTTTTGCCGGGTGTGGTGTCGAAAGCCGCGGCAAGCACCGCTCGGGCCAGAGAATCACCCTGGCGCAAGCCCTCAAGGGCGGTGATATCGCCGAATATCTGCTGCTGCTCGGTATTCGACGACACCTTCTCTGCCCGCTCGAGCAGTTCTTCGGCGGTCATCACCAACAGATCACGCAACAAAGGCGGCAGGGCCGCTTGTGCCGTGTGACGCAGTTTGGCCAGGCCACGGGTCTCTCCAGCCGGTCCGCTTTGCGGTTCGGAAAGCGAGCCTGTACGCGCAAGACGATCGTGTCTGCGCAGTGCCTCGACGATCACATCCGACACCTTGGCCAACGATAGGCCAAAATAGTCGCCATTCACCCAGGCCACGCTGCCCGCTATACGGACTGCGCGCGAACCATTTTTGGTCAAGAGTTCAACCCGCAGCTGAAGTTGCTGGCCAAACTGATACAGCCCGGTCTCTCCAGGCGCCCGCAGCTGCACCAACATACCGCCACTGCAATAGTCTCTTACCAGGCAACCACACTGACGGCCGTCCACGGGACCGACGAGGCCCTGCAGTTTGATCTCATAACGCTTGTAACGGCGACGCTCAGCAGGGACGGACACGCCACCCACCAAACGCTTTCAGCTGTAATCTCAAGGCATCCCCGACCATTCCAAAATCCTGAATTCCATGTCTCCCATACCAAGTTAGCGCCTGATCCGGCGGAAAATTTAGGACGAAGACGACGGGGCAGGATCGAAAGCGCACAACGCGCATAGACCGGTGGCAAACCATGCCCCGGTTACACGGCGCCGGGGGCTGGTCAGTTTTCCGGATCGTAGGCCAGATTCGGCCCCAGCCAGGTTTCGGCCCGGGCAAGATCCATGCCCTTGCGCGCGGCATAGTCTTCGACCTGGTCGCGGTTGAGCTTGCCGACCGCGAAGTAACGCGACTCCGGGTGTGCAAAATACAATCCGCTGACCGCCGCAGTGGGCACCATGGCCTTGGATTCGGTCAGCCAGATGCCGGTATTGGCCTCGGCATCAAGCAGTTCCCACAGCAGATCCTTCTCGCTGTGATCCGGCGCAGCCGGATAACCCATAGCCGGGCGGATTCCCTGATAACGCTCCGCAATAAGGTCTTCGTTAGCCAGATTTTCGTCGGCCGCATAGCCCCAGATTCCGGTCCGGACCTCGCGGTGCAGCCATTCTGCCAGGGCCTCGGCCAGACGGTCGGCCAGGGCCTTGAGCATCAGCGAACTGTAATCGTCGTGGTCGGCCTCGAACTCGGCTACCTTGTCGTCGATGCCGATCCCGGCGGTACAGGCAAAGCCACCGATGTAATCCGGCTTGCCGGAAGCCTTTGGTGCCACGAAATCGGCCAGACAGTCGTTGTAGTGCCCGCGCGGCTGTTTGCCCTGCTTGCGCAAAAAGTGCAGCCTCACCCTCACATCGGTACGCGCTTCATCAATATACAGCTCGACATCGTCTCCAATGGCATTGGCCGGGAAGACGCCGACCACCGCCCGGGCCTTGAGCCAGCCCTCCGCGATCACCCGGTCGAGCATGGCGGTGGCGTCGGCGTAAAGCTTGCGCGCCTCCTCACCCTTTTCAGCATCGTCCAGTATCTTCGGGAATCGCCCACGCAGTTGCCAGGCGTGAAAGAGGAAGGTCCAGTCGATATACGGAACAAGGCTTTCGATCGGTACATCGTCGAACACATGCAATGACTCGGTCGGCGGGCTTGGTTCGAATCCGCCCCAGTCGATGGCGATCGGGTTCGCGCGCGCCTCGGCGATTGGTAGCAGGCTGGCCGCCTCGTTTTTCGCCGCGCGGCGTTCGCGGACTTCGGCGTACTCGACACGCAGTTGGTCGAGAAATGCCGGCTTATGTTCATCCGACAGCAGGGTGCTGGCCACCCCGACCGCACGCGAGGCATCGGCCACGTATACCGCGCCATGCTCGTATTGGGGTTCGATTTTGACCGCGGTATGCGCCTTCGAGGTGGTAGCACCACCGATCATCAGCGGTATCGTGAAGCCCTGCCGCTTCATCTCCTTCGCCATGTGCACCATCTCGTCCAGCGACGGCGTGATCAGGCCGGACAGGCCGATAATGTCGACCCCGTATTCGCGCGCCTTGCTCAGGATGGTCTCGGCCGGGACCATGACACCGATATCGAAGACCTCGTAGTTGTTGCACTGCAGAACCACGCCGACGATATTCTTGCCGATGTCGTGCACATCGCCTTTGACGGTCGCCATCAGGATCTTGCCGTTGGTCTTTAACTCTCCCCCGGCGGCGACCAGGGCCTGCTTCTCGGCCTCCAGGTAGGGTTCGAGATAGGCCACGGCCTTCTTCATCACACGCGCCGATTTGACCACCTGCGGCAGGAACATCTTGCCGGCACCGAACAGATCACCGACCACGTTCATGCCGTCCATCAAAGGACCTTCGATAACATGCAGCGTGCGCTCGGCCTGCTGCCGCGCCTGTTCGGTGTCCTCATCGATGAACTCTGTGATGCCCCTGACCAAGGCGTGTTCCAGACGTTTGTTCACCGGCCATTCGCGCCAGGCCTGGTCCTCCACCTTTTCCACCTGACCCGAACCGGCATAGCGTGGGGCGATCTCGACCAGACGCTCGCCGGCCTCCGGATCACGGTTGAGCACCACGTCCTCGACCGCCTCGCGCAGCTCGGCCGGCAGATCATCGTAGACCGCCAGCTGGGCGGCATTGACGATGCCCATGTCCATACCCGCCTTGATCGCGTGATACAGGAACACCGCGTGGATCGCTTCACGCACCGGGTTGTTGCCGCGGAATGAAAAAGACACATTCGACACGCCACCTGACACCAGGGCATGCGGCAAGGCCTGCTTTATCTCGCGGGTCGCCTCGATGAAATCGACACCGTAATTGTTGTGCTCCTCGATCCCGGTGGCGACCGCAAAGATATTCGGATCGAAGATGATGTCTTCCGCTGGGAAGCCGATCTCGTCGACCAGGATACGATACGCACGGGTGCAGATCTCGGTCTTGCGCTCGCGCGTGTCCGCCTGACCTACCTCATCGAAGGCCATGACGATCACCGCTGCACCATAGCGCCGGCACAACCCGGCCTGCTCGCGGAACCTGTCCTCGCCCTCTTTCATCGAGATCGAGTTGACGATCGACTTGCCCTGCACGCACTGCAGGCCGGCCTCGATGATCTCCCACTTGGAGGAGTCGATCATCATAGGGACCTTGCAGATGTCCGGCTCCGAGGCACACAGGTTGAGGAAACGGCGCATGGCCACGATCCCGTCGAGCATGCCCTCGTCCATGTTGACATCGACCACCTGGGCACCGTTCTCTACCTGTTCGCGACAGACATCCAGCGCGGTCTCGTATTCGCCCTCGAGAATCAGGCGCTTGAATCGGGCCGAACCGGTGATATTCGCGCGCTCGCCGACGTTCACGAACAATGAGTTCTGATCGATATTGAGTGGTTCGAGCCCGGACAGGCGGCAGGCAACGGGGATCTCCGGCAGGGTGCGCGGCTTCTTGCCGGCAACGGCCCGGGCAATGGCGGCGATATGTGGCGGTGTATTGCCGCAGCAGCCGCCCACCATGTTGACGAAACCGGCATCGGCCCATTCGCCGATATGCCGCCCCATGTCCTCGGGCGTCAGATCGTATTCACCAAACTCGTTCGGCAGCCCCGCATTCGGGTACACCGCGATATAGGTCTCGCACACCCGCGACAGCTCTTCAACGTACTGGCGCAACAAATCCGGCCCAAGGGCGCAGTTGAGGCTCATCGCCAGAGGCTGTGCATGACGCAGGCTGTTGTAAAAGGCCTCGGTGGTCTGCCCGGAAAGCGTACGACCCGACTGGTCGGTAATGGTGCCGGACAGAATGATTGGCAGCTTGAAGCCCTGTTCCTCGAATACCTGTTCAGCCGCGAATACGGCCGCCTTGGCGTTCAGGGTGTCGAAAACGGTCTCGATCAGCAGGATGTCTACCCCACCCTCGATCAGGCCACGCATCGCTTCGGCATAGGCCTCCGCCAGCTGGCTGAAGGTGACGTTGCGTGCGCTCGGATCATTCACTTCGGGCGAGATCGAGGCCGTACGGTTGGTCGGCCCGACCGATCCGGCGACAAAACGCGGCGTTTCTGTCGTCGAGTACCTGTCGGCGATGCTGCGGGCCAGCCTGGCGGATTCGACATTCAGCTCATAGGCCAGCGATTCCATGCCGTAATCAGCCATGGCGATAGTCGTGGCACTGAAGGTATTGGTCTCGATGATGTCGGCGCCGGCCTGGAGATAGGCCTCATGGATCTCAGTGATCACATCGGGCAGGGTCAACGACAACAGGTCGTTGTTACCCTTGAGATCGCTCGGCCAGTCCGCAAAGCGTTCGCCGCGGTAGGCGGCTTCATCCAGCCCGTGGCGCTGGATCATGGTTCCGTAGGCGCCATCCATCACCAGGATGCGTTCGGCCATCAGGGCCTTGAGTTGGTCAGTGCAATCGCGAGACATGATTTTAAGGTCGGCCAAAGCTTCAAAGGCCGGGCATTATACAGGTCGCGACGCCGCAAAGTCGGGACCTCTGCCGCTGGCGACAAAAAGCGAACAAAGTCACTGCTGGCTACGCATAAACAGCTTTGGGGATACGCCAAGCCGCCGCTGTGCCCGGATTGCACCGGTCCCATTTCAATGGGCTTGGGTCACCGCATTCTGCCTGGTCCGGCTTTGTCTCATCTGGTTCGACGGTGAGATCACTCGATCCAGGGGTTAAATTTACCCTGCACCTCGGCAATCCTGTGATTTCGCCAACGCTCATGCTCATCGGCAGGGTCTGAGCGATGCCATTCGAGCAGCAGCCGGCGCTGGCGGTCGTAGAGCGTGAGGCCGTAACGGTCCTCCATGTACAACATCGCGCGGGCGATATTGCCGCGAGACGCCGGCGGCGGCTCGACCACCCTGGCGCGATGATCGATCTCCAGGTCGCAACCAGGCTCAACCCGGCGTTCGCCGCGGATCTCGCGGTAGGGGTAAGCACCGCGCGCCCGGTTGATATCTTTACGCACTGGATACAGGTTATGCATATCCGACTCGATGTCATTGAAACGCGGGCTGTTTCTCCGGCACGCATCGCGCTTGCCACAACCCAGGGCGCGAGTCACCCAGGCCATCGGGTAGACGTGTTCAATGTTGTAGAGACGATTGTGGGGCGCAAAATCTGCGCCGCAATACAGGCCCTGACCCCCGTCCGGATAGAGGGTTCGCCAGAAGACCGGCACCGTATCAAGGTAATTTCCGGGGCTGGCCAACGCCGGAAAAGGTGTGAACAACAGCAAAAACACCAAGCGTTTCATCTCGGCTCCTTTCCAGCCGTGACCGAGTCCGGGATAATCCCCCCACCGAGATAAAATTAAAAGCGAGTACCCTGCCGATGGATGACCCCCTGGTCGAAACCGAAGTCGCTGACAGCGAACCTCAGCGCAGCTCGGGTCCCTGGAAACTGATCATCGTCGTGGCAGTCCTCACCCTGATCGGTGTTTGGTTGGTGCCCGGTGATACGCCCCCGGAAGATCCGACAGGCGCGCGGCAGACGGCCGCAACGCCGCCCGCAGCACCCAGCCTGCTCGGGGTCGAGTCTGACGGCAGCCAGTCAGCAGCGCCGCTGCCTGCACAAGAATCCGGGGAACAGGCCGTGGTGGACGACCGTCCGGGCGCCATGGCACGCGCGCTGATCGCCAGGATGCGCGCTGAGGGTAATATTGATATCGACCAGGTGTTGGCTGCGGCGAAACAGTCCCAGCTTGACGGTGAACTGGCCAACGCCTACCTGCTGTATTTTTTTGCCGCACGGGAAGGCTCCGCGCCAGCAGCACTTGAGTTGGGCAAACAGGCAGACCCGGCTACTCGGGACCCACTCAGCAGTGTCTTCGAGGCCCCCGACCTGAACCAGGCGCACAAGTGGTACCAGATGGCTGCCGGAAACGGTGATTCAGAGGCCCGCGATCGGCTTGCCGATCTGCATACCCGGGTCGAACAAATGGCGGCCAGCGGTGACCAGCAGGCGCAACGGACTTCTCTCCTATGGCAATAACAAGACTCTTTCCCGCGCTTCTGGCGCTGACGATCTCCCTGGGACCACTCGGTCTTGCGCAGCCACATGCTGCCGGGCAGCCACTGCTGATCCCGGGTAAGGAGTCACTGTATCAACGCGTATTGGCGGTACCGGGCGCGCAGTTGCACGCAGACGCCGGCGGACCTGCCGGCGAAGCGGTTGTGCCGTTCACCGCGTTTTACGTCTACGCCAGGCAGTCGCAGGCCGGAGCTGAATGGCTGCAGGTGGGTACCGACCGCCATGGCGGCACCATTGGCTGGTTGAAAGGCGGCAGCGCAATTGACTGGGCGCAAGGCCTGACCGTGGCCTTCCGCGAAGCCATTGGGCGCGATCGGGCACTGCTATACCGCGACGCTGCTTCGGTCCGCGAACTTGCCAAGACCCGTGATCTGAAAAAGTACGGCGCACTGTATCGCTCGGCCGAGGCTGGCGAAAAGCGCGCTGACTCGCCCGTGGTGGCCATCCAGCCACCCGGCAAGCTGGATATCAAGGAGAACTTTTACCTGGTACCGATCCTGCGCCACGAAGACCTGTATCTGGGAAGTGAACAGGCGCGACTGCTGCAAGTGTCCAGCGTACCGCTGCAAAGCGACAAATCGCTGCCGCCGACAAAAGCCACGGTCGCAGCCAGGCCTTCGAAGCCCGCGCGCAACACTGCCGGGCCAGATGCCGCCAATGACAACGGTTACCGCGCAGGTCTGGTGTTCGCGATCGACGCCACGCTGTCCATGGACCCCTATATCGACCGCACCCGTGAGGCGGTGATGAAGATCTACGACGCACTGGGCGATGCAGGGCTGCTGGGCAACGTCAATTTCGGCCTGGTCGCCTTCCGCGACTCGCCCGAGGCAGTACCCGAACTGGATTACCTGGCGCGCACCTATGTCAACCTGGAACAGGGCCGCAACCCGGGCACCTTCCTGGCCCAGGTCAACGACCTGTCGGCGGCTACGGCGTCGAGCAAGGATTTTGTCGAGGACTCCTACGCCGGGGTGAAGAAGGCCCTGGACGACATGGACTGGTCTGCGCATGCAGCACGCTATCTGGTGGTCATCACGGACGCCGGACCTCGTCCAGGTAGCGATCCATTGTCAAGCACCGGCCTTGACGCCAAGGCCCTGCGCCAAATGGCACGCGACAAGGGTGTCGCCATCTTTGTCCTGCATCTGTTAACCGAGAGCAACGATGCGGATCACCGCGGTGCGGCATCGCAATACCGCGAACTGGCGAAGTTCCCGGGTATAGGCAGCCTTTATTATGCGGTCCCGACCGGCGACATCGGCGAGTTTGGACACGTCCTTGACACCCTGGCCGGCCAGATCACCATGCAGGTGCAGGTGGCCGCCGGTGCCCAGCCTCTACCGGTCAAGCCCGCCGAACCGCCAGCGAGTGCAAACGCGCGCCTGGCCGAACTGCAGAGCAAGGTGGCCAAGCTCGGATACGCGTTGCGCATGCAGTATCTGCAACGCACCGACGGCGGCAAGATTCCCAACGTGTTCAACGCCTGGCTGCTCGATCGTGACATCCGCAATCCCGAGCAAAGCACCCTGGACGTACAGGTCCTGCTCACCCGCGACCAGCTGTCCGATCTGCACGATATCCTCAAGGGCGTGCTGGAAACTGCCGAGGAAGGCCTGCTTTCGCCGCAGAATTTCCTCAACGAGTTGAAGAGCCTGGCTGCCACCATCTCACGTGACCCGGAGCAGCTCGGCAGCACCACGGCAACCACAGCCGGCGAAGGCAACAGCCTGGCCGATCTCGGATTCATGCGTGAATACATCGAGGACCTGCCCTATACCGGCGAGGTCATGGACCTCTCGCTGGAAGACTGGGAGACCTGGCCGGCGCGCAGACAGATCGAATTCCTGCATCAACTCGAGAACAAGATCAGCTATTACCGTGCACTGCATGACCATACCGACCTCTGGGTGAGTCTGGACGGCGGCGATGTGGATGGGGACTCGGTGTTCCCGGTTGCATTGGAGATGTTGCCCTAAAAGGGATGATGTTCGGGGGAGCGTACTTGGGTTTGGTTGCGCTGACGCGCGATCTTATTTTTGATGCGCTGGGCTCAGCGCACCAGCATTCATTTCTTTTGCTTGCCCAAAAGAAACGAACCAAAGAAAAAGTCCCCCGACGACTTGCCCCATGCTAACGCAAGGGGTTCCCTGCGCTTCTCGCCCTTTCCGGCGCGCGTGAACTCCCTCGCTACGCTCGGTCAGACATGCACGCGCTTAATCCGGAAACGGCTGCGATGCTCGGCAGCGTCAACGGGACCAGGGTGCACTAAACTGGCGACGGAGTACCTACTCCCCTTGGTGCAGCTGAGCACCGCAGGGCAAAACCGGGAGAAGCGAGGACTGTCTGAGCGATCATAGATCGCGAGTTCCGCAGCGCCGGTTTTGTCCGAGGAGCGCAGGGAAGTCGGAGCGAAGCGCAGACCAAGCCGTGGGGTGCCGTTTCTTCTGGTTACTCTTCTTTGGGCAAGCAAAGAAGAGTAACGCGGGTGCGCTCCGCCGAGCGCTTTCAAAAAACCAACCCGCGCGTTAGCGCGAACAACCAAGCTTAGAATACCGCGCACGTCAAAAACAACAACACACTGTCAGATTAAACAGCGGATAATCCAGTACCCGCGCAATGCGACTGGAACCAATTAACAGGTAAAACCAAAGGACACCGTGGAAAACGTATTTCAATCCCGTAATCGGGCCAAAAATCTCGTCTATCACCTGCGTGACGTGATCCGTGACCGAGCATCCGAAGGCGTCACCTTCCGCCTTCGCGTCCCTTCCCTGCAGATCGCCAAGGGCGAGAAGATTGCACTGATCGGTGAATCCGGGTGCGGCAAATCCACCTTGCTGGACATGCTCGCCTTCATCGCCCAGCCCACCGACATCGCCGCATTCTGTTTCCGACCGGAGCTGGACGAAGAGGCCATAGACGTAGCCAATCTATGGAAAAAGAAAAAAATGAACCAACTCGGTAACCTGCGCAGGCAGCACATTGGTTATGTGATGCAGACCGGCGGACTGCTGCCCTATCTCACGGTGCGCGAAAACATGTCACTGTCACGTACCGTTCTGGGTTTGCGCCAGAACGACACTGTGGAATCACTGGCACGCGAACTCGGAATCGCGAGGCATCTCGACAAACGGCCAGAGACACTGTCTGTGGGTGAACGCCAGCGTGTAGCCATCGGGCGTGCCCTGTCGCACGAACCCTCGATCGTGATCGCCGATGAACCAACGGCCTCGGTCGACCCCTTTGCGGCAGAAAAGATCATGTCGCTGTTCATCGGCCTGGCCGAGGAACGCAATATCACTGTGGTCGTTGCCAGCCATGCCTGGCGGCATATCAAGCGACTCGGGCTACGCCGCCTCGCACACCACACCCATCGATCAAAAGACGGTCGTACGACCGAAACCGTCGTCAACGGCTGAAAAAACTATGCGCCTGTTCAAAACCCTACGCCTCGCAACACGCGACTATACCCACGAATGGCAGATGTCCGGCTGTTTCGTATTGGCCCTGGCCGCCGTACTTGGCCCCATGCTCGTTCTGTTCGGGCTCAAATTCGGTGTCGTCGGCGGCATGCTAAACCAACTGATCAACAATCCCGAGAATCGGGAGATCCGACCAATCAGCAGTGGCCGTTTCGAACAGCAATGGTTCGTCGACATGCAGCGCCGCGACGATGTCGCCTTTCTGGTACCCAGAACCCGCAGCATCGCCGCAACCATCGAGCTCGACAGCGAAAAATCCAGCCGCATCGTGCGTACCGAGTTGATTCCTTCCGGCCCCGGTGATCCTCTGCTGCCCGTTGGCAGCCCCCTGCCCGACAGCACCAACCGTATTGTTCTTTCACAGTCAGCAGCAGAAAAGCTGAAGATTGCAGAGGGCGACAGCATCGACGGCAGCGTAACGCGTCGATACGCAGGCAAGAAAGAGCGCAGCCACATCGAGCTGACAGTCGCGGCTATTGCACCCGCAGCCGCCTTTGGGCGTGACGGCGCCTTCGCCGACATACGACTGGTAGAGGCCCTGGAAGATTTTCGTGACGGCCGCGCGGTACCGGAACTCGGCTGGACAGGTACGCAGGAGGACGACGTACGAAGCTACCCCGGATTCAGATTGTATGCGCGCTCGATCTACGCGGTATCAGAACTCAAGGATCACCTGGACCAGAAAGGTATCGATGTGCGCACCAAGGCCGCGGACATCGATCTTGTCATGCGTATGGACCGCAACCTTGCTGCCATCTACTGGGCGATTGCGATTATCGGCCTGATCGGGTTTTCCCTTTCTTTGGGCGCCAGTCTCTGGGCCAATGTCGACCGCAAACGCAAGGAACTGTCGGTCCTCCGGCTGGTCGGCTTTCGTACCGGCGACATCATCTGGTTCCCGGTAACACAGGCGCTCTACACCGGGATTCTTGGTTGGGTGCTGGCAGCCGGGATCTATTTCGCTGCCGCCGCCGCGATCAACAATATGCTTGCGGAACAGATGGCCACGGGACAGGAAGTCTGCGTCCTGCTGCCTCAGCACTTCGCCATGGCCCTGGGCCTCACGGTATGCGCAGCGGTGTTTGCGGCTGCACTGGCAGGCTTCCGTTCTGCGCGGATCGAGCCCTCCGACGGACTGCGCGAGATCTAACCTGCAAATTGCATGAAGGCGGACACGGATGTTGAGGTTCGTCGTATCGCCAAGGGCGATCGATCATCTTTTGGCCTAGGTTTTCAGCGTTGCATATTGTCCTGTTCGGGCTCAGGCCGCACTGGACTTCGCACTTGCGCCGATCCCTCTCAAACCATAGCTACGGCTATGCTTTTTCGAACGATCAGCCCAACTGCTTTGCCCATCACGCCCGGATTCCCGAACCCTTCACGCA
>Ga0316189_10003232_pt1 | contig 15840 bp, 15 predicted proteins | sample LowCovwburrow_MG_FD_204930 | JGI IMG/M metagenome (GOLD analysis project Ga0316189, IMG submission 204930) | Coastal sediment microbial communities from Maine, United States - Lowes Cove worm burrow | ecosystem: Environmental > Aquatic > Marine > Coastal > Sediment | place: USA: Maine... | reverse complement strand
CCAATAGAAACTGGCCTAGCAAACTATCGAGGGGCTACCTTAATTGAAGCTGTCGAGAGTGGTTGGTGGTACCGCGCTCCGCTACCAAATGGGAAGTTTGTTTTTTCATTTCACACTGATAGTGATCTATCAATTGCCTATTTTATGCAGCAATCTGATTATTGGTTAGACGCCTTGCGGTCAACTGAGCTTATTAATAATGGTGTTGAATTAACCAAGGAAAGTATTCGAAAATTAACTGTGTGTGCCGCAAATAGCAGTTTTCTGAAGCAATGTGCTGGCGATAATTGGCTCGCAATAGGTGACGCCGCTTTAGCATTCGACCCATTATCGTCGCAGGGCATGTTTAATGCTCTAACGACGGCGCTGTTGGCAAAGCAAGTTATTGTTGAAACCTTAGATGGCAATGCTGATGCGACCGCGAGCTATGCTCGAAAGATCGCTAATGTTTACCGTGTTTATCAACAAAACTTAAGCGAGGTTTACCGAACAGAAACCCGTTGGCGAGAAAATTACTTTTGGGAACGTCGATTTGCTGGGTGATGTTGATCTTTGGCTCGAAGGGGATAAACTTACAGTCTAACGCAGTTTGAGATAGCTTGAACTAGAGGTAGATTTTGACGATTTGATAACATCCAAAGTATAGAAAAAATGCCCCAAAGACTTTATTAATAGAAGCTTCTTTAGCCTGAAAGAAATCATATACGTTTTTATATCGCAGAATCGCACTTATAAAAGAGAACCAGATAAAGGTTACGAAAGGGACAGTGACGATAAGAAGAAATATTGATTTGTCCATGTCCTTTGGCAGGTTGGCTGAGAGTATCGCTAGATAGAACAGGGCTGCTTTAGGATTAGATAGAGTAACCCAAAGTCCTTTGTAGACGCCTCCAAATAAAGCAGCATTGTTTGGATTTGAGCCAGACTTAAATAGGCCAAATGACTTTAACCCTAGATAGGATAGGTATAGGCCCCCGCCTAGTTTAAGCAGGTATAAAGCCTGTGGGTAAATGTGAAAGAGTCGTTCAATACCGAGTAGAGCACCAAATACCCAAAAGCCATTTCCAAGGGCTATCCCTAAGATAAATAAATAAATGCTTTTATCTTTATCTTTTAATAAAGAAGCCTGCGATACAGCTACAAAATCTGGCCCAGGGCTGACAACACCTGCTAAGGCAAGTATTGTCAGATAAAAAAGTGATTCCATTCTATGGCATCACTTATTCTGGAAACTGTGAAAACTTAACAGCTGAGCTTATTCGAGCTTCCCAAGTAGATATTTCTTGGCAAAATATATTAGATGTCTCTATCTGATCAGGATTAGGCTCATCAGATAGTGATCCTGCAGGTATGATATAGTGACTGCCATCAGAGTTTAGAAATGGCAAACCACTCCCACAGATTTTACAAAAAGCTTTGGTGAAATCTCTATTCGGATCTTTGTAAACGATCACTTCTTCCTTGCCGTTGACCCATTCAAGATGCTTTTTGTCAATGAAAAGGTTTGATGCAAAAGCGCTACCAGTTATTTGTTTACATTGCTTGCAATGGCAAATAAATAACTTAGTAAATGAGTCGTTGACGACATATTTTGTATCGCCGCATAAACAGCTGCCATGTAATTTAGTGCTCATGATTAAAAATAAAATCCAACGTTTATGTTTACTCTATGGTCTAGTGAGGTTGAGCCGTTGAGGCCGACTCCTGGACCATTAACAAAAAATGAGTTGTTGCCTGATATCAATTCTGAAAAAATTAATAAAGGCCCTTTTTTTATTGCGCACCCTAACAGATTTTGAGTTGTATCATTGCCAACGTTCTCGCTATCTTCCCTAGGGGAAACAATTCCCCAATTGTTGTAACAACTCAATTCATCTATAAAGCCAATCGAGCTTGTATCTATTTTCTTTTCTATATTAAGTAACAGGAAGTCGGCGTTGCTAGCAACATGAAATCTAGTACCAAACGCTCCAAAAAGTACTTGGTCTGAGCTTACATCATTTGAGTTTTTTGTATCAAAATCATAAGTGCCGATCTCAATTTGATAGTTCCATTTATGATAATTATAGTTGGCGTGTATAGCTGCAATCTTTTGGCTGCCTCGGCTTTTCGTGTCTTCGTTGAAGATATCACCGTATTGAGCAGACGCGCCTAGCGATAAATTTCCATATCTCTTTTCAAGACGAAGGTTCCACTGGTTTTTTTCGTAGTTCGCTTCTCTCTCGTTAATATTTGTAGTCGTTAAGTCATCTTGCCGAGTGACGAGATCAAACGAGAATCGATTTTGTTGATCCTTGGATAGTTCTGCGTTTTGATAAAAGGCCGCGATAAGTTCCAGTCCATCATGATTGTAGATGTATTTAGCCCCGACGTCATTGTCGTCATCAAGGCCAATATGGTAAAGAAGGCTTTCCCAGTAACCATGTGAGGAAAATGGCTGTAGACCAAAAGGCACCCTGTTTAAGCCAAACTCAATTCGATTATTAGAGTCTATATCGTATCCAAGATAAGCATATTCAGGAAAACTGAAATCTTCATACCATCGATATTGAGCATAGAACTCTACATCTGATATTTGGCCCTCAACTTTTATCCTAAACAACTCAAAGTTTAATGCACTTGAGTTACTCTCATAGGTTTTGTACTCGTAATTGAATCTGGCTGCGCCGCCGATTTTGACAAAATCATTAGTGTTTCCATCTTTGCCGAGGTCTGAGCTAGCATCTTCAGCATGTGTGAGCGAACAGCCTATTGACAAGGCAAACGCGCACATCAAGCCTATGCTTTTCACTACTTTATGCACGTTTTCTCCTATACGGATACAATTGCTGTTTTAGAATACTAGTCTGTGAAATATCATCGGTTCCATACTCACCACTTATCCCAATCGGTGACTTAAACGTTCCAAAAATTAGATCCCAGAACATAAAGACTTCTCCAAAATTTACTCTATCATCCGAAATAGTGTGGTGTAAGGCATGAACCGGCGGGGACCCAACTATGTAGGCCCATAATGGAACCTTGGTCCAGTTTAATTCGATATTTGCATGAGATACATATCTAGCTACCAACGACCCAGGAATATAGTAATAAAGATAGGCTTCAGTACTAGCACCCAGCATGTAAAATATAACCACGGTGGTTACCTCTTGCAGAAGAAACCAGTCGATTAAGTTAGTTCTATCGGCCGCAAAGATATTCATTTTTGTCGAACTATGATGGGTTTTATGAAAGCTCCACCAAATGTCAAAGCCGTGTTGCCCTCTATGTACCCAGTATTGCTTAAAGTCAACGATAACAAGTAGAAGGAGCCCTTGAATAATTATCGGTACATTATTAGCGCTTAGGCCCCAACTTACAGACCCAAAATACGTTAATATTAACGGAAGGAAGGATATGACAACTAAATGCTTGAGCAATAGATAAGTAATATTCATCACGTTATCATCGTTGGCCATGTGTCCGTATTCGCGCCTCGGCTTAAATTTCTCCAGTGCGAGAAATATAAGGACTGCAAGTATTTCAATTACACCGCTTAGACTGGGTTGAAACAGATGTACAATCCCAATAGAGAAGATCATCATTGCTGTTCTAATGTATAACCCAAACTTGCTTGGCGTAATGTAACGGTTTATCAATATTAGCGCCGCTACAAGCGAAATATCTACTAAAATTTCCATATCCTAATTCCTGGTTAGATAAACTGACTTCTTAGTTGGCAAGTAGTTGTTCAACGCCGTCCCAATAATCTTCGAGAAGCGATAGAAACTTATTTACTCCTTCTTCGAATTCTTTCTTCGTCTCAGGCGAGTGAACATACGGCGCGATGGCGTTGAACACTGAATTACTATGCCCAATTTCGACTTCAATGTGCATTTCCCAAAAGCTTCGAACTAGAGCGTCATGTCCTTGATTTTTTAGACCGTCATTTAACTTTGATACCATAATAGAAGACATTGTTTCGTCTGCATACAAGGCACCCAAAGATTTTTCTATGCTGCACTCAGTGTATAATTTTCTTATACCATCGTTCAGCTTTTTAGTTACCTCTAATGGCTCATATGACAAAACCTCATCGTGATCGATGTCAAGTTTGTTCAAAAAGGTATTATAGATATTTGAATGAGTAATTTTGTGCCCAACTTCGTCATAGACATTTAGCACGATCTCTCTGAGAATATTTTCATCCCTTGTTTTATTAGCCATGCCGGTAATATAGAAAGGTAAGTACTGAAAAAAGTAGTAACATTCAGAGTAAAGTTGCTTTTGCTGAAGCTCACTTAACTTATTCTCTCTGTAGTAGTTTAAAAATTTATGCTCTACACCTGGGTGCGCTAAAATTCCAACCAAAATATTATCTAAGTACTCCTTGGTTTCAGGTGCTACCCCCATTACTCTTGCGCGGACTTCTTTAGATGTATTATCCCATTTATCGGTGGCGTTAGATTCTGCTGTTTGTAATGACATAACTGATTTCCTTTTAATTAATGTTAATATAAATTAGCGCTAAACTTGTACCGCTGCTGGCGCATTCTCGTTTTCCCACCAGCGATCTACGCCTATTTCACTTAAATCGCTTGCGCTCACGTCGCCCCAAGTCATGTTTAGCATAATTCTTGTTGCATCCTGGCTTAGAGGTATCGTTCTATGTAAAGTCGTGTCTGACCTCAACAAATACACATCGCCCGACTCAAAAGCGTATGTATTGATTTCGTTGGTGCTAAGGTAATGGTGTATTTTTGGTTCTTCTTTATTCCAATCGGTATGAGGAACGCATTGCAACAAGCCGCCAATTTCGATATCAGGTGTTTCCAAAACCCATATCAAAGCGAAACTATAGTCACCCCAGTGCCAACCGTGGGTATCGCCTTTTTTCTCATGGCGGGTGATTAGAAATTCTTCATCTTTGCTAGGGCATGGGTAAAATTTCTCCCCCGCTATTTTTTCTAACATTTCAGACAGTGGTTGACTGCCATAAACAGACCTTATGTGTTCACTGTTGTCTGAAATATTCTCGCTGGTAACTACTGACATATAACGTGGAGTATAATTAGTAGTTTCCAAATGAAGATCTCGTCTTTCAGAGTGCTCAGTCAACAAACGGTCAGCTTCCTTTTTCATGTCTGATCTGGTTGTTGACGTAAACAAATCGGTAACTTTCACAAACCCGTATTTTCTGAAATTTTGCGAGTACTTTAATAGTTCATCATCGGTTTTTTTTTCTAATATATCCTTCTGCATTTAATACTCCTCTTAATCAATTAAGTGTGTGGGTGCTGATTTTATTTATAGGTTAATACATACCTGCGGTTGCCCAAGTGCTGTACAGATAAAATCAAGTCCGTATGTGCGCCTAAGAATATGAAGCTTTATTTAGTTTCATAACTGAGCTCCCTGTGATCCAACTTTTATTCGGCAAAAGGTCTCACACATTTTTTAAGTGTCTTCTAGGGAGACTTCTAAGTACGTTATTTAGCGTGCGTGGGAAATGCATTTGCTAAAATTTGAACGGCTTCTTTGTCGCGTCACCTTAAAAACTCTTAAGCGGTTTTGCCATTGTGTAGGTACAGCTTAAAATCTTTAGATAAATTTAATCATTAATTTACTGACGGACCAAACTTAAGATGTCGTATCCATTCGCCATTTTTTTATTATCCCATTACTATGCAGCTTGTCTAATATCTGCACAATGAAATTATCATTAAATTTAGTTTAAGTCCTAAACGCCATCCTTTGCTATTACGCACATTTTTGCACTTACATTATCGACATCGATGATGCTTAAAATGCACATTCTTGATACGTCACGGGGGCCGTTATAGTAGACCATTCCTTTATAGTCGTTGAATTTGTTCTGGCGTTCTTTCGGCACAATTGCCTATCGACTATACACCAAGTATAACTAATTTTCTTTAATATTTTTTGTATTGACCTCCTAAATTTGGGACTCGCATTTACAAATAGTCATTCAAAATAGATGTAAAAATCTGTTCATTGATCGCTGTCTGCCCGTTTTTTGGTTGCAAAATTCCTATTGTAAATCTCCATCATTAACGACACGCAAGGCGACTTTTCAAGCTACCTAAGCGCTAGATCAAAAACGTTTTTGAGCCCGAGAATACTGTACTTTTAGGCATATAGGAATTGTTGGGTGTCATTAAAAACGAATGGTCCGTGGATGTGAGCGAAGGTAAGTATTCTGCATTTCTCTTCATCGGATTTATTGTCCACTGGTGAGTGCCCCAGGCTACTTGTTTGAGCTAATGCTTGATCACGTTTCTGTTCTAGTCTACATATACACTTTGAGACGATAGGTCAATTTTTGAGTTTGACGAATATCCTACATATGCCTACGTCATCACCTGAAGTATTTGTCAATCTAGCTTGTTTAGCCTTAGAGGCGAGGTGCAGTAACGCTTTCTCACTTCACCTTGACAATACCTTAATCATGCATATACTCGATAAGGTAATAGTCGTTATCTAATGGCGTTTGATTAAATTTAATTGCGGGTAGAGACGGTAATACCCGCTTTTTTGTAGGAAAAATAGAAGCTTAATATTGTGCTAAATATTATTTAGTGGTCTTTATTACGAGCTTTTTTCGATAAATCAGTTGCTGTAGAAGCTGAATTTTCTTTTAAGCTTTAGTTTTATCCTATGCAGATTTTTTCTTACTCTCGTGGATTATCACTTGGAAGTGGCTAGTAGATTTTCTTAAATCGTGTTGGCAGCCAGTTAATATGGATCTATTACTGCGCATAAGGATAGCTACGGATGTATTGGTGTTAGAACATGGCAGTGATCATATTAACGCTTTTGTAACAGGCGTAGATGGATCTGAATTTGAATTGATAGAACGATCTAGGAACTGGTCGGATAGACTCGTTAGTGTTTTTGCATTGCATCAATAGAAAATTAAAATGACTTGTCTAACACTCCCTAATATCGCTTCTTTATCTGATTCTGTTGGCGTATTTAGGGGTGACGAGATGGTAGCTGTAATTAGTGTAGGCGACGCTGAAGATTAGGCATGTGCTCAGACTAGGGCACCAATAAAATAATGGATAGAAAATTGTAGATAGAAATTTGCTAACTAAATTTAATATCGTAAATGAAATGAAATATTCGAGGGCTGTTTATGGAGTTAATTAATAGAGATACTCATTGTTTTCAAGAATTATCGCCTCTTACGTTTCTTGAGCGAAGCGCTAAGGTTTATTCTTCTGAGATTGCGGTAGTGCACCCTGGAGGAGAGGTTAGTTACCAAGAGCTACTGCATCGGTGTCGATGTCTATCATCGGGCTTAAAGTCAATTGGCGTTGGTCATGGAGATCGAGTTGCTTTGATTATGCGTAACGACTTGGCCGCTATTGAAGCTCATTATGCGGCTCCTAGTGTCGGGGGTATTATCGTGTCACTGAATCCAAACATCGATTCTCAGCCTATATTAAATCAGTTGATGTTTTGCGAAGCTAAAGCACTGATCATAAGCGAGGAGTTTGTAAGTTCTTTTGGTTCGTTATTTAGTACTCTGATGGAAAAAGGAGTACAGATAATCGTTGTAGGACTCGCTCAAAAAGACCTCGATGGCGGTCTGATAGACTATGAAACTTTGCTAGCTAGTCAAATTGGCGATAAGCCCTTAGACGAGCTCAATATTAATGAGATGAGCAGCATAGCGATCAACTTCACGTCAGGCACAACTGGTGAACCCAAAGGGGTTGAATATAGTCATAGAGCGGCCTATATGCATGCGATTGGTCAAGTTTTAATGATGAATCTAACAAGAGGTTCATGTTACTTCTGGACCCTACCAATGTTTCATGTGAATGGTTGGGGTCATATGTGGGCGTGTGTTGCTGCTGGGACGTGCCAGGTTTTGTTGGAGGAGTCTGAACTGAACAATATTGAACATACGTTTAATCGGATGGTAAGTTCAAAGGCTACTCATATAGCAGGTGCCCCAAGGTTGGTAAAATTAATTGCTGACCACGCCGCCGGTAAAAATGAGCTTAAAGGGCTTACTATTTTAACGGGTGGCGCTGCTCCTACGCCAAGTCTGGTTGAACAAATGTTGGATTTGGAATTTAACTTAATACACCAATATGGTTTGAACGAAACGTGTGGACCTCTTCTTTTTTGTGAGGGGACTAAGGACTGGGATAAGTTGCCCAAAGACCAATTAGTGAAAAAGAAACTTAGGCAAGGGGTGCCCGCAATTCATGCCGGAAACGGGGTTCGATTAGTTAATGAAGATATGCAAGACGTACCTAAGGATGGAGTAAGTATTGGTGAAATAATCGTTCGAGGAAATACGGTTGCTAAAGGCTATCACAAAAATCAGCAAGCTACGGATATAGCTTTTGTTGATGGTTGGTTTCACACAGGCGACATGGCGGTTATGTATGATGATGGCTACATTGAAATCAAGGATCGTCTGAAAGATCTAATTTACGTCGAAACGGATTACGGATGGGAGAACATTTCTTCAATTGAGATTGAAAATACCATTAGTAGCCATGATAGCGTCAACGATGTAGCTGTTGTAGGCGTTAAGTTGGGAGATGGTGGTGAATCTCTTGTGGCATTCTTAGAACTTAGCGATGCCTTAGAGACTATTGCTACTGAGTTAGATGAGTTTTGTCGTGCAAATTTACCTGACTTTAAGATTCCTAAATATTATTTCAAGAAGACTTTGCCTAAGACCGCGACTGGCAAAGTACGTAAAAACTTATTGGTAGATGACGCCAAAACGAGGATTCTAAGAGAAGCTAGCTAATACCAAAGTGACGGCGGTGATTGTAATAATTATTACAGTATTGTTGCCCATTGCTTTCGCAATTAACTTGGCAGCTCCGCTGTATAGCTCTATGTAAATACCACTGAGGCAGTGGCTTAGAGGAATGAAATATGACATCTAGTAAAAAATCTATTATTGAGAATGAAATAAGCAAGATTGAACGCCAGTTTAGTCCGCTGAATGTGAGTATTAGAAAAAAGGTAGGTTACGCCTGTAAAATTTTAGCTGAATCTGGTCATGAATCGGGTTTAGCTGGACAGATAACTGCGAAAATTTCTGATGATAGATACATCACCCAAGCATTGGGTGCGGGGCTTTCCGAATCCAGTGAATCGAGCCTACTAGAAGTTGATAAGCAGCTTGAGGTGATAGCTGGTGAAGGGATACCAAGCCCGGCTAACAGGTTTCACATTAGTCTATATGAAGCAAGAAGCGATATCACATGTATTGTACATACTCATCCAATGTATACATCGGCGCTATCAATGTTGGGGACTCCTCTCGTAATTTCCCACATGGATACTTGCATATTGTATGACGATGTTGGTTTTTTGATGGAGTGGCCTGGTGTGCCGGTGAGTTATGACGAAGGAGAAGTAATCTCAGCAGCCTTGGGTGATAAGAGCGCTGCTTTACTTGCCCATCACGGTCTCGTGGTCGTTGCTGACTCGGTTGAAAAAGCATGCATTCTGGCTCTACAATTCGAGCGCGCAGCAAAAATGCAAATAATTGCTTGCGGCGCTGGAGCTATCCAAGCAATTGATTCGGAGCTGGCTTTGGAAGCAAAAGAATGGACTGGAAATTCTAGTAGAATTTCCGCCACATTTAACAGCCTAGTGAAACGCTTCTGCGTTTCAGACTAAGCTCGTGTTTCCATTTAAATCAGTGATAAACGTCGTTAGGTCTTACTGTGGCTTGTTAAATAAACCAAGCGTAGTTGATAGGACCGAATTCAGAATCTCAACCGCTGTATCATTGTTTTCAACCGATCGCGCAAGAGTTATTGCTCCTAACAGAGCTGAAAGAATCGACCATGCCTCTCTGCTTCCACCACCCTTTAAGCCGTCTTTAATTAACGGTATCGTGGTAAGTATTTTTTTCTCGAATGCGTGCTTTGCCTGGATGTCAGACCGACATACTTCGGGAGCTAATGCTGTGAGAGCACAATCTCCTTGAATTGGAAAGCGTTGGAGACTGTTCTTGCTTATTTCATCGGCTATATCAGGTGGCGTTAGGTACCACACAAGAAATTCCGACAGCCATTCGCTGTCGTCACCATGCCTTCGAGCGAGCTCGTTACTGAGTTCTTCAATACCTAATTCGACTGACCGTATAAAGGCATCAGATTTTGAACTGAAATGCGTATAGAACGCACCCGACGTGACACCAGCAGCCTTAGCTATGCCGTCTATACCAACTCCGTGATACCCATTTGACCTAAACTCATTTAGAGCTGCGGTGGTGATTTTTTTCTCAGTTTGTTTCTTATGTACATTACTGTATCTCATTTATTAGGTTCCCCCCTAAATAAGTTTTGATCATAAAATATAGAAAAAAAATTTGCAATTTTATTTAAAACTGATTAGGCTGACATCCTTAGATATTGTTCGTTATCTAATGGAAAATAGTTTGACGCTGTCGAGATGTTTCCGATCTGAGAGCAGAGATAATTGGCCCCTACGCCTGAGCGTCGAATGAATAATGTTACCCCAACCCTTAAGGAGAATTTCATGGCAGTAAATAATGTAATTGCGAGCATCTCGCAACAGGACAAGGAGTCTGTATTAGGCTCTCTCTCATCGGTAAGTCATGCGGAGGAAGTCATTAGAGAAGCGCTAAACAACAAGGGAGGTGAGCTTTGGGCTGAACTTCAAAGGAGCTTGTTTAATATGAACGTCCGGTTGATGAAGGATGGTTTTGCGCTAGGCACTGATCGAGCAGAAGTAGAATGGAAATTTAGGAATCTGACTGAAAGATTAGAGAAGGAGGTAAGCACTTATCAAGAGATACCTCAAGACCTAGAGGATCCTGAAGAGTTTCTAGTATGGTTGAAAGCTTGCATTGCCGAACATAGAGTTAATCATCATTCTTTATTTGACTATTTTGACCGAGATGAATTGACCGACGAGGAAGTCAGATACTTCCTTTCCAACTATAGAGTTAACATGCAACGGTTTCACTTGCATGTTGCTGCTTATAGTCTATTCGTGCCTTTTGAGATGAGGGAGGAGCTCTATGAGAACCTACATGATGAGTTTGGCGAAGGGAACTTTGAAGATGCGCACCCTAATTTATTTGAGCCACTTATGGATCATTTTGGAGGAGCGAGACCCGAAGACTGGAACCCGGAAACGTTTAATCTCTTGAATACTAAGATGTCGCTTTGCTGGTTCGCCGACGGTATGCATTCTGGCATGGGTGGCATGGGTGCTCTTGAATTAAGTATCCCCGCACAGCAGCGGAGAGTACTTGGGCATTTAAGACGTCGAGGTTTGAGTGAAGAGCTAGTTAAATTCTTTGTTGTTCATTGCGAGTTAGATGAGGACCATGGCGACGGATGGTTTGCCGCAGGACTTCCGTATATGAACACTAAAGAGGAGTTTCAAAATGTCTACAATTCGGCGATGCGAATGTTAGAGGCAAGAGCCGGTGTCTATGATGGTATTTTGAAAGGAATTGAAACTAGACGAGCAGTACAAAAAGCGGCTTAAGCTAGGGGCGCCTTCATGAGGGCTCCATGCTTAGAGGGCATATGCTAACTAGTATTTAGCTATAAAAAGGTGTGAAATTTCACACCTTTTTTTATGCTCAAAACAGGTGAAAGTTACTGAAATTGAGTACTTTTCTCTTGAGAGTTTTTTACAACTATCCGACATAATTCAATTTAAAAGTAATGCTAAAACCGAAGAAAATCCAGTTTTAGACGATCATCAAAATAAAGTAATTATTATATAAGGCTGGCCCTCTTGGGAAATGCTTAAGCTCACTATTAGCTGGCGGAAAAACGAAAGGGTCAAAGAAATAGACGTTCACGAAAACTATAAGGAGTGTAGAAAAGACAATGGCAGAACCAGAAATAAAGTCACTAGGAGTTCATCATGTGGGCTTGGCAGTTAAGAACTTAGAGATAACATCTCGTTTTTTCACTGAAGCCTTAGGCTTTGATAAAATTAATGAGAGACCTGAATACCCAGCACATTTTGTGTCTGATGGCACAACAGTAGTGACTCTATGGCAAATTGATGATCCTGAAAAAACCGCGCCGTTCGATCGTAAAAAGAATGTTGGTTTGCATCATTTAGCGTTTAAGTTGGGCTCTTTTGAAGACCTAGATGCGATGTATGAGAAAATTAAAGATTGGCCAGAGGTTAAGATTGAATTCTCTCCTGAGCTGGCTGGAGACGGGCCAGCGAAGCACATGATATTTTTCGAGCCTGGCGGTATTCGCCTTGAGTTTATCGTTATTCCTGAACAGTGAAAAAGTAAGGCTAGAGCGGCTCATGCCCACCAATAAACCTAGTACATACCCCCTCATATTGCTGAAGAGTGGTAAATTGGGGGGCTAAAGACTAAAGCTCTTATTGTCTACGTGCTTTAGTCTTTGTCTGATTTAAGCGGCTTACGCTTTGGCGATAACCGCTTTTGTATCACCGCGGTGAAGACAACAATTATTGCTAACGCAGCCGCAATAAGCTCACCGGTATGAGTGTGGTCACCGGCTGCATGGCCAGAATGGGCTAACGCTATTGTTGATGTGCTGAGTGCGCCGTAAAAGAGGATGAATTTAATAATGCCTTGCATAGTTATACTCCATTAATTTGTTGGATTGGTTTTTTTGGTAGCATCCCTTCGCTGATGATGAAATCGATAATGTCAGCCAGTCCGTCGGCCTTTTTTAGGTTTGAAAATACAAACGGCCTGTCTCCACGCATGCGCTTGGTATCGCTGTCCATCACGTCTAACGATGCGCCGACCAAGGGTGCTAAATCAGTTTTATTGATAATTAGTAGGTCAGATTTAGTAATTCCGGGGCCTCCTTTTCGAGGTATTTTATCGCCGGCTGACACATCAATTACATAGAGTGTTAAGTCTGACAGTTCTGGGCTAAAGGTCGCTGATAAATTATCGCCGCCACTTTCTACAAAGATGAGGTCTAGCTCTGAGTGCCGAGCATTTAGCTCATCGATTGCCGCTAGGTTCATCGAGGCATCTTCGCGAATCGCCGTGTGTGGGCAGCCACCGGTTTCGACACCAATAATGCGGTCGGCCTCTAAGGCGTTATGTTGGGTTAGGAATGCGGCATCTTCCTGCGTATAGATGTCATTAGTCACCACCGCAATGTTGTAGCTGTCTCTGAGCGATGAACATAGCGATTTTAGCAGTGCCGTTTTACCCGACCCGACCGGGCCGCCGACGCCTATTCTCAAGGCTGATTTTTGCTGACTTTGTAACATGATGTGTGTAACTCCTATTTATCCTTGGTCGGACTAACCGACTGTTTTCTTGGGTCGAATTAAGCGACTATTATTTATGATCGGAATAAGCGACTGTATTGATGTTCGTGCCAACAACTGGCAATCGCCAATGCAGGTAAGCTAGCGCCAATATCATCGTCGTTACAGTTAAATGCATGGTCTATTGCTAACAGAACTTTGGGCTGCAAAAGTTCGAGTAGTTGTTGTGATTGGGTTTGCCCCAGCGGCACTAGTTTGGTGGCTGCGGCAACTTGGTTTTCTAACCAAGACCATGCGTAGCCTAAGCAGGCATCGTTTTCGCCTATATTCCACTGAGCAGCGGCTAAGGCAAACGCGGAGACAAAACTAACCTCGGTCTGAGTGGCCAGCACATGGTCAATGCTGCCTGCGTCTAAGCCGCGTAACACGCGCATTAACGCCTGACCCGTGGCCACGTCGGTGAGGCGCAATTCATGTGTTTCTCGCAATGCCAAGGCGAACGAATTCCAGTGCAGTTGAGCCGCGTGATCCGCCTCTGAAAATGCCGACATCAAGCGTATTAGTAGCGGCAAATCACTCGCAGCAAGGACGTGCTGTAATTGAATTTCCAGCCATTGTGCTACGTCATCCATATTGTTTAGCCAGCCCTCTTCAGTGGCGGTCTCAAGCCCTTGCGAAAAAGCGTAAGCGCCAGTCGGAAGGTTGGCGCTACAGAGTTGCAATAAGCGCAGCGTGGCTAAGCTCATTATTTAGAAGCTCGGTGACTAGTGTTCATGAGTGGCGCTATGCTTAGGTTTTTCGCCATGGCTATGATAGGCGCCATTTTCAGGTATAAAAATACATTGCTCTTGGCTCACGCTAAGCCCAAGGCCGACCAGCATGTCACCCAATACATGGTCTGGAGTGATGCGCAGGGTTCGATCGACTACTTGGATTTTTACATGTCGGTTGCCAAGGTGATAGCAGGCGCGAGCGAACAACACCCAGTTATCACAGGTTGCTAACAACACCGTTTCAATAGCGCCATCAATGCGCACGGTTTTTCCACAGCTGGTTTGTAAATACTCACCGACACGCAATTGATGGCCGTGCTCTAGAAACAAGCCTACGTCATGGCCGTCGGTTGACACGGTTTTCAACCGCGCTTTGCTGCGTTGATCAAAGGTGAGTAAAAGCGTGATCTCGGGTTCTAGCGAGCCTTGGTGATCATCAAGGCGTTGATATATTTCTAACATGTTAGTACTCAAAATAAACAGTAAAGTTGCGCCAGTGGCAACACGGTTGAGGGTTCACAGCTGAGTAATTCGCCATCAGCCAATACCTCATAGGTCTGCGGGTCGACCGAGATATCGGGTAAAGTATCGTTTAAGATCATGTCTTTTTTGCCAATATCACGGGTATTCGAGCAAGCGACCAAGGATCGTTTTAAGCCCAGTGTGCTGGCTAAGTCATTTTCAATTGCGGCATTACTTACAAAGGTCACACTGCTTGTTACTGCCGCGCCGGGCTGGGCACCAAACATCTCGCGATAGTGAACCGGTTGGGGTGTTGGAATCGATGCGTTGGCATCGCCCATCGGTGCTGCTGCGATGAAGCCGCCTTTGATAATAAGGCTTGGCTTAATGCCAAATAGCGCGGGCTTCCAAAGCACTAAGTCAGCAAGTTTGCCGATTTCAATACTACCCACTTGGCTACTAATTCCATGCGCGATAGCCGGATTTATGGTGTATTTTGCGATGTATCGGCGAGCGCGAAAGTTATCGTGATCATCATCGTCTTCTGGCAATGCACCTCGTTGCTCACGCATCTTATGTGCGGTTTGCCAGGTTCGAGTTATCACCTCACCGACTCGCCCCATTGCTTGAGAGTCAGAGGCAATCATGCTGAACGCACCAAGATCATGAAGAATATCTTCGGCGGCGATTGTTTCCTTGCGGATTCTTGAATCGGCGAATGCCACGTCTTCGGCAATACTACTATCGAGATGGTGGCAAACCATTAGCATGTCGAGATGCTCGTCGACCGTATTCACGGTATAAGGCCGAGTCGGGTTGGTTGATGACGGCAGCACGTTGGCTAGCCCTGCGGCCTTAATAATATCTGGCGCATGGCCGCCACCAGCACCTTCGGTATGATAAGTGTGAATCGTGCGGCCCTTAAAGGCGTTTAAGGTGTCATCGACAAAGCCCGACTCATTCAAGGTGTCGGTGTGGATCGCAACCTGCACGTCATATTGCTCGGCAACCGACAGGCAGCAATCTATTGAGGCGGGCGTAGTGCCCCAATCCTCATGCAGCTTTAGGCCACAAGCGCCAGCCTCTAACTGCTCTCGCAGAGCCTCGGGTTGGCTTGCATTACCCTTGCCCAGAAAACCGAAATTCATTGGCATATGATCGGTCGCGCTGAGCATTTTATGAATATTCCATGGCCCTGGTGAACAGGTAGTTGCCTTAGTGCCGGTCGCTGGGCCTGTTCCGCCGCCGATCATGGTGGTAACACCTGACATCATCGCTTCGTCAATTTGTTGTGGACAAATAAAATGGATGTGAGCGTCAATACCGCCGGCGGTTAAGATTGAACCTTCGC
>Ga0316189_10003231_pt1 | contig 15842 bp, 13 predicted proteins | sample LowCovwburrow_MG_FD_204930 | JGI IMG/M metagenome (GOLD analysis project Ga0316189, IMG submission 204930) | Coastal sediment microbial communities from Maine, United States - Lowes Cove worm burrow | ecosystem: Environmental > Aquatic > Marine > Coastal > Sediment | place: USA: Maine... | reverse complement strand
GCAAAGGCAGCAGACTATGAGTATACCATTGCGCGCCCTGTTGGCTGGCCTGGCGGCCTCTGCGTGGGCGCTATCTGCCAGCGCGGCGGAACCGACCCGACTCTACTGGGGCGACACACACCTGCATACCTCGTACTCCTTCGACGCCTTCCTCAACCAGAATGATTCGGCCGACCCGGATACCGCCTTTCGCTGGGCCAGGGGCCTGCCAGTGGTCCACCCCTATCACGGGGCACGCGTGAAGATAGGCACTCCGCTGGATTTCCTGGTGGTCTCGGACCATGCCGAGGCGATGGGGGTACTGCGCGCAATCGTCAACCACCACGAGGAGTTCGGCGAGCTCTCAGGTTGGGCTGCCGTAGAGCGCTGGCTCAGTATCACCGCCATCAGGCTGGCAATGCGCACCGGTTACGGCACGGCTCTTTTCAAGGACCTGTTACCCCTCAAGCTGGAAAACTGGGGTGACGACCCCGTATTGGATCCGGGCAACCCTCCCATCAACAACTCGCTTGGTGATGTGAGCCCCACCGTGGTCACCAGCTGGAACGAGATAATCAACGCGGCCCAGGCCCACAACGATCCGGGAACATTCACAGCGTTACTGGGCTGGGAATGGAGCTCTACACCCGCCGGCACAAACCTGCACCGGGTGGTTATCACCCCCGACGGACCCGAGCAGGCTACGCAATATATGCCCTACGGTTCAGACCAGAGCCAGTACCCGGAAGACCTGTGGTCCTGGCTGGAGGCTACCGCTGCCAGCACCGGCAGCCAGTTTATGGCGATCCCGCACAATTCGAATATCTCCAAGGGGTATATGTTCGCCGACACCACATTGCGCGGGGAGCCGATGACAGCCGACTACATAGCGACCCGCCGCAGGTGGGAACCGGTAACGGAGATCACACAGCTCAAGGGTGACTCGGAAACCCACCCCAGCCTCTCGCCGGAGGATGCCTTTGCCGACTTCGAACCCTTCGAATTTTATCTGCAGCAGGACTGGGCGCCCTATCGCGCCGCCGTGGGTGACTTTGTCCGGCCGGCACTGGGGCGCGGCCTGCAAATCCGGCAGCAGGCAGGCGCCAACCCCTACCAGTTCGGGGTGATAGGGTCCACCGACGCCCATACCGGGTTGTCCAGCGCCGAGGAGGATAACTTCTGGGGGAAAATGGCCTACGACTCCATTCCTCGCAACAAGTCCGGCGACGCCCTGGGTGGTACCCGCTCAACCGGCTGGGACATGTCGGCCTCGGGCATGGCGGCAGTGTGGGCCACCGAGAACACGCGCCAGGGTATTTTTGATGCGATGCAGCGGCGGGAGGTCTATGCCACCACTGGACCGCGCATCCAACTCAGGTTATTTGCAGGTTGGGGCTTTGAGGCAACTGACGCCGCGTCTCCTGACCTCGCCACCCTGGGTTACGCCGGCGGCGTTCCCATGGGGGGCGAACTCAGTGGTACGGGACAGGTGGGCGACGGCATCAGGCTGCTGGTCAGCGCAATGAAAGATCCGAACAGTGCCAACCTGGACCGGCTACAGGTGATCAAAGGCTGGGTGGATGCCCGGGGCACCAGTCGGGAAAAAGTATTTGATGTGGCATGGTCCGGCGAACGCCAGGTGCTGCCCGATGGCACATTACCAGCCGTTGGCACCAGCGTGGACGAAACTACAGGCAGCTACACCAACACTATCGGTACAGCGCAGTTGGCCACAGTCTGGGAGGACCCAGAATTCGACCCCACCCTGCCCGCCTTTTACTACGTCCGGGTACTGCAGATCCCGACCCCGCGACATTCCCTCTACGATGCGCTGGCGCTGAAAATAGACCCATCGGAAACGTTTCCCGCGACCATCCAGGAACGGGCGTACTCCTCACCTGTCTGGTACACGCCCTGACCCGGACTATACCCGGTCCCGCCAGCGGCTCTGGTTGGAGGAATACCCGGTGTCACTGACCGTGCTTGGCCTGTCCGGCGCCCTTGATCACGACCCCTCTGCCGCGCTCTACGTGGACGGTGTGCTCGTGGCCGCCGCCGAGGAAGAGCGTTTCCTGCGTGACAAACATGCGAAAAAAAAGCTCCCGCTGCATGCGGCTGACTTCTGCCTGCAACAGGCCGCCATCCGGCCCGAGGATGTCGACGTGGTGGCGATCCCCTTCGCGCCGATTGCCATTACCCGGCCACATCGCTGGCATTACGCCCGCCGCTACTGGTATGCCCCCGACCGCGGACTTGATGCGCTGTTCAATGGCAATCGCCGCTATCGCCGCTACAAAGGCAGGATCATCGACCTGCTCAAGCAACTGGGCTTCGATCCGAAACGGGTAGTACTTGAACCCGTCGAGCATCACCTGGCACACGCGTCCAGCGCTTATCACTGTAGCGGTTTTACCGAAAAAACCGCCATCATGGGTATCGATGGCAAGGGCGAGTACGCCACCACGTTCTTTGGCTACGGTGAAGATCGAAAAATACACCGGATCCGTGAATTCATCGATCCGGACTCCCTGGGCGGCCTGTACGGCGCGCTCACTGAGTTCCTGGGCTTTGATATGCTCGATGGCGAGTACAAAGTCATGGGCATGGCGCCCTATGGCGACGCCGGCAAGTACGATTTTTCGCGCCTCGCTTCTTTCGAGAATGGCGAGCTGAAGGTCAACACGCGCTATGCCAACGTAATCGGCTTACGACGCCACAAGCAGGGTGGCAAAGGCTACTTTTTCACTAGTCGCCTGATTGAATGGCTGGGTCCCATGCGTCAGGGTGATATCGCGGATGAGCCCTATATTCACTACGCCGCGAGCATGCAGGCCCTGTTTGAAAAACTTGCCCTGCAAATGATGGACTATTACCTGGGCGACATCATCGCCGAAACCGGCAAGCTGGCGTTCGCAGGTGGCGGTGCGCTCAACGTAAAACTCAACCAGAAAATTATTGCCCGGGATGAGGTGCAGGAGCTGTTCGTGCAACCGGCATCGGGTGACGCCGGAACAGCCATTGGTGCTGCGGCCTATGCCTCCGAGAAACGCGGAGTAGCGGTCGAGAGAATGCAGCATGTTTACCTGGGGCCGTCCTACACCAGCCAACAGGTGATGGCCGCCTGCGATGAACACGCTGGCAGGCCAGCGTGGCGCAAGCTGGAAAATGTGGCTGCGGACACTGCACAGTTGCTCGTCGCAGGTAACCCGGTGGCCTGGTTTCAGGGCCGGATGGAGTTCGGTCCCCGCGCTCTGGGAGGCCGCTCGATACTGGGCTGCCCCAGTAGCGAAGGTGTGGCGGACACGATCAATCAACAGATAAAGTACCGCGAACGCTGGCGTCCCTTCTGCCCGAGTATGCTCAGCCGCGTGGCGCCGCAAATGTTTGCGGTGGATCACCCCGCCCCATTCATGACCTTCACATTCGAGGTCAATGGGCCGTGGAAGTCCCGGGTTCCGGAAGTGGTACATGAGGATGGAACGGCTCGCGCCCAGGCACTGGCGCCGGGCCTGAACGATGCCTATTACGCGCTGATGGAGGAAATGGAAAAACTGACCGGCAATGCCGTTGTGCTCAACACCTCACTTAACCGGCGTGGCGAAGCCATGGTGTGCTCGCCGCAGGATGCACTGGAAATGTTCTTCGGTTCGGACCTTGAGTATCTTGTGATGGAAGACATCCTGGTAACCAAGAGGCCACCGGGGACGCGAGTCAATGTGGCAGAAAATCCGCCTTCCTGCGATTGAGGCTGATTACGATATCCTCCATCGCCTGCTTTTCATACTCGCGCAAGCCACTGAATATAAGCCGTTTTACACCACGACCCACGATTTCGCCCGCATCGATCAGGTGGAAAGCCAGCTGCATTTCACCGCGTTTGCCGTTGATCACCACCTCGTCGTGATCAAACTCCAGCGACGGCGAGGTGATATCCAGGCGATCCAGGTCGATCGACATGCTTTCGTACATCGCCACCGGGCGCGCCGGGTTGATCATCACGTTATGCTTCGCCAGAACCGGGATCAGTAAATGCGGAAAGCTGTGACCGGAGAATTCGACGTATGCCCGGGTCAAGGTATCAATCAAGGACGCGCTGTGTGTACATTCGCCGGTACGACGAATGGTCAGGTACTGCTTGCCCTCGATATCGTTCAGTGCCAGATCTTCTGCTGGTTCGGGCATTATCAGCTCAACACCGTCCAGCACCATGCCGGTGAAACCGAATTCCATATGACGGCTGAGCCCATATTTTGAAAGAATAATGGAAAACAGCAGATCGCCCGGGATGCAGAAGCGCCGGGCATTGATGTCGTGTATGGGGTTGAAATCGTCCGCTACCTGCTTGGCGAAATTGCTGCCCTGTTCGCGGGTAAAACTGATCTTACCCTCACGCTCGGTGAAGTACTGGTCTATTAACATGGTTTGCCTTTACCCGGCGCAGTCTGGGCCTTGAAACCGCGCAGTCTAACAGGAACAGGCACCTTATCCTATGCGGCACAGGGGCGGATACTACAACAGGTCCAGCAAGCGGAAATACAACATACCCAAAGCCACCATCTGGCCACCCAGTGCCTGGCCAAAAGGCATTCGCCTGTGTTTCACCCGCTGAAACAGGTCGAGTTTTTCCAGGGTACCGCCAATCGCATCCGCTACAATTTCCCCGGCTGCATGGGTCATATTGACGCCGTGGCCGGAATAGCCCAGGGAGTAATAGACGTTGTCGTGCATACGCCCGATCACGGGCACTCGATTGACCACGATCCCTATATTGCCACCCCATTCATAGTCGATGCCAACATCCCTCAATTGCGGAAAAATCTTATGCATACGCGGCTCGATACTGGCGCGAATACTGGCCGGCACCCTGCCTGAATAGTTACAGCGCCCGCCAAACAACATGCGCCGGTCCGCCGACAGCCGGAAGTAGTCCAGCACATAATTCGGATCGCAAAATGCCATGTCCAGTGGATTCACCTCGGCGGCCTGAGCCTCGCTCAAGGGTTCTGTAGCGATGATAAAGCTGCCCGCCGGGAACACCTGCCCTGACAGCTTCCGGGTTTCCACCTTCTGGTAGGCATTACCTGCCAGCACCACGGTGGCAGCCCTGACGCGACCGGTCGCCGTCTTCACTGTCGGGCGCGCCCCTTGCTCGATACCCAGTACCTCACTGCCCTCAAACAGACGCACTCCCAGCCCTGCTGCCGCCCTGGCCTCGCCCAGGCACAGGTTCAGCGGGTGCAGATGACCACTGCGCTGATTGATAAGGCCGCCAATATACGCATCGCTGCCAATGACCGAGCGCATATCAGCAGCCTCCACCATGCGCACGCTGTCGCCGAAGCCACGGCTCAACAGCGTCTCGTAGGATGCCTCGAATTCGCGCATATGGCGGGGCTTGAGTGCCACATCCATGTAGCCGTACTTGAAATCACAATCGATGGCGTACTTCTTCACCCGCTCGGCAATGATGTCATTGCCGCGCCAGCCGATATCCCAGATAAGATCCTGCACTTCGGGCCCCAGGCGTTTCACCATCAGTTCTTCACCACTGAACCCGCCTATCATCTGGCCTCCGTTGCGACCTGACGCTCCCCAGCCGATCCTGTTCTGCTCGAGTACCACCACCGAGTAGCCACGCTCAGCCAGGCTCAAGGCCGTGGCAATACCAGTAAAACCGCCGCCACAGATACAGACATCGGTTTCGATATCCTCCGCCAGGGCGGGGTAGCCAGGATCCTCGTGGCGGGTGGCGGCATAATATGAATCGGGATAGGGCTGTGTGCTCAAGGGCGAACCACTCCATCGGTTGAATCGGCAAACGCGGACACCGCGCGTAAAGTAACAGCAAGTGCAACAGGCTCGCCGCTGCCGGGCAATTCATACAAACGCAAGCCGGCGGCAAAGTCCTGCGGCGCATGGCAGCACAGGGCAATCCGGTAACCAGGCGGTACCTGAAGCAGCCCATACCAGGCATCGGTAGAGGGCAATGGCGCTAAAGCACCAATATAGCCGGTCGCGCTGCTGCCGGCCAAGGTGACAGGATAGCAAAGGCTGAAATGCGTTTTCTCCAGCTCGCCGGGAAGCGACCCGCCCGCTGCCTTGATGCTGGCCTCCTTGAGGGTCCAGTAGTCGTAGAAACGATCACTGCGTTCAGTCGGCTGGCAGTCCCGCAGGTCCGCCAGCTCCGCGGCGGAAAAAAAACGCCGGGCCAGCTTCAGTACGTCCCGCCCGGGCTCGCACAACTCGATATCGACGCCGACCGCTGCACCGCCACTGACCGCCATCACCAGAAAGTCACCGCTGTCGCTGAGATTGAAATCAAGCGGGAGAGCTGGAGACAACAGTGCGGGCTTGCCGAGTTCGCCCCGGCCCAGCTGTATCAGCTGTGCGGGGACCTCGGTGTAGAACGACAGAACGTGGTGCAGGAAGTCGCTGGAAGTGCCTGCCGATTCGCGACGGCACAGCCACAGATGGAGCTCATCGGCACAGGGTGTTTCCAGACGGTTAGAGCCGCTGGATCTTCTTGCCGATGACACGATCGCGCACTTTCCAGAACAGGCTTACCGGATTCACCACCACAATGAATACCCGGCGCAGCCGACCCTCCGGACAGTCGATAGCCCGCACGGCATGCCATGCGTGGTCAGTGCGCAGCATCAATGAGCTGAAGTTGCCGATAGACTCGCACTCAACGGCGGCATCAAATTCATCAAAGCCGGGGGCCGAGTTGTAATCGAGACGCCCTCCATCGTCCAGCACCAGGGTGGAGCCGCCCCAGGCCGGGTCCCAATCATCACTGGAATTGAAATAAAACAGGTGTGAGCCGTGCTCCCGGCGCGCATCACAGTGAGGTGACACGTCGCAGCCGGAAGGGGTGTAATGCCAGTGAAACCGGAACTCAACCTGCTTTGCACCCAGCAGGCGCGCTACCTCGCCGCGATAGGCGTCACTGCGCAATTCACCGATAAAATCCTGCCAGGGCTGCGGCACGGGCATACCCGGCTCGTACTCAAGGGAGTAGCGATCATGCGGCGCCTGCCCTGCCCTGCGCTCATAACCAAAGTTGTGCTTGAACATGTCCAGCGGTGGCATGTTGGCCAACAGGTCCTGAAAACCCTCTTCAAACAGCACGCCCTCATGATTGTAATAGGGGTACGGCTTTATCTTGAGGAAGTCCTCACGATCAAGATTTTTCAATTGCTGGAGATCAATGTACTTCATGCAGCCCTACTTGCCAGAGGCGGTGTCTGCGCCAGCACTTCAAAAGCATCGTGGCGCACATGGTTTTTGCTGATTTCGTCGCGCACCAACTGCTCGGTAACATGGCCGCAGTCGAGGCACTCCTGCAACAGGCCAAAGAAAAAGGCTTCCTGCTGCTTGTCAGGATGCTCGTGGTAGCGCCCCAACAGACCGTACTCGCCAAACACATTGGCCCGAAGGCGATTCAGCGAGGCCAGCAGGGGCTTGTCCTTGAACTTGTCTGCCGGGGTGTAATCCACCGGCAAACCGGTCTTCCAGGGCTGGGTGCGACGTTTCGTGTTGTGCAGCAGGCGAGTGTTGGCATCCAGGTGATCGAAGTCATTCCAGCAGTCTTCCAGGTAACCTATGCTGGCCGGGTCCTCGTAAGCGAGTACCATCCACTCCTTGTAGTCCTTTTCGGAACTGAACAGCTGGCCAAATTCCGCCTCTGCATCCCAGTGCCGCAGCTTTGCACAATCGAGCAACATGACACTGGTCGCCACCTGGTAGCCTTTTTCCGACTTGCCGGAACGGTGGCGGCCCATCACGGCGCAATCGCCCATATCCCGGTCCAGTAACTCACAGATGTCGCCCACGGCAAACACATCCGGGTCGGTTACCACTGCCCGGCCCTGCCAATTCATCAACTTCGGCGGCAGAAATCGCAGCGGTGTGAAAGACTGCAGATCATCCATGTGCCAGACCCGGGTAGTGCCTCCGCGCAGGAAGCTCTGGCCTTCGCGTGCTGCCAGGTACGGGTGGTCACGGGTATGGATAAATCGCACCTCGAAGTCATCGGGACGGCTGGCATTACGGCGAAATGAGTACTCCGATACCAGTGCGCCCAGCCACTGGCGTTCGTTGGTATGAATGAATACACACTTGTCCATGGATCAGCTCCCCGCACGCTCTGCAGCGGTATAACCAAATGCTGGTAACAGACGCGAATCTACCATCGCATCGAGTTCCGCCACTTGATCGTCATCAAAGTAATCGCGGTAGCCGCCGACCTTGGCCTTGCGCACCTTGAACGTGTTGGGATCATTGACGTCCTTGGCCTGGACCCGGCTACCGCTGCGCCAGAAATAATTTTCCTGCTCCTTCTTTCGCAGGTTTTCCACCGAGGCAAATTCAGCGGTGTCCTTCAGGAAGGCCTCATTCGCCTCCATGCCCAGGAACTCAACGATGCGGCCCATCTCCTGCTCGGGGTTGGCGCGCAGATCTTCATACCGAACCACCAGCAGGTCTTTGATATTCGGCAACTCGCGCGCCCAGTTGTTCATGAAATCGATGATGTGAGACAGACCCTGGTTCTGGTCCTTGACGAATTCATACACCGAGATATCCGCCTCATGCGCGGGATACTTGTTCATGGCCTTTTTTTCCGGGCGCATGCGGTACTTCCACTGGAAAAACTGCGACACGGCGACATCGATAGGGTTGCGCACCAGCAACACCGTCTTCTTGTCGTAAAAGTCTTTCTTTGAATCCACATTACCGGTGTAGCCACGCAGGTAGTTGTCATGGGTAAAAAAGATTTTCGGGATATCCTTGTTGAGCCGGGTGTAGTTGTCAAAACCCATCAGGATATTGTCTGGCAGTTTGTAGACCAGCTGATAGTAGCGAGAGATCATTACCCGCACCCAGGTGCGGCCACTCTTGCCATAGGATGCAAAGATGTATTGGCAGCGGTTATACTTCCAGAACTCTTCACGCCCCCGGCGCCAGCGCTGCAGTTCATGCGCCTTTGCCTCGGGCAGAAAGACAGAGATCGCGCGAACCAGCCACTTGGTCAGTCGCTTGATTATCATATGCATGGTATGTGTACCTATTCCCCTGATCGGGGCGGATGAAGTGGCGAAGGTTATAGGATGATAGGGTCATTCTCAAGATTATGTGGTATTTTTAACGGCTTTCGATTGACCTTCGCAAGTATCTGATATCTATGGAATTCACGGCTTTTCGGCGGTTCCTGTTGGACCGGGGAATGGTGTACTTTTACGCCATATTCATCGCCGGCTACTTCCTGCTCCCGATGGCCTCCGGTCACCGGAAGGTCTACTACATACTGGTGTTACCCGCGGTCCTGTTGCTGTGGCGCGAATTGGCGAGTTTCTACCGCGGCAACAGTCTCGCGTTTTTGCTGCTGCTTTACGGGCTCTATATGATGAGCAGCCTGCTTTGGACGGCTGACTATGAGCACCTGGCGGCCTTGCAGGCGCTTGGCTACACGCTATGTGTGCTCAGCTTCTGTTATATCAGTGGCTACCTATGGATACGCGAAGCCAGTCGCATGGACCGGCTCGCTCATCGCGCCACCTGGCTGGCAGCGGCGGCGGCCGTGGTATCGATCGTGGTCTGGTACCTGAATAATCCTTTTCCCTTTTCCAGGCTGGAACCCCTGGGTGTGATGCATCACCAGAACAAATCGGCCTCTGCCTATGGCATATTCCTGATGTTATGCATGCACTACGTATTCACTGAGCGGGGCAGGGACAACAGGTCCATCTACATGCTCTTGTCCTTCGCCCTGCTCAGCCTGATTGTCTTTACCCAGTCCAGAACCGCGATGGCAGGCGTTTGTGTTGGTCTGCTGATATTGCTTGGTTACCGGGCGCTGGCGTTTGCAGCGGCTGGCGCGGCCACAGTCTGGGCGCTGATGGCGGCCAATCCCATCATCTGGCTGCACCGGGTGGGCAACTTTTCCTTTCGGCCCGGGATCTGGCAGCAAGTCCTGACGGATATGCAGGATTACTGGTGGTTTGGCTACGGTTACCTGGTAGACCCCAGGGTACCGGCCTATGGCAAGCTCTTTGATCACGCGCACAACAGCTACCTCGCCACCCTGCGCGATGGCGGCCTGACAGGCCTGGCACTGCTTCTGGCTATACTCGTGGTTGCGGCCTATTGGGCCTGGAGACTGTATCAACAGCGGGGGGAACGAATTTACCTCGCGCTACTCCTATACGGTATGACTTCGATTGCCATGGACTACGACCGGCTGCTGGTGCAACCCAAGGAAATCTGGCTGTTTTTCTGGTTGCCAGTAGCGCTTATCATGGCTGCCTACCCGGCGCGTCACGAGCCGGTTACCGTTCGCTACCCGGGACACGACCAATGACCAGAGCTCCCTATCAATCCCTGCTGCGCAGCTGCCTGCTGTCCGCAGCAGCACTCGCCAGCCTGCCAGTGGCGGGACAGGAAGCGGACCGCGCAGCGCCAACACTGCCGACATGGCAGGTTCTGGAATATGAGCAGAAGGCGTACTTTGTGACGGCCAGGTCGCGCGTGGAGATCATCCCGGATACCGCCGATGATACGCACTGGCACCTGACAGCCCGCTCTTCAGTTGCAAGTAATTTTGAAGATGTGACGCTAAAAATGAGCGCTGGAGATGGCGCGGCCCTGCACAGGTCACGCCTGAGCAAGGGCAAGCAGGAGCGCTACAAGACCTATGACTTTCTACCCCGACATATTCTGCGGGTGCGTCACGACCCAACCCCCAAAACCACCCTGCCGCCCGCGCAATGGCCGGTGAGCAGCCGCCACAAGATTCCTTACCCGCCTGCCGCCAAAGGCATGATCGTGACCGATGCCTATGCCCTGCTGGAACTCACCCGACGCTTCCTCGCTTCGAATGACGCCTCTGCCGAGCTTGTCATCAACACCGAATTTAACTTTTACCGCGTGCGCATGAGCCAAACCGACGATACCTCCATCAAGGTGAACTACCAGGTGGCGGGAAGCCCCGAGCCCATCTCCGGGAAACAACAGGCCAGGGCTGTCAGGGTGGAGGTCAGCCCGATGGGTGAGCTCGCGGAAAAGTCAGATTTCAGTCTGCTGGGCCTGAAAAGTGACATCACGGTGCTGTTCGACCCCGACGGCAAGGTGCCACTGCAATTGCGCGGTGAGGCGCCCAGAATTGGCAAAACCGAAATCAACCTCAAGATATTGACCCCGCGGGAAGCCACTGAGTGAGCAAGGCCGACGGCCCGGTGGGGCTGATCAGCAATCCGGCCAGCGGCCACAACCGGGACCAGTTCGAGCGCATACACAGCCGCATCGCCGCTTGCCCCGCCATCCACCACATCGTCACGCACAGCGTGACAGACGTTGGAGCGGCCCTCGAGGAGCTTGCCCGGCAACAGGTCAAGGTCCTGGCGATCAACGGAGGTGACGGCACCGCCTCAAATATACTGGGCGAGATGCTGGAAAGCGGCCTGTTCGATCCACTCCCCATGATTGTGTTATTGCCCGGAGGCACCGCCAACATGAATGCCGGCGATATCGGCGTCAGCGGGTCGCTGTGGAAGGCTACCGAGCGCTTTTGCACATGGTGTGAGGGCGGGCGCGCCACTGCAGGCCTGGTCCAGGTCCGGGCTCTGATGCGGGTACAGGCCAACGGTGAAACAGCGCCCAGGTACGGCATGTTCCTGGGTGGCGGCGCCATTATCCATGGCACGGAGTACGCCCACCGCGAGGTCCACGCGCGGGGCCTGCGCGACGATTTCAGCCTGGCCCTGACAACCCTGCGTACGGTGTGGGGGTTGCTGCGCAACGATCCGGCTTTCAACCGGCATGTGACTGTTGAGGTATGCCTGGATGGCGGCGAGGTTAGAACCTACGACACCCTGATCCTTGCTATCAGCACGCTGAAGCGCCTGGCGTTTGGCATGCGGCCGTTCTGGGGTACTGGCCCGGGCGCCATCCGGCTCACCCTGTTCCAGCAAGGCTGCAGTCGTTTTGTCCGGACCTTTGTTTCTATCGTGCGGGGCCGCCCAAATCGCAACGCGGTTCCCGATTCGGGCTATTTCAGTCACAATGCCGACTCAATCCGCCTCCACCTGGACGGCAAACTCAACCTGGACGGGGAGATCCTGGTGGCAAAAGGCCCGGTCGATATCAGCGCCAGCGCCCCGCTGGAATTTCTCATCCTGTGAGCGACTACCCGGATGTTGCCGGTCCAGACGTCAGCGGCGACCCGGCCCTGGCACAATTGCTTGAACAATTGCGGGCGCGACACCACGACGCCATCTGCGCGACGTTGCTGTACGGCTCCTGCCTGCGCAGCGGCGACATCTACGACGGCCTGCTGGACCTCTACCTGATCTGTGACAGCTACCGCGCCGCTTATCGCAACCCCTGGCTGACCAGCGCCAACTGGATGCTGCCGCCAAACGTGTTTTATGCAGAAGTTAAGCTGGAGGACCGGACGCTGCGCAGCAAGGTCACCGTGATCTCTTTGCGCGATTTTCGCCGCGGTTGCTCATCAGCCTGGTTTGAGTCCTACATCTGGGGCCGCTTCGCCCAGCCAACACGTATCGTCTACAGTCGCGACCACCAAACGCGCGAGACCCTCGAACAGAGCCTGCTGCAGGCGGCAAACACGCTGCTGCACAACGCGCTACCGGCGCTGCAAACCCGGGGGCCGGTCACCGAGCTGTGGGAACAGGCGCTGGGCCTGAGCTATGCCACCGAACTGCGCACCGAACGCTCGGGCAGGGCCGCGGAACTGGCCCTCTCGGCCCGGGAGTTTTATGCCGCCGTAACACGGCTGCTTGCCCCCTCGCTTGGCTTCGGCTTTACAGTGTATGATGACGACGGCCAGATGAGCTATCGCAGCGAGCCGACAGGGGTCCAGAGACTATCGGCACAGATAGCCTGGTCACTGCGCCGGGGCCAGGGGAAACTGCTCTCGATAATGAGATTGGTTAAAGCGTTGTTTACGTTTGAGGGGGGACTGGACTATATCGCGTGGAAACTGGAACGGCATTCCGGGGAAAGCATTGTCATTCCCGACAAGGTCAGGCGAGCGCCGCTCATCTACCTGTGGGGATTTTTCTGGGGCCTCTACCGACGCGGTATTTTCAAGTAGCGCATGACCATTAGCCCCAAACCCGGCGAACGGGTAGCCATCTGCATCTGCACACATAATCGCGCAGAGGTTCTCAAGCGACTGCTACTGCACCTGCGCGAGATTGAGCTGGGTCCCTATGACCCAGGGGCCGTAGAACTCATTGTCATCGACAATAACCCCAACTCGGCCACCCGCGATATCTGCGAACAGACCGGGTCGAGCCTGCCCATCAATGTTCACTACACCACCGAACCGGAGCCCGGCATTACCCACGCGCGCAATCGCGCGGTGGCGGTTGCGCTGGAGCGTGGCGCGCGATGTCTCGCTTTCATTGATGATGATGACGTGCCCCAGAACGACTGGCTGCTACAGCTGTTGCAACGTCAGGAGGCCAGTGGTGCCGACCTGGTGTTCGGAAGCTGGGTGCTCGATGAGCAGATGCCTGAATGGGCCAGGGAATCGGGTATTTTCCGCTCGCCCAGCAAAACCAAGCAGGACAAAAAAGGGGGACGTTACGGGCTGCCTGACTGTGCTTCGACCTGTAACCTGCTGGCCGGCAAGGAGATTCTCGAGCGCGTGGGCGCAGTCGGGCCGGTGTTTTCCCACGCATTTTGCAACAGCGGTGGCGAGGACAAGGACTTCTTTATCCGCGCCCATCACATGGGTGCGAAGCTGGCATCGGCGGAAAAATCCATCATTCACAGAATTCACGGCCCTGATCGCTACACCGCTCGCGGGCTGATCAAGCGAGGCTTCAAGAACGGCTGCTCACAGGTCAATATGGCCCGCTACCACGGCGATGGGAACCGCATGCTGAAACTGCTGTCCACCGCCCTCGCGAAAATGCTTATCTCTTTGATTGTATTACCGTTTTCCATCTTCTCAAAGAGCACATTCATGCACAGTCTGTACCGCATGGCCAAGGCCGGAGGCGTCATTTTCACCACCCTGACGGGGCGCAGTATCAAGTACTATTCACGCTGAAATTCGCCCCGGTGAAATGGCAAAAAAGGGGCCGTTCTATTATAGTTGCCCCGTGTAAAACGGACCCCTCGACCCTATGAAAGCCTGTGTATTCATTCAGACCAACCAAAAGCAGATAACCGGCGCCATCGTGGCCGAACACGCGCTGCGCCGCTATTCCGCAAACAACGACAAGTTCGACGTGCAGATAATGGACAGCCGGGATTACCCCATGTTCGCCGCTCACGAGGGACAGGAATACCTGCGCGATGGCGTCAAGCGCACCTGGCTGAACGACGACCTGCAATCCTTCACCCCGACCCGATTCATGCCGCCCAAGCTGATGGGTTACGAGGGCAGAGCGGTCGTGATAGACCCCGATATTTTTGCCGCTGCCGACATTTGGGAGCTGCTGAGCCGGGACATGCACGGCAAGGCCATTATGTGCCGCATGCGCTCAGGCCCAAAGGGTCTGGTGGACCGCTGCATGGCCAGTAGCGTGATGCTGCTGGACTGCGCCCAGTTGAAGCATTGGGACGCAGAACGAAGCTTTGAGGCGATGTTTGACTTTACACAGGACTACCAGCCCTGGATCTGCCTGCGGGAAGAAGACCGCAGCACCATCGACTTTTTTGAGCCCGAGTGGAATGATTTCGACAAGTTCACTACTGCCACCCGGATGTTGCATACCACCCGGCGCAAAACCCAGCCGTGGAAAACCGGCTTGCCCACCGACTGGCGCCCCGCGGAGACGTTCCGCCTGTTTCCGCCGGTAGCCTGGGTTATGCGGGCACGCCGCAAACTGTTCGGGGAGTACGCCTTCCTGGGCAACTACAAGCAACACCCGGACCAGAACCAGGAAGATTTCTTTTTCGGACTGCTCAAGGAGTGCCTGGCCCAGGGCAGCATTACCGAGGAGTTCCTGCGCAACGAAATGGCGCTGAACCACGTGCGCCACGATGCCATGGAGGTGCTGGCCAGAACGCCTGACCTGCCGCCGGCACCCGCCCACCCCCTCAGCGCTCTGTCAAAAGCCGCCTGACCGCCGCCGCGGTGCCTTCCAGTTCAAGCGCCGCCAGCGAGTTCTGCCCTGGCAAACCGGCGCCGGGCTGGAGAATCTCACTGGCAGCGCGCTCAATACCCGCCTGATCCAGCCAGCTGGCCCGTCCGGCGCTCACCAGCGCCGACTGGATGTTGCCCACATCACGCCGCATCCGTGGCGGCCCCATACGCATGGCGAGCCGGTGGCTCAAGGGTTTGTAGCGATAGTTGTGGCGCAGGCGCCACCAGGGCTGATCGTCCCCGACATCAAAAATAAACAATGGCCTTCCCATCGCAGCCGCCTCGCCCAGCATGGACATCGACTCGCCGGTCACCACAAAAGCGTCCGCCAGGGCCAGCAGGCCATGATAGGGATTAGCTTCGCCGCTGTGCCAGCGGTAGCAGTAATTGGGCACTGTGAGCCCGGCCTGCAGCGCATTCCCCGCAGTGACCGGGGTACGCGGACTGTCGGTTACCAGCAGCGAACCACCACAAGCGCCGGCCAGGTCATTCGCCAGCTGCCCCAGGCGTTTACCCTTGGCCGCAGTAAGCACAAACCGCCCACTGTCACCGCCCACCAGCAGCGCTATCCACGGGCGCGGCAAACTGGCTATCTGCGGGCGCAGGGTCTCGCCAACGGGCGCCAACTGCGTGCGGGAAAGCCGGTGCAAGGGCAGACTGTTATGCACGATGTTGGGCTGCTGTGGCAGGAAGTACTGGGGTGTTGTGACCACAAGATCCCAGCAGTCCAGGCTGGCCCACG
>Ga0316189_10003228_pt1 | contig 15847 bp, 10 predicted proteins | sample LowCovwburrow_MG_FD_204930 | JGI IMG/M metagenome (GOLD analysis project Ga0316189, IMG submission 204930) | Coastal sediment microbial communities from Maine, United States - Lowes Cove worm burrow | ecosystem: Environmental > Aquatic > Marine > Coastal > Sediment | place: USA: Maine... | reverse complement strand
GGTCGCGCCCGAGAACGCCCCGCGCCGACGCGGTGCGGGTGCAGCTGGCTGCAGCACCGCCGACTGCGGCGCGGGGACGGCAGGCAGGCTCAGCGTCGCCATGAACTCCGCGTCCGGGAGCACGTACGCCTCCGGCAGCGCGCCGCACGCCACCCGGACCGCGTCTCCATCGACCAGCACGGACAGATCGGGCACCCGCGCAGGATCCGGCGCGACCCGGGCGTCCACCGCGTCGACGAGCACGCCGTGCTGGAATCGACAAGAGGACAGCCGCGACTGCAGCGCGCGCCAGTTGTTGTCGAGCGCACGCGACTTCCACGCGCGCTCCCGCGCGGGCTCGCGCTCGACCCGGTTGCGCTCACTGGCGTAGCCCCAGCCATAGAGCAGCGACTGCAGCGGGATCGCATCCTCGGGATGCGGACTGCTGGTGATGCCGGACAGCACCTCCTGCCGCGCCTGTAGGTAGAGCCCCTCGGCGACTCGGTCGCGGGTCGGGAGGACCCCGGCTCTCTGGATCCGAGTCCGATATTCCTTGTCTGTCTCCGCCCCCCGCTTGGCCAGGTCGAGCGACTCCGCCAGCTCGCTCAGCTCCGCACCATCGAGCCGATCTGCCAGGTGGTACAACAGCCAGATCGAGGCGAGGTTCTCCGAGTTCACGCCGGCCCACGACAGCGAGACCTGGGAAGCCGGGGTGTGATCGGGCCGAGGGTAGTAGTACGTGGTGGAGAACGGGAACACGTTTCGTGAGTTGTCCAGTACGTCGTCGGGCGACCAACCCAGCTGCATCGCAGCGTGGAACACCAGGGGCTTCCACACCGACCCAAACTGGCGCAGCGCGGCGGCCCGGTTGAAGTTCCGGTTGTCGTTGCCGCCGACCATCGCGCGGATCTGCCCCTCCTGCAGCACGGTGACGGCCCCTTGGAGCTCCGGGCGCACCTCGAGGTCGCAGCGGGCCCGGCCATCTCGGACGTCGCGCACCGACGCCAGAACCACCGCCTCGTCCGGAATCGCCGCGAGCCAGGCATCCACCTCTGCGGACGGCGCCTTGGCGCGCCCGTCCTTCTTCTTACCGCGGTAGCTGGCGACCGCAGCGCGCACGACCCCGCTGCGGTCGACCTCACAGGCGTGCCCACCCAGATCGAGCGTCAGCGTGCGAGCGCCGGCCGCGCCGTCATGGCTCACGACCCGGGCCGCCCGAAACTCGTGCGCGCGCGGCGGAAAGTCCGGGTCGAACCGCGGACCGCGGTGCCCCTTCAACACGAACGCATCGGGTCCGAGGCTCTCGAGCCACGCCCCGGCCTCCGTGAGGTGGTGCCACAGGGCCCAGGTGGCCTCGCGCTGCGCATCGACATCCAGGGTTGTGACGACCACCAGCCCCGCCGTCCCCTCATCCTCGACCCCTGCCTTCCGCAGGAGGTCGTCGAACGGCGGCTCAGCCAGGCGCCTAGCGACCTCGTCGAGCACTGCGGAGCTCTCGAATCGGAACGAGCCCCGACGGAACGGCAGGGTGAAGCCGTCTTCGAGGAGCGCCGCCGCCTCCGCCTGGACCGCAGCCGCCTCCTTCGTGCGCCCTGCGTACGCCTGCTCCTGTGCGCTCGAGCCGTCCGGCATCGGGCCGGCCAGCGTGTCGGCCGTCTCATCCAGGATGCGGCGCAGGACGTGTCTCGTGCGCTCGTGTGCGGCAGCGACCGATCGCTCGCGCCGGGCCGCATCGCCCAGGAAGGGGTCGTACCGTGACGGCGCCTTGACAAGCCCCGCCAGGAACGCGCACTCGGCGACCGTGAGCTCCTCGACCTCCTCGTCGAAGAAGTGACGCGCCGCGATCCCCAGCCCGCGCCCGTTGCCCGACACGTGGAACTGGTTGGCGTAGAACTCGAGGATCTCGGCCTTGCTGTAGTGCGACTCGAGACGCAGGGCGTTCAGCAGCTCCGCCCCCTTGGACCGCAGGCTCCGGTCGGGGCGGTAGTACAGGTTCTTCGCAGTCTGCTGCGTGAGTGTAGACCCACCGGCGACCACGCCGCCAGCGCGCAGGTTGTCTCGCATCGCTCGCACGATGCCCTTGGGATCAAGGCCACCGTGGCTCCAGAACCGGCTGTCCTCGGACGCCACGATTCCCATGACGTAGGCGCGCGGCAGGTCGCCAAACGGCACGAACTGGCGGTGCTCCGCCTCGAAGAACACGCCGACCCGGGTGGTGCCGTCCCGAAAGTAGACTGGGCTTTCCTGCGCAATGATTCCACGCACTGCATCGCGCTCGAGGTGCGGACCCGGGTTTCGGACGACCGTCTGCACGTACCCCAACGACAGCGCGATCACGAAGAACAGCGGGACCGCAGCCACTGCGATCATGCCCACGATGCCCAAGGCAGCGAAGCGCTGCACCAACCCGGTCACCCACTGGCGCCTCGTCTCATCCATGCCCACACTCCTCCAAGATCTGCTCCATGGCCCCGACCATGCGAGTATCGGGCCATGCTTCCGCGGCGTCTCGGCACAGCGCGCCGAGGCGAGACCCACCCTCCCACGCCACGCGCAGCGCGCGCGCGAGCCCCGCGACATCCCGTGGATTTCCGACCACGAGTCGGCGGTCCGGGACGATCTCAGCGGCCCCGTCACACGCTGTTGTGACCGGCGGAATGCCGCATGCCATCGCCTCGAGCACGGCGTTCGCGGACGCGTCGTAGCGGGTGGGATGCAGCAACGCGTCGGCCTGGGCGAGCCACGGCACCGGGTCGCACGCGGGCACTACCTCGAGCTGATCGCCGAGCTGTCGTCGGGCGGCGGGGATCCACCGGCCAGGCCGAGCGTCACGCCCGAGGACCACCAACCGATCCGCCGGCCCCGCCGCCTCCCGGAACGCGGCGATCGCGGCGTCGAGCCCCTTGCGGCGCCAGCCCGTCCCCAGGAACAGGGCGGTCCGCCCGCGCTGCGGGCGGCGTGGACTGGGCCTCAGCCGCACCAGATCGACCCCGTTGCGCACGACCCGGAGCTGCGCCTGCGGGACGCCATGCCACGCGACGACCTCACCGGCCGCCCGCCGCGAGTTGCACACCACGACGCGCGCCGTTCGGATCGCGGCCCGATCCCGGGCGGCCTCGCGCAGGTCCCGCCACCGCCACGAGCGCGGCGCCCAGGCCCGGTGCACGCCGCCGGAAGCCCGGACGACGTCGCACCCGGGGACCCGGTCCAGCGCGAGCCGGACCTCGCCGGGCCGCCCTCCTGGGCGCCGTCCCACCTCCACCTCGACGCCCGCGGGGACGGCGTCGGCGCTGCGGCACGAGACGACCACGGTGTGCCCCCGCGCCACCAGTCCCCGCGCGAGCAACCACGCCTGCCCCCCGGTTCCCGAGCCCGGACCCAGCCGGCCCACCACCACGCGCACCAGCATCAGCGCCCCGCACGGCGCCACAGACGCCACCACTTGAGCCCCGAGTACGCCGCCCCGAGGGTCGCCACTGCCATCCCCGGAACACCGTCCCGCCACGCGCTTCTGAATAGCACAGCGTCTATCCAATGTAGCGCTGCGTGCGCCGGCGGGTCCCACAGTCGAGCGCGCACCCCGCGGTCCCCCAAGGAGCGCGCCGCGATCTCAGTGTAGCGATCGATCGTGCGCAGGTGCTCGCCGAGGGAGCGGTACGGCACGTGCGCGATGTCGCCCGGCAGCGGGCGCACCAAGCCGTCGACCTGCAGTTGATCATGCGGATCGTCGCCGACCCAGCGGCCCGCCCCGCGTCGCACGACCCGCACCTTCCGATCCGGGTACCACCGACCGTGGCGCAGCGGGGTCCCGAGCCAGTGGTTGCAGCGCGGCAGCGAGAACCCAACGGCGCCCGCTGGCGTCGCGATCGCACTGCGGACCTGCTCCCACGCCTCGGGCGTCAACCACTCGTCGGCGTCCAGTGAGAGGACCCAGCCGCGGACCGCCTCAGCGAGCGCCCGGTTCTTCTGGGCGACATGACCGGGCCAGGCGGCGTGCACGACCCGCGCGCCAGCACGCAGAGCGACCTCCGCAGTGTCATCCACCGTCCCAGTGTCGACGAGCACGACCTTGTCCACGTGGGCAGGAACGGAACCCAAGCAGGTCGCGAGACGGTCGGCTTCGTCTCGGGCAATCACGACCAGCGACAGATCGGTCAGCCTCAGCTCCTTGACGAGGGGCGCTACCTCGATAACTTCAAGTCCATTGGCGCCATACCCAAGTGGTTAAGGGAGAGGTTTGCAAAACCTCCATTCCCCGGTTCAAATCCGGGTGGCGCCTCTACCATCCTCCGCAGCGAGGCGTCAGTTTGCTCCAGAACGGCATGTTGGGTTTCGCCCTGCTGGGTGCAGAGTGGGTCTTGTGGCTCCTCGTAGCGATGTCGGTGGTCAGCGTCGCGGTTGCACTCGAGCGCGCAGCGTACCTGCTGCGTGACGGCACGGACCGCGCAGGCCTCCAGGCCGCATTCGACCTGTGGATGAACGACGGAGAACCCGCAGAAGTGAAGGGCCGCTTCGACGCGCTGGACGGCTACGAGGCCCGCGTGTTGAGTGCCGGCCTCGACGCGCACGTGCGCGGCCCCGAGGCGGCGGAGCGCGCGATGGCCGGCGTTGTCGCAGGCGAGAAGCTCCGCATGGAGCGCGGCCTGGCCGTGCTCGCCACCGTGGGCTCGAACGCCCCGTTTGTCGGTCTGTTCGGCACCGTGCTGGGCATCATCCAAGCGTTCAACGACCTGGCGCTGGACACAGCGGACGGCTCCGAAGCCGTGATGGCGGGGATCTCGGGGGCCCTCGTCGCCACCGCTGTCGGTCTGATGGTCGCGATCCCCGCTGTGGTCCTCTACAACACGTTCATCCGCTGGGTGCGCGGGCGCCAGAGCCGGACGGAGAGCCTCGCGCACCTGCTCCTCGCCCGGTTCGAGTAGCAAGTGGCTGGTCGGCTCGGCGGCACGGACGACGACGTCATGTCAGAGATCAACATCACGCCGTTCGTGGACATCATCCTCGTGGTCTTGATCATCTTCATGGTGACGGCCACCACCATCGTGAAGCCGTCCATCAAGGTGACACTGCCCGAAGCGGCATCGGGCGACGCCACCGAGTCGCACAGCCTGGGTCTCACGCTGCTGCCCGACGGCGCGCTGCTGCTCGACGGCGAGGCGGTGACGCCCGACGCGCTCCGCACCGCCCTGCGGGTGGCCAAGGCAGACAACGAGGAGGTGGTCTGCTTGATCGCTGCGGACAAGGCCGTCGCCCACGGCCGCGTGGTCTGGCTGATCGACCTCGTGCGGACCGAAGGGATCGCCAAGTTCGCGATCAACATCGACAAGGCCCAGATGGTGCCGAGCGACCCAGCAACGCGAGGCGAAGGCCGCGGCATCCTGGACGAGGACTAGCGGGTGCAGATCGCCGCGCTCGAGGAGGACACCTGGCGCGAGCGCCTCGCGCTGCTCGCCCTGATCGGCGTCTCGGGACTGCTCCACATCCTGTTCTCGATCGGGGTCACCGCGCTTCCGGAGGCGCCGCCTGAGGCCCCGGAGTGGGTCGAGCTCGCGATGGTCGTGGCCGAGCCCGAGCCCGAGCCAGAGCCAGAGCCAGAGCCGGAGCCGGAGCCGGAGCCGGAGCCGGAGCCGGAGCCCGAGGTCGTGGAGTACACACCCGAGGAGGTCCTCGAGCCGCTGCCGGACCCGAAGCCGGTGCCGCGCATCGTCCAGGGTCTCAACGCGGCGTCCTTCGCCGAGGGCGCCGGCTCAGGACTCTCGGTGCGGGCCGGCACCACGACGGCGGCGAAGGCGGGCGAGGAGACCATGGGCATCGACGAGGCAAGCGAGTCCGCGTTGGTGCCGTATGCCGGGCTCACCAAGGCGCCCAAGGTTCGCTACAAGCCCAGCCTGGAGATCCCGGAGAGCGTCGTAGCCGCGCGGATCGAGGGCCGCGTCGAGCTGCTGCTGACCGTCACCGCCGGGGGACGGGTGACCGCGCTGGAGGTCATCAGCAGGCTGCACCCGGATGCCGACGCGGCGTGTGTGGCGGCGCTTCGGCGCTCGCGCTGGAAGCCGGGCCAGCGAGGCGACGAGGCGGTATCGGTGACGGGCGTCCCCTACTCCTGCCGCTTCGAGATGTCGGTCGACTGATGTGGTTCCTCCTGCCAATGATGGCGCAGCCCGCCCCGGCCCAAGAGCCCGCTCCCGAAGAGCCGGCGCCGGCCGAGCTCCCGATCGTACAGGGTCCGCAGATCGTGGAGTACGTGGAGGCGCCGTACCCCGCTGAGGCGCAGGAGCTGGGCATCGAAGCGGTGGTCACCCTGCAGATCGAGCTGAGTGCCGAGGGCGAGGTCGAGGCGCTCGAGGTGGTGACCCCGCAGGGGCACGGGTTCGACGAAGCCGCGGTCGATGCCGTGCTCCAGATGGTGTTCTCGCCGGCGCAGACGGCCCAGGGACCAGTCCCCGTGGTCTTCGAGTTCGAGTACGGATTCGAGCTGCGGCCCGTCGTGCCGCTGACGCCCGAGGAAGACGTGCCACCGCCGCTGCAGATGGACGGTGTGGTCCTGCAGATGGCCACCCGAACGCCTCTGGCCGGGGTCAGCATCGCGGTCGTGGACAGTGACATCGTCACGACCACCGACGAAGACGGGCGCTTCGAGATCCGCGGCGCGCCGCTGGGCGAGGTGGTGCTCCGCTTGCTGCACACCGGGCACGCCACCGAGGAGAAGCGCGTCGAGGTCTCGGCAGGCGAGGTCGCCGAGCTGAAACTGTGGCTTCGCGCTGAGGCCTACCGCGACAACGAAGTCGTCGCCGTCTACGAGCGGGTCAAGGACGAGGTCACCCGGCGCACCATCACCATCGAAGAAGTCCGACGCGTGCCCGGCACCTTCGGCGATCCGATCAAGGTCATTCAGACGCTGCCGGGTGCAGCACGGACCCCGTTCGGCACGGGGTTCCTGATCATCCGGGGGGCCGACCCAGAAGACTCGGGCGTGTACATCGACGGCATCCGGGTCCCGATCATCTACCACCTCACCGGCACCACCTCGGTGCTCTCGCCCGACCTGATCGACAGCGTCGACTATCTTCCCGGCGGCTACAGCGTGAAGTACGGCCGCACGATGGGCGGCACCGTCGACATCACGACGAAGGACACGTTCTCGGAAGACGGCAAGCTCGTGTGGGGCACCGACATCCTCGACTCGCAGGTCTACTACGAGACCTCTCTGGGCAAGAACAAGCGGCACGGCGTCGCGGTGGGCGCGCGGCGGTCCTACATCGACCAGATCATTCCCCTGTTCCTCGGCGACTCTGAGTTCGTGCTCAAGCCGCGGTACTGGGACTACCAGCTGAAGTGGGCCTCGAAGTTCGATGACGGGAACAAGCTGTCCAGCTTCGTGTACGGCTCGGACGACCTGCTGCAGGTGTCCACCCCAGACGATGTGGCCCAGGGCTCTGATCAGGACACGCAGGGGGCGCTGCAGCTTCGATACAGCAGCCACCGGTGGATCGGGCGGTGGCAGGCCAGACCCACGGACGCGCTGCGGATTGACCTCACCCCGAGCATCGGACTCGACGGCGTCACCTCCGGCGTCGGGGACGCGTTCACGATCAAGAGCGACCAGCTCGTCTCCCAGGTGCGCGGGGAGATGGGGATCACCCTTCGACCCGAGATCGAGCTCGTCCCTGGGGTTGACCTGATCTCAGGCTTCTGGAACTTCGACCTGCGCTCCGCGGTGAGCTTCGAGATCGCCGACGACCCGCTCGCAGAGCGCGAGCCGGTGGGCTTCGACGGCCGCGGTAGCTTCTGGAGTGTCGATCCCTTTGTCCGGCTCAACCTGCGGCCGCTTGCGGACTCGGATCGGTGGCTGATCTCGCCGGGCCTGCGGTATGTCAACTACGCGCTGATCACCGGCGGGACCGTCACCGGAGACGGCAGCCGCGACACGGCGTTCACTCAGTCGCTCGACCCACGGATCCTGACCCGGCTCTCGGTCATCGAGGACAAGTTCGCCGTGAAGGCGGCGACCGGGCTGTACCACCAGCCGCCCCAGCCCCAGGAAGCCCTCGGGATCGGCACCGAGTCGACCGTCGGGTTCGAGCAGGCGTGGTCCACGTCGCTGGGCTGGGAGCACCGCCTCTCACAGGCGCTGCACTACGACGTCGACGTGTTCTACCGGAAGCTCGACCGCCTCGTCGTGCAGAACCCGGACTTCACCGCGTTTGGTGACCCCGCGTTCTTCAACGGTGGCGACGGTCGCGCCTATGGGCTCGAGGTCATCGCGCGGCACGACCCGGTCGGGCGGTTCTTCGGCTGGGTCAGCTACACGCTGTCCCGCGCCACGCGGCGCGACCCCGGCGAGTGTGTCGACGAGGAGGCGGGCGACCCGGAGAACCGGCTGCTGGGGACCGGCCCGTGCTGGTTCCCGTTCGGATTCGACCAGACGCACATCTTCAGCGCGCAGGGCGGGTACGATCTGCCGCACGACTTTGGGGTCTCAGCCCAGGTCCAGTACGTGACGGGAAACCCGTCCACGGCGTTCAATGCCGGGGTCTACGACGCCGACTCGGACTTCTATCAGGGCTTCCGGATCGGAGGACTGAACGCGGGCGACCGGCTCCCGCCCTTCTTTCAGACGAGCCTCCGGTTCGACAAGCTGTGGACCTTCAAGCGGTGGCAGCTCGACACCTACGTCGACCTGCTGAACACGGTCCGTGGAGTCAACCCCGAGTTTACGCTGTACAACTATGACTTTACGGAGGCCGCCTACGTGCGCGGTCTTCCGTTCATTCCCAACATCGGCATCGAGGCGAAGTTCCACCTGTGAAGACGTTCCCCACCCTCGTCGTCGCGGCGCTGCTCACAGGCTGTGTGATCAACGGAGAAAAGCACATCCGACCGCGCGACCTCGACGCCTCCACCCTCGTGAACCGAACGCGCATCCTCGGGATTCGGGCGCTTCCGGCTGAGATTCGCCCGGGCGAGCGGGCCGCGTTCGAGGCGCTGATCGGGACGGCTGAGGGCGAGGCGCCGGAGCTGGGAAGCGTGTGGATAGCCTGCCCCGAAGGCGACGACTTCGGCTGCGCGACGGATCTGGGGGATCTGAACCTCGACAACGCCACCCCGGAAGACCTCGCAGCGATCGGCTTCATCGGCTTCGAGCCCGGCCTCCCGCCGGCGTACGCCGCGCCGAACGACTTGCTGGACGACATCTCCGCAGCGGACCGACTCGAGGGTCGCAGCGTCCTGGTGCAGCTCTCGCTGTTCCCTCTCGAACTCCTAGAAGAAGGTGTCGAGGAGATCGACTTCAACGCCGTCGAAGGCGCCTACAAGCGCCTGGTCGTCAGCGAAGCGACCACCCCCAACGACAACCCGGGGCTCTCCGCCTTTCTGGTCGACCGGTTCGCCGTCGTCCCAGGCATCTCCGCCGTCCACGTCGAGCCCAAGCAATCGTACGACCTGGGCATTCTGCTGCAGGACGTCAGCGGCCGCGAGGTCTACGAGTTCGTCAACAGCTCCGGGGAGCTCGAAGAGCGGGTCGAAGAGCCCTATGCGAGCTGGTATGCCACCTCTGGCGAAGTCCTCGAGCCCGTCACGCTGTGGCCGTTCATGGAGTCGACCTGGCGTGCACCCGCCGAGGCCGGGACGAAGGGAACCTGGTACGTCGTGATTCGCGACCGTCGCGGCGGCATGTCGTGGTGGACGCAGGACTTTGTCGTCGACTGAGCCCAAGAGAGTGGGAACCCGCCGGCCAGCACGATGACAAAGAGTTGACAACGCGATCGGGCGACGTGGAGCCACCCCGTTCCGCTGAAACCAGAGGGTCGCAACCGTACGCGGACCCTGTTCTGACGGGCCATTACGCCTCTTGCGTGCTAAGGTTCGGCGGCTGAAGACCAGGGGACTTGAACCCCCGAAAAGCGCGGAGATCTCGGATGAACCCTTCACCCCAGCGAAAGTCCTTCCCCCTGTGGACGGTCCTCCATGCGCTTCTTGCCCTCGCTGTCGTGGCCGGGCTGGCTGTGCCTGCGGCCCCCGCCGCGGCGGGAAGCTCGGGCCTCGAGGCCATGGAGCGCTTTCGGGACAACAAGAAGTTGAAGCAGTCTGTCGAGAACCGCTTCTTCCTCAAGGAGAACCGGTTCGAGATCGCTCCGGTGTTCGGCTACGTGCCGAACAACCCGTTCGCCCGACGCTTTGTTGGCGGACTGATCGTCGGCTACCACTTCAGCGAGACGGTGAGCGCGCAGGGCGAGTTCATCTACTCGCCGGACGGCAACGAGTCGGACCTCAAGCCGCTCACGGGCACGCTCCTCCAGCGCGCACGCAACGACCAAAACCAGCTCGCCAACTTCCAGCAGCCGCTCGACAAGGTGGCGCTCGGAGCCACATTTGGCCTCGCGTGGTCCCCGCTGTACGGCAAGATAAACCTGGTCGGCGAGACGGTGCTGAACTTCGACTTCTACATGTTCGCCGGCCTCGGAATGATCACGAAGAACAACTACGCGGCCGTCTACGACGAAAACGGCAATCTCGAGTCGGGCAACTTCCGCGACATCGTGGACTTGAAGCGGCTGGAAGATGAGGTGAAGGTCGCGCCGTACCTCGGCATCGGCCAGAACTACTTCCTCAACCAGATGATGGCCCTCAAGCTAGATGTTCGCGCGATCTTTTACGTCGACAACGCCCCCCAGAACGACCCCACGGCCGCGCCCCAGGGCCAGCGGCTGTTCAACAACTTCGTGGCTGGCGGGGGGTTGTCGTTCTTCTTCCCGCGGATGAAGCCGCGCCTGTACGACTACTAGCCCTCTCCCGGACCCAGACTCCCAGGCGATCTCATGCTTGATGTCCCACTGAACCGACTGATCGATGCGCCGCTCCTCGGCGTGTGCGCGCTGCTCTGTCTTGCAAGCCCCGCGCTCGCCCAGAGCACTTCCGACGACGAGGACGTGTTCGGCGAGATCCCCATTGCGCCGGAGCAGTCGTCGGCTCAGGAGCGCCAGGCGCTCGAGACGGCGCAACCGGAGGTCAAGCTCCCCGACCAGCGGCGCAACACGCCGCCCATTCGGACGCTGCAGCGCAAGACCTTCATGAAGATCGGGCGCTACGAGGCCTCGCCGCACATCGGCTTTGTCACCAACGACCCGTTCGTGAATCGGTACTTGGTCGGGGCGGGCTTCGCCTACCACGTCACCGAGGTGTTTGCGGTGGAGCTCTCCGGGACCTTCTCACCAGACCTGGGGGACCTCGACTACAAGGTGATCACCAAGCAGATCATCTCGCAGAACGCGGTCACGCCGGACATCTCGAAGATTCAGTTCTACGCCAGCGGCAACGTCCACTTCTCGCCGATCTACGGCAAGGTCGCTGTTGGCGCCGGACGCATCATCAACTTCGACATCTTCGGCCTGTTCGGAGCCGGCGTCGTCAACACCAGGGACGACCTCGAGGCGCTGCAGGTCGACACTGACCCCGCGGCCCTCGCCACCCAGAACCAGTTCCACCCCACGCTGAACTTCGGCGGCGGGGCACGCATCGTCTTCAGCGAAGGCTTCGCCATTCGCATCGAAGGTCGCGGACTGTCCTACATCGAAGTCCTCGAGTCCACCACCCTCGAGATGAAGAACAACTTCACCCTCATCGCTGCCGCCTCCCTCTTCTTCCCCGGGATGGAATGATGCCGCGCTTCGCAGAGCTCATCCGGCACACGACGCTCACCGCCCTGCTGATCGCTCCCGCGACCAGCCTCGCCATGACGTGTGACGAAGTCATGGACATGGTCAAACTGAACATCCCTGCGAACATCGTGGTCGACACGATGGCCAGCTCGGGCCACGCATTCACCGCGGACGACGCGAAGTGCCTCACCTCAAAGGGTGCCCCCCCGGAGGTCATTGCCGCTGCGAGCGCCGCTGCAGCGACGCCAGCGGCTGAGCCGCCGGCCCCGCCCCAGAACGGCGAGCGCGCTGTGCGCCCCCCGGCGGACCCCGCGCCATCGACGTTCGAACAGGAGACCACCCTGGGCGGTGCGACCTTCGGCGACGACACGTCCGGACCCGATGCGAGCGGGCCGGAGCCGTCGGGCGGCGGCCCCGCCGTGCTCGAGGAGGCCATCGAGGCCTACCGCGCGAAGAAGTACCTCACGTCCAGCAACGCGCTGCACGATCTGCTGAAAGGCGGCCAGTACCCAGATCAGCAGACGAAGATCCAGTACTATCTGGCGAAGTCTCTGTACGATCTTCGGATGTACCACTCGGCCCAGTACTACTTCATGCAGGTGGTACGGAAGGGCCCCAGAAACCCGTACTTCAAGTACGCGTTGCCCCGCTTGGTCGCCATCGCGCAGCTCACCGGCAACAACTACGAGCTGCTGCGCATCGTGGCCAAGATCCCGCCCGAGGCATTCCCCCGGCAGGCGCGCAACCACTTGAACTACCTCATGGGCCGCAAGCTGTTCGACCGGAGCGAGCTGTCGCAGTCCAGCGAGGCGTTCTCGCTGGTCTCCGCCAAGTCTGACCTGTACATGCGGGCCAAGTACTACGAGGGCATCATCCAGCAAGAGCAAGGCAAGCTCAAGAGCTCCGTCATGTCGTTCCGCGAGGTGATGAAGGCGAAGCCCCCCGTGCTGGGCGACGCCCGCTCGGCCCGTGACATCGAAGACATGAAGGACCTGGCGCTGATCAACGTCGCTCGGATCTACTTCGGTATCGAGCGGTTCGACAACGCCGACAACTACTACAAGCTCGTCGAGCCTGACAGTACCTACTGGGCCGAGAGCCTGTTCGAGCGCGCCTGGACCAACTTCATCCGAAAGGACCTCAACGTCACGCTCGGGCTCCTGCTCACGGTCGAAAGCCCGTACTTCACGCAGGACGAGTTCATTCCCGAGGTCGCGCTGCTGCGCGCGCTGACGTTCTTCAGCCTATGTGAGTTCACCGAAGTGGAGCGCCTGCTGCAGAAGTTCGAGACCGACTACGCCGGCATGCAGATCGAGATCGACAACTTCGTGAACCAATACCGCGAGAGTAAAGAGCTGTGGGATCAGGCCTATGATTCCTACTTCACCAACCGCCACGACGAGTCCGAGACCAACAGCGCGATGTTTGTCCGCATCTTGCGGAACCGCGACCTCTCAGCGCTGGTCCGACACCTCGACATGATGGACGACGAGCTTCTGCTCGTCGATGCCCAGAAGGCGCTGTGGCGAGACACCGTTGGCGATGAGCTGAAGCAGATCATCGAGCGGGATCGCCTGCAGTACAAGAAGCGGGCCGGCGGAGAGCTCCTCAAGGAGCTTCTGAGGCAGAATGAGAGCCTGAAGTCCCTGCTCGTTCAGGCAGAGATCCTTCGCTTCGAAGTCAACGACGCCCAGCGCGCCGACTACGAGTTCAAGGCCACCCTTGACGACATCGATGCCGGCCAGAAGCGCGCCTACGACTTCTCCACCAGCAAAGACATCATCTATTGGCCCTTCAACGGGGAATTCTGGCGGGACGAACTCGGCTACTACGAGTACACCGAGCACAGCACCTGCCAGTAGTCCTTTCCTCGCGTCACCGCTTTTGTTTGCACCCGCAGGAGAGCACATGAGCTCCTCTACATTCGTCCGCTCCGTCGTCGTTGCCCTCGGGGTGTCCCTGGCTCTCGGGTCCTCAGCTTTCGCTGCGGACGAGGAAGAGCTAGATCTCGAGTCGCGCAGCGGCAAGACCATCAAGCTGCGCAAGCTCGAAGAGGTCGACCTCTCTAGCGAGTACCAGCGCCTGGCCGAGCAGAAGCGACTCAAGTCGATCGACCTGCTCCGTGGGCTCGTCGCCAAGGGCGTTGCGCCAGAGACCAAGGCCGAGATGATGCTCCGCTTGGCCGACCTGTACTTCCAGCAGGGCAGATACCTCTACCTCAAGGAGATGGAGGTCTTCGACCAGGAGTTCGAGCGTTGCTTCAACGACGACAACTGCGACACGGAGCGCCTCCAGGCGAACAACGCCGGGTCCCGCGAGTGGCAGGAGAAGTCGATCAAGCTGTACCAGGGCATCCTGCGCAACTACCCACGGTACGACCGCGCCGACCAGGCCACGTTCTACCTGGGGTCAGCGCTCAAAGACGTCGGCCGTGAGGCCGAGGCGGCCGAGGCGTTCAAGCAGCTGGTCAAGCTGTACCAGGACTCCGACTTCATCGCGGACGCCTACGTGCTCATCGGCGAATACTACTTTGACGTGGAAGCCAACGCCTTCGGTGCACTCAAGGCGTACCTCCGGGCCACCACGTATACCGACAGCCCCAAGTACAGCTACTCGATGTACAAGCTTGGTTGGTGCTACTACAACGTCGGAGACTACACCAAGGGCATCGAGACCATGAAGACCGTGGTCAACTACTCGATGGCCAACGAGCAGACCAAGGCCAACCTGCAGCTGCAGGACGAGGCACTGCGCGACCTGGTTCGGTTCTTCGCGGACGCCGACCAGATGAACGAGGCCATCGACTACTTCACCACGCTGGGCCGCTCCGACCTGATTCGGTCCACGCTCAAGAAGCTGGCCGCCACCTTCTTCGAGCAGGGGAAGTTCGAGCGCGCTGTCGAGATGTACCGACGCCTGATCCTGGATCAGCCGACGGCCAAGGACAACCCCGAGTACCAAGTCGAGATCATCAGCGCCTACAAGAAGATGGGCCAGCGCGAGAAGGTGCTCGAGGAGATCAACCGCCTGCGGACAGACTACGGGCCCGAGAGCGCGTGGACGCGCTCCAACGCAGCCAACGACCTGGCCGTGGCGGACGCTCAGGAAAAGATCGAGTTCCAGCTGCGGAACATTGCGGTCGACTACCACAACACGGCACGGCAGTACGAGAAGAGCCGCCACCCCGAGGCCACCAAGGTCTACGAGCTGGCGCACAACGCGTACGACACGTACCTGCAGATCTTTCCGACCAACGAGCACTCCTACGACGTGCGATACGCCTTCGGCGAGCTGCTCTACAAGCAGAAGGACTACAAGCGGGCCTTCGAGCAGTACATGGCCGTGGTCGACCTCGACCCGAAGGGCAAGCACTCGAAGTTCTGCGCCGAAGCTGCGGTGTTCTCGGCCGAGGAGCAGGTCAAGCTCGAAGGCGGCGCGGCCGCCTCAGGCAAGATTACGACGGGCAAGATCACCAAGGACGTGGAGGCCCAGGCGCTCACCGAGTGGGAGCAGCGCTTCGTCGACTCCGCCCTTAGGTACGCCGAACTGTACCCGGAGGAGAAGAAGGTCAAGGACATGATCTACAAGTCCGCGTACCTTCTGTACAACAAGTACCGGTTCGACGATGCCTCCCGCCAGTTCCAGGCCGTCATCGCGATGGACCCGCGGTCTCGCGAGGCCGAGTACGGTGCGCAGCTGATCCTCGACGCGCTGGTCGTCAAGGAGAGCTGGGAAGGCCTGCGGAGCACCGCCAAGGTGTTCTACGACCAGGAAGGCCTCGGGAGCGCCGCGTTCAAGAAGGACGCGTACACGATCTACCGCAACTCCACCTTCAAGCTGGTCGAAGTGGCCTTCGAGGCCGACAAGGACCACGCCAAGGCAGCGGATGGCTTCGTCGCGTTCTACGAGGAGTTCCCCGATAGCGACAACACCGCAAAGGCGCTCAACAACGCCGCGGCGTACTACGCTGACGCCGGCTTCGTCGCCAAGTCGATGGGCGTGCGGCACATCCTCATCGAGGACCCGAAGTTCGGGACAAAGACCAAGTACTACTACGACCAGGTCGGGTTCATCGGCTACGACTATGAGCTGATCGCCGACTACGACCGTGCCGCCTTCTACTACGAGAAGCTCTGGTCGCTGTACCCGGACGAGGTCAAGAAGAAGGAGAACGCCGACAAGGTCGACGAGATGAAGACCCGCGCTGGCGA
>Ga0316189_10003227_pt1 | contig 15851 bp, 8 predicted proteins | sample LowCovwburrow_MG_FD_204930 | JGI IMG/M metagenome (GOLD analysis project Ga0316189, IMG submission 204930) | Coastal sediment microbial communities from Maine, United States - Lowes Cove worm burrow | ecosystem: Environmental > Aquatic > Marine > Coastal > Sediment | place: USA: Maine... | reverse complement strand
CTTTCATCTCGATGGTCGCCACGTACGGAAGCTCGCCGTCGTGCAGCACCATCGCTTCATGGAGGATCCCTGCGACGTCGTGCGACCCGAACCCGCCCTGCGTCACTCCGGGCCAGCGCAACCACAACGAGGCTGCCGCTATCACAAGCAGCGCGACCCCGGTCGCGATAGCGGCCCCTCGCCCGTTTGGCTCCCCGCCCACCTCAGAAGCTCTGCACGAAGCTGAGGTTGATGTTGAACGGCGGAAGCAGCGGATTGGCGTTGGGCAGTCCCTGAACCTCGGCCAGGTAGTCGGGTAGCGTCTCACCCAGACACTGCACGTCGGTGCGTCGGACCAGCGGCACCGATACGTCCAGCTTTGCCAGCTGCGGCGTCACGCCCAGGATCGAGAAGTATCCGCTCAGGCCGTAGCCCACGTGGGCGTAGTAGCTGTCTTTGCCAAACCATCCGGAGTAGCTGTCGCAGCGCGACGTCGACCCGACGCCAACAAAGGCCGTGCCGCCCAGCGTGCGCAGGTATGCCGCGTGCGCGAAGTTGAGATCGAGGTCGCGGACATACACATGGCGGTACTCGAACTTCGCGAGGCTCAGCGCGCGCCCGAAGACTTCGTCCGCGGCGTATCCGGTCAGCCCGCCGATTCCACCCGTGCGCAGCAGCCCTCGGAACTCCAAGGCACCGTCGAGCGGGACGACAACGTCCGCCGACAGGAGCGTCGCCAACACATGATCCTGCGCGATGGGCCACAGCTGGGCCCAGCCAGCGCCAACAGCGATGTCGTGCCTGTCATCGTTCCCCTCGCCGTCCACCCGCAGGGTGTGCCGCGCGGAGACCCCGACCGAGAGCAGGTGGCCTCGCTGGGGCCACCACCCGAATCGACGCGTGTTGTCGATCAGCGCGAGACGTTCGACCAGGCGCAGGCCACCCCTGGGATCGAGGTTCCGCGGATCGAGCAGCGCGGCGGTGGTCGCGACCCGCACGCGGGCCCGGCGACGCTGGTTGTTCACCTTCCGGCCAAACCCAAAGTTCGTGCCCAGACCGCCACCGATCCGGTTCTCGCGGTCGCGAAAAATCTGCCCGTTTCCGGACACGCGCAGGTCTCGACGCAGGCTGCCCTCGAAGTTGGCAAACCCCGCGATGGCGTTGAGGCGAGCGGACGGTGTGGTGGCGGTGAAGAACTCCGATGCGGCGAACGAAAAACCGGCGCCCGTGTACAAGAAGCGAAACGAGTGCGGTCGGCGATCGTTGAACCGGGGGTCCACGTTCTCGTGCGGGGCTTGGGCCTGCTGCAGCAGGCGTGAACGCGGATCCAAACGCACGTTCTTGATTTTGCTGGAGGTCTGCAGGCTCCACGTGTGTGTGCCGGTGGCCGGTTCATCGGAGAGGGATTCCGACGCGCCGCCGCCCTGCCCTCGCAGCTCGCCGTTCCAGATGAGGTGGTGCTGCGTCCCATCTCGCTCCTCAACGAAGACCTGGACCGGTTCGATGACCGGTCGTTTGGCCACGCGCTCCACAGCGATGGTGTGCGACCACCCCGCGTCCCCCTCCAGCCGCTCGCTCTGCACGCGATGCAGCACGTAGTCCACTGAGGGATACGGGCCAAGCCACTGATCAAAAAACCAATCCAGCGTGTGGCCCCAGGCGTGCTCGGCGACGGCCTGTGGGTCGTCACCGTGCGCCACGGTCATGCGCTCGTAGTACTCACCGAGCGCCCGCGGACCTATCGTATCGACCAGCTTCTCGTGGATTCGGCGGCCGGTCGGCAGCGCATGCGAATACCAAAGCGGGTGATTGCGAATGGCCGGCGCATCCTCGACGCCACGGAAGTAGCTCTGGGAAAACGCGGCCTGCTGCGTGTACAGAAACCGATCGACGGCGGGGACAAACGTCAGATTCCGAAGGATGTCGGCCGCGAATTCGTCTCGCGTATCGCGCGCCTGCCGCCAAAGGCTGGTCTGGGCGAACGCCACCATGCCGGGCAGCCACAGATCCGTGGAGGGATCGTGCGTGCCCGTGAACGCACGGCGGGCGAGCATGTCGAAGGTCGAGCGCGCGACGGCAACGAGGTGAAACTTCGCGAGTCGGTCCGAAGGGAAGATCTCCAGCGCGTGGTCGCTCAACACCACGACGTCGGGATGCGCTTCCGCAACCGCCGAGCGCAGCGGACCGTGGACAAACGTGATCGCGCTGTCCGGCCCCTGTGGGCCTTCGATGTGCGTGAGTAGATCGACGGCCTCCGTTGCGATCGCAAGCGCGTGGCCTGGGAGATCTCGTCGGAGCTGAACAAAGCGCTCGTCGGGGGTCTGCGCGCTCGGCCGACGACGCATGTGCAGGACCTCGATTTCCACGCCGCGGTGGATCTGCTTGGCGCGGTACCAGCGGGGGCCCCAAAAGACCGACGGGTACGCGGACCGGCGACCGTCGCCGCCCACCACCACGACCTCGTACGGACGCGGCAAGGGAGTCGCCCCAGGCCGCCCGCCCGGCCGCCGCGTCGGGTCACCCGCCAAGCGGGCGTCGACCGTCCAGCGCACGGGCACGACGACGCGGCCCCCTTCGGGAAGATAGCGCCCTCCCTTCGCAGGGACACTCGGCAACGGGGCCACGGCCCCAGACAAGCTGCACCGCTTTCGCACGCACCCGAACGGCCAATACCGTTTGGGAACGGTGACCGCGTACTCGAGCGTGACCGTGGTGACGCCCGCTTCGGGATGCACGACCACGGCCCGATGCTCCCCGACCCGCTCGATAGACCGCGTCCCCGCGTGGTCGATGATGCGCAATGCCCCTGGCTTGAACGGGCCGTCGATGTACGTCTCGAGCGCCGTTTCCACCAGTTCAACGGGCTCAACCGGCATCGAGGCGGCAAAGTTCAATAGGTGGAGCGTGTCGCCTGCGCGGGCGGGCCGTGAGAGCTCATACCGGACGCTGCCCACGACACGGGCCCCGTTGTTGGGCACCGATTCTCCGTCGGGCAGCGCTTCTCCACCGCGGTAGATGATCAGTGAAACGTCGGCCGCCTCAACCGCCAGCGCTGTCGTGCGCTTCGTTTGGTTTTGCGCGTACGTGCCGATGCTGGGCACAGCGGTCGGTGGGCCCGCTGCCGCCAGGCGCGGCACCAGCACGATGAGGCAGACCACCACGGCCAGCCACGCGTCCCAGCCGCCGCGGCACCCGGCTGCCCGCGGCGCCGCCACGACCGCTGTCTTCGGGGCGAGCAACCCCGCAAGTGTCCTCCAATGGATCCGTTTGACCAACGCTTGAGTGGATCTTGCCCACGTTCCACGGCGTACGACAAAGGCCATGGCCACGTGGGTCACCAACCACCGGTTTTTTTGGGTCCGGCCCAGAGAAAAACTGCCAGTCGGCGTCAGCGGCGGCGCCCGAGACCCAAGCTCGGTAGACGGTGCCACTGTCACGGCTGCAGGCGCCGGCTGAGCGTTTGGGCAGGCGCTCCCGCGGCCGCTCGTTTGACAGACCACCGGCGTTCGTTGGACGCTCTGTGCATGCGTAGGTTGCCGTTCGCTGTATTGTCTGGGTTGGGCCTCTTGCTCGCCCGCACTAGCTGGGCTGGGCCTCCTGCGCTTCCGGCCGACAGTGCTGAACCAGCGCCGGCGCCCGTCGCAGAAACGCCCGCCGCGGAGACACCCGACGCCCCCGTGGACGCGAGCGCCGAAGGCTCGGCGTCCGCCGATCTTGATGTCACAGGCCTCGATGGCAGTGGCGGCGTGGCCGAGGCCGCGGAGGTCGAGGACGAAGAGGCGCCGACGCGTCGACGCGATCGCAGGCGTGACCGCGACGCGGGCGATGAGGACGACGGCGAAACTGACAGCGACGTCGGCGACGACAACGATCCGGGGATGGTCCAGGGCCGCCGCGAGCACATGATGCAGACCAATCGCGGCAGCATTGGCCTGTTCCATACCTCCCTCCCCGACGCGGGCGGTCGCAATACGTTTCGCTTTCGGCTCCACACGGACTTCTTCCGCAAAGAAGAGTTCATCTTCGGCGGACCTCCGGGCCCCGATGAGCACGCGCGCGTTCGCGGCGGGGTCGACATCAGCTTTTCGCCGTTGGAGTACCTCGAGCTGTTCTTCTCGGTGAACAACTCCGCCAACCGCAACGCCCGGCCGCAAGCGGACCGCCAGGACGCCGACGCCGTGTTTGCGCTCGGCGATTTGGACTTCGGACTCAAGGGCGCCTACCGAATGAAGAACGGGATCGGCTTCGGTGGCCAAGCGGGTCTTGGGCTCTTGTCCGGCAGCGATCGCCTGCTCACCGAGGGCGTGAACTTTTACGTCGATGGTCTGTTCGCGGTCGACATCCGCTATCTGACCAAGAAGCAGTTCCCGTTCCGGTACACCACCAACGTCGGTTGGATACTCGACAACTCCCTGCAGATCGCAGACTTCGGAGGCATCGCCGACTCGACCAGCCGCGAGGTTCTCCGGTTCTCGCTCGGCGCCAACCACAATCGCATGCGCCTGCGGAACGCGATCGACTTCCCGGTACGCTTCGGCAAAGAGAAGCAGTTCGGCATCAATCCGTTTGTTGAGTGGTCGTGGGACATCTCGACCCAGGAAGAGCTGCCCGCGTTTGGGCAGCCGGGGGCAGAGCCCTCGCCGATGCCGCGCTCCAGCCAGTGGATCACGCTTGGTACCCGCGCCAACGTCGTCTCCGGCCTCCACATCGACGCAGGTGTCGATATCGGCGTGGTCTCGCCCAGCTACGAGTTCGGGCCGCCCACGCCTCCCTGGCAGGTGATTCTCGGCCTTGGTTGGTCGTTCGACCCCAACCCGATCGTCAAGGAGGTCGAGGTTGAGGCCGCCGCGCCCCCGCCTCCCCCGCCCGCCGTCGTGCTCGACGGACGCATCGTTGGCCAGGTGGTGGACGCCGCCGGGACGCCAATCCCGGGTGCCATCGTCACGTTCCCCGGCTTGACGACGACTTCGATCATCGCCGACGCCAACGGGTCTTTCACCAGCTTCCGGTTCGCCGCTGGCTCGATCCCCGTGCAGGTCGTTGGGGCCGACGCCGCCGTCCTTGCCGAGGGCAGCGCCGAGGTGACCGCGGGCGAAGACACGTCGATGACCATCCAGGTGGAGCAGGCCGCCGCGCCAGCCACCGGCATCATGCAAGCGGCCATCACCGACTCCAGTGGTGCAGGCGTCGCGGGCTCGATGCGCGTGGTCGGCAACGGCGTCGATCAGAGCTTCGAATCCACGCCGGAGGCGGTGGGTCTGATCGCGCTCGAGCTCAACGAGGGTGACTACCGTGCGACGGTGACGGCCCCCGGATACAAGCCGGCAGAGACATCGTTCACCGTTCAGCCAGGCGCCGAGGTCAACGTCAGCGTCACGTTGGAGCCCGACGCCCCGGTCGAGACCCCACACGTCAAAGCCAGTCGCCGCGCGATCCGGTTGACCAAGCGCCTGCGATACACGGGCGCCAACGGCATCGCAGAGGCGAGCAAGCCCGTCCTCGATGAGCTGGCTGCGTACCTCAAGCAGCACCCCGAGTACGAGCTTATCGAGGTCCGCACCCACACCGACGACAAAGGCGCCGCCAAGAAGCGGACCGATGAGCGGGCCGAGGCGGTCAAGAACCACCTCGTGGGCGCTGGAGTCGCTTCGACGCGGCTCTCAACCCGGGGCCTCGGGTCGAGCAAGCCGGTGGCCGTCAACATGACCGCCGCAGGCCGGGCGAAGAACAACCGGACCGAGTTCTCCGTCAAGAAGTACGGCGGCTAAGGGGGCGTGGGCGTCCCTGCGTGGACGCCCACAGCAGCACTGCGGGGAAGGGAGTGTCGGGCCTTCGTTCATCCGCGCCACGGCACTGTGCGGGCGCACGGGCGGTCAGCTCTGGCCGTACGCGTCGGCGAGCTCGCCAATGGCCTGGATGAGGCGCGGAGGCAGTTCCTGACCGTCGGCTTCGAGCGCGCGAAGCTTGGCTTCGTAGTCACGCAACGCCGTGCCCGGTACCCGCGGGATGCGGTTGAGCGCCTCGCGGATACCGTTGAGAGCCTCCGCATCCGCGATCCACGACTGGTCGGCGAACAGGCGAAACACCCGGTCTACCCACACCCCGTTGGACGTGCGTTCGGCCAGCTGCAGCAGGCAGGTGATGCAGGACTGGGCGGCTGGGTGCGACAGCGCGACGTCGGACGTTGCCAGCTGGCTGTTGAGTGCCAGCGCGTAGCGCTCCGCGTCTTTCACCTTGCCGACGCGCAATGACTTGGCCACCAGTTGCCCCATGAGATTGGGGAACCGCGTGTCCTCGCCTGGCGCGAGCGTGCGCTTGAGGTCGTCTTCGGGGCTCTCCACCGAGTCCCCGTCCGCCAGGTACGTCACGACCTCACGTCCGATCCGGATCCGGTCGCCCGCGCGCAGCGGGCGCTTGCCCTTCAAGCGAATCTCGTTGAGGAACGTGCCGTTCCGACTTCCGAGGTCCTCGATGAAACACCCACCCTGCTCAACCACGAACCGTGCGTGGTAGCGGGACGCCAGCTCATCGTCGAGCGTCAGCCAACAGTCGAGGTTGCGGCCCAGACTGTTCTCGCCTGGCGGCAGTGGCAGGACCTTCCCGCCTATCCTGATGCTGAACGACGGCACCGAACGCCATCATACCGCAAAACGCGGCGGCGACAGATTCCTGGCGCCTACTGGACCCGAAACTGCTGATCGGCTTGGACCTGCGAGTCTGTGAGGACGATCCGCATGACCTGCCCGCGCGGACTCAGGCCGCCCTGACTGCCCGCATCGACGACGTACACCACGCCCGCCTCGGGCGCCGCGACGACGCGTACGGGATACACGAGGCGGTTTCGCCCCACGACGACAGGCTCGTCGTACGGCCGGTAGCCGTCCACCCCAGCAAACTCCTGGCGGTACCCACGGGGGATCCGGCCACGGTTGAACTCGCCCATCGAGGTGGGCCACGGAAGCTCGCTCTCGACCTCAGGAGACGCGATGTCCAACAAGCTGGTCAGGTCCAGGACAACGCTCATAAACGGGTTGGTGAACCGCACCGCCTGAACCTGGGCGCCGTCGTATGCAAACCAGTGGAAGAGACTGTTGCCCGGATCGCCACGGCTGCCCGTGATGCGGCACGGGTTGGGATCCGCGGGGCCGGCCTGCAGCGCACTGGGACAGTCGGGGATGCCCCACACGGGGTGCCCAAACGTCTCGGCCTCGTCCGCACCCAGCCGCAAACGCGACGTCAGAAGGTTGGACGCCGACGGGTCCTCGATGCACTCGCCGGTCGCGGGGTCGGCCGACACGGCGTCGGTGAAGAACGGCGTGCTCCCGGGGGCCTCGATCTTGAACGCGTCTTTGAGCCGAACGGAGTAGCTCACGAACTCGGGGAAGCACCGCGGACCGGGAAGTGGGGACTGCATGCAGCCGGGGCTGTCGTCGGTGCACGGCTGGTGACACACGCCGCCAAAACACGTCCCGCCGTCGCCAGCTTCGGTGGTGCAGTCGGCATCCACCGTGCACGTGTTGGAGGGGTCAGGGTCATCGGGCGCGCACAGGTCACACGGCGCGCGGCAAACCTCATCCACGCACAGGTATGCGCGCCCCAGCTCGTCGCAGTCCTCGTCGACGAGGCACTCCGAGTCGGCGAGCAGCTCGCACGAGCCCTCGCTGCCGTTTTCGGGGATGTCGCAGAAGTAGGCGGTCGCCGGGTCTCCGGGCGCGTAGGCATCTTCTTGGCACTGGCTGTCGGCCGTGCAGGCTTCTTGGTCGCGGTGCGGGACCGGAGCCGCGCAGGACAGCCGCGCCGACCACTCCTGAAGCTCGCCGTCGACCTCGCGAAGGATCGCGCGCTCGGGCACGTCCATCGCCTGGATCCAGACTTCGTCCTGGAACGCGCGGGTGACCCGGTACTCCCGGATAGGCACCCCGCATGGGTCCGAGATAAATGGGGCGCAGGTCCGCCGCAGCTCCTCGAGATTTTCGTCGTACTCCGCCGACGAAATACAGATTCCGGTGGCGCTGGCTGGCCCCGTGGCCGCCTGGAGGCATCGCTGCCCGAGTCCGCACCCTTCGTCGTCGATGCAACCGCCCAAGACGAGCTTGTCGCCCGGCAGCACGCCTTCGTCACACAGGTTGGCGCTCTCGTCGAACAGGCGGACATCGCCCGCCGTGCTGCTGCGACAGGTTCCACCGCTAAACGCGTTGCCATCGCTGTCGACGCCGCCGTGGTCGTCGCACTGCAGCAGCCCCGTACCGCTGCCGGACCCGGGAATGGCGCCTTCCCACTCCAGGGCCCACGATTGTGTGCGCCACTGGGTGTAGTCCCGCACGACGACCCGCGCGGGCGAGTTTTCGTACAGCCGGTCGCTCTGGGACACGACCTCTTTGTCGTCGAACTGGCCGAGTCGGTCTTCATTGAACGTGAAGCCGCCCTGCCCCGGTTCTTCGTCCGCACCTGCGGTGTAAAGGGCCGCCGAGATCGAACTCTGTGCCTCGGAGATTGAGTCGAGATCGGCCTCGGTATCGCCCTGTGCAGCGGTCTGGCTCGGTACGGAGTACGCCAGGTCGATGCGCCGCAGGGCCGGGGCCAGCACGCGCGTGTCGGAGTCGGGGCCACCGAAGCCACGGGACGGGTCCTCGTCCAGCACGCGCGGAAGCACCTCGACCTCTTCGGTCTGCGGGTCGATGAGCGGCCACAACGCGTGCGGGCGCACCTCGGTGTTCATCAGGCCCAGTGGGTCCAGTGCCTCGACACTCGCGCCCTGCAGCTGCCCGAAGCTCACAAACGTGATGAGCCCAAAACTCGTCACGCCGACGCCGACGAGGCCCGATTGGGCGAACGGCGTGACGACGGGGTCGCCGTCCTGCGTGATGCCGTTGTCGTCGACTTTGAAGAACGTCCAGTCGGTGATCGCGGCGCCGCGTTCGGCTCGGATCCCCGGGCCCGAGACCAGCGCGCGGCGGTCCGGTGCGGTCCCGACCGTGCCCGCTTCGAGGGCGTGGCACGCCGACACGGCAACCTGCGTGGGGTCGACCTGCGTGTCGCACTCCACCCCGAGGTCTCCCAGGTCGTAGTCGCGATCGACCACGTGGGTCGATCCGTCGCCCGCGATAGCGTAGACGAACTGGTGATCCTCACCGTTGACGAGGGCGGACGGCGTCGGGCGCAGCGCCTGAATCCCCTGGGCGTCCTGCAGCTCCAGCTGCGGTGGTTCTTCGACCGCGGAGAACACCCCATCCTCGGAGATCTCGAACTCGACAACGTGGTCACTGCCCGTGCCCGCGACGAACAAAGCGGAGTAGTTAACCCGCAGATCCGACTCGTCGGGGTCGTCCGTATCCCGCGGTGGCACGACCAGGGCGAGCGTGCCGGGGAACATTCCGTCAGGATCGACCGGTTCCGCCGCCGGGAGGTCGCCGTCGAACACGCCTGGGCACTCGACGGGGCACTGCGGGTCCACGCCGGTATCTTCGACCACGACGACATTGGTGCCGTCACGGACCTCGTGCGATAGCTGTCGGCTTTGCAGCACCACGCCCGTTGCCAGGTCGAGCTCTGCGACGAGCTGGCAGGCGGGGAACGTCACGTAGACGCTTCCGGTGACTTCCGGTGAGCACGCGAGGCTCTCCACCGTGCCTCCCGTGCCATCCCCGAGCTCGCCCGTCGTGCCGCCGTCATCGCCAGCATCGTCGCCGCCGACGCCGTCGTCACCGTCATCATCACCATCATCATCATCATCATCGTCGTTGGTGCTGACCCCCGCTGCCTGAGACAGCGTGTTGGGCACGGGCACGATGTCGCCAGGCGCAGCGCCCAAGGGCGTCCCGTCGGCCCGGCGAGGCACAACCGCCGAGACAAGACCGCTGGCCGGTTCCTCACCGGTCACGCCCAGGGCAAGGCTCGCCAGTCCAACCGTGTCCAGCACGCTCAGGTCGCAGCTGCCGACGTTGGCCGAGACCACACGGCACGAGTCAACGGTCCGAGCCAGCCTCGACGGGAGTGTCCCGACGGGAATCAGCTGGTGCCCAGGGGCATCGACGTCCAGATCGACGACCGCCTGCTCGCGGTCGCATCGCCTGAACACCGCGACCTCGTTCCGCTCCGAGTTGGCGACGAAGCCCACAAGCTGAGGGCCAGCGGATGTACAGCTGTCGGGGAACGCGTCGTTGCACCCGTTGAGGGACAGCACCTCGACCGAACCATCGGTGCGGAGCTGGACGCACGTCAACGCCATGTCGAGCGGTCGGTCCAAGACGCGGTTGGGCACGACCTGAAGCTCATCGTTGCGGCATCCGACGGTGGCGAGCATGGCCGCGGCGCCGATCAGCGCCCGACGAGCCGAGAGACCGCGACGCTTGCGACGGATGCTGGAACGCGACGAACGTGCATTCACTGTGGATCTCATTGCTCGAACGGCTCCTGCAGCCCAATGCGGGCCAGCTCCTGGAAACGGGTCGGCCGGGTGCGCGACAAATCCACCACGCTCACCGACGACTCCAACGTATTGGCGACGTACAGCACGTCTCGCCCTTCATCGATCACCAAGTCGTGTGGGCCCGTCCCGACCACGACGGTGTTGACGACGCGGCGGGCCTCGAGGTCCACGACGTACACGAGCGCCGCGGCGAAGCACGACACCAGCGCAAACCGTTGTCCGTCGTCGTTGTGCACCACCATGCGGGTGGGCTGCGCGCAAATCTCGATCGGCGGCGACGCGGGTTGGTCGACAGGCTCTCCGTCGGCTCCGAGCGACGTATCCACGACGAGCAGCGCGCCGGGGTCGGTCTGCACCACGATGAGCGCATCACCCCGCGCGTCGGCGAACTGGATGTCGCCCAGGATGGGGCCAAACTGGGGGGGAAACAGGCCGCCCGGTCGAATCTGCCGATCGGCGCGGATGCGGGGCTCGCAAGTCACCGCGCACGCCTGGCCGACCTGCTCGTCCGTCGCGCAGTACTGCCCCGCGTAGACGCGCTCGCATGCGCCTGGATTGCCCGCGCATTGCTGCGGGTCCTCCGTGCAGGTTGCGAGGTCATAAACACCGTCGTCGCCGCGGCAGGCTACCGGAGCGTCGACAAAGCAGTCCTCGCGGGTCGTCGGGTCGACGAAGCTGGATCCGGCGGGGAGGTCGAGGCCGCTGGCGGTGAAGCTCGAAAGGAACGGCGCCTCCCGATAGCTGGCGTAGACCATCGGGCGGGAGCAGTCGTTGGTGAGCGACGGGATGTTGGACTGCGCGTCCTCGTCGGCGGCCGCGAAGCACGGACGCTGGGCGAACCCAAAGCTGCCCGTTGGAAAGCCGTTGGCGATGAACAGGTCGACCTGGTCGACGATCGCGGGGCCGGGGACGCCCGACACGCCGTCGAGGTCGATGAGCGTCAGCTGGCTGCCCGACGAGTGCGAGACGAAGGCCAGCCGTTCGTCGGACAGCGGCACATCATCGGCCGCAGGGTCGACGATCAGCATGTTGAACGGCTCCCGCCCGAGCTCTTTGAGGCTACTGTCGTTTCGGAGGTGCCGCAGGCGGTGCGCGTCGCCGCAGTGTTTGGGATCGTCTGCCCCCTCACCGCCTTGGTCGCAGTCGAGCGAGATCGTGTCACCTGATGCCCGCACATCGATGAATGTGATGCTGGGGTCACCCCGGACGGGCAGCCACAAGCGGCGGAAGTCGCCGTCGGCGTCCGACTCAGAGGACGCGGTAATGACCGTCGCGAAGTCCCCGACGTGAACGATCAGATCGTCGTCGATGAATCCGGCCTCGTCACACTCGATCACCTGTGGCTTGAGCGCGAGGTGGCGGCACGGATACTCGTCGGACACCGGGCCGCCGGGTGGCTCGATGCAGCGATCGCCGCGGTCGTCCCCCACCCCTTGAACCCCGCAATATGGAAACGGCTGCTCCGTCGCGGGGTCGTACCACTGACTCCAGAACCGCTCGAGGTCGATGCCCACGAGCGTGCCTGCGTTGTAGCTGAGGTCGTTGTTGCCGTTGGCGACAAACAGATACTTCGCGAGCCCGTCGGCCGTCGCGGTGTCGTCAACGAACATGCCGCTGGGGAAGAACAGCTGTCGGTCCGGCGGCGCGACGCCTGCGTTGCGATCCTGGCAGGCTCCCCCGGACAGCGCGAGCAATGCGACGAACCGCGCCAGCCGTGGGCGGATCGAAAGGGCTCGTGCACCGAAGGCGCAGATCATCGGGCGGGCCCGCATCGGCGAGAAGCTACCACGCCTCTGCGCTGGGGTTAGGGGAGGCTGTCCCCTGGTCTAATCGCCCGATTTCGGCGCGCTGGGCGGTGCTGGGGGGAGTTGGGCAAAAAACTCCAGCGAACGCAGCGGACGGCGCACGTGCGGGCGCAGGATGTCACGGAGAAGATCGCGCAAGCCCCGGCGAACGGCCGCGCTGGGTGGATCGGCGTCGGCACCGATCCAGCGTGGCGGCGCTGGCGAACCCGTGAGTTCTGCCGCCATTGCCACCGTGGCCGCGGAGTACAGCGTCGTCCGCTCCGACTCGCCGCGGCCAGCGCCTGCGCCAGCACCATGGACCGAGCACAGAACTCCACCCCGCCGCACGTCGAAGCGCACCGTGTCGCGCCCGGGCGCACTGAGCACGGGCTGTCCACAAACAGCGCAGTCCCGCCACGCGGGCAGCAGGCCAAGCGACCCCAGGAGTGCAAGCTCATACCAACGCAAGACCGCAGGGTCGGGTGTATCCCCAATGGTGCGGCCCAGGGCACCCGTGAGCGCGACGAACAGCTGAGGATCGGGCTCCGGCTCAACGACGAGCACGTCGGTCAGCTCGCACAAATACGCGACGTACGCGAACCGCGTCAGGTCCCGCCCCACGGCCGAGTGATCGGACAGTGGGACGAAACCATCGAGACGCCACAAAGAGCGGGGTCGAACCGCCAACGTCGCGTTGCCTACGGCGCCCCCGGTCAGACCGCCTGCAAACCGTCGCTTGCTCTTGCGCGCGCTGCGAGCCGCGGCGCGCACCTTGCCGTGCTCGGGCGTCAACAGGACGACCAAAAGGTCGGCCTCCCCCAGGGGCCGAGTCGCCAGCACCACCGCCGGCATGGCGGTGGTCGGGCGGCTCATCCCGGCACCCCCAGCAGCTGGGTCGCCAACCAGAAGTAGAACAGCAGCCCCAGTACGTCGACCGAGGTGGTGACAAACGGACCGGTCGCCACGGCAGGATCGACGCCCACCCGGTCCAGGACCAGAGGCGTGCACGTGCCGACAAACGCCGCGATCGACATCGACCCGGCCGTGCCCATCATGATCACCAGGCCGAGCAGCCACGGGTCGACGCCACCGCTCATCAGGAACGATGAACCGCCGATCAACAAGCCATACAGCAGCCCCAGGCTTGCCCCCAGCGACGTCTCGCGCACCACAATCCGCTTGATGCGGTGCGCTTCCACAAAGCCCACGGCGAGACCGCGCACGATGATCGTGGAGCTTTGCATCCCCACGTTGCCACCCATCCCGGCCACCACCGGCATGAAGAACGCCAACGCCGGGACCTGGGAGAGTGCGTGGTCGAACCCCGAGAGCGACAATGCCGCGGCGGTTCCGCCCAGCGCCGCCGCGCCCAGCCACCGCCAACGCGCGCGGAAGCTGCCGTAAAACGAGCGAGTGCCCGCCAGCTCCTCGCCCGCACCCGCCATCTTGAGAATGTCCTCGGTCGCCTCTTCGCGGATGACGTCGACCACGTCGTCGATGTCGACGATGCCGATCATCCGATCGGTGCTGTCCAGCACGGGCACTGCGAGCAGGTCGTAACGACCGACGATATCGGCGACCTCTTCTTGGTCGGTGTCGGCCGAGACGTGCACGACATCGCGCTGCATCACGTCGCGGATCGGCTGCCCCGGCCGGCTGATCACCAGCGTTCGCAACGTGCACACGCCCACCAGACGCCCATCGTCCACGACATAGACGTAGAACGAGGTTTCTGGCGGTTCTTCCTCGTCCTGGATCATCGCGAGCGCGTCGCCAACGCTCGCGTCGGCTGCCACCGCGAAGTAGTTCGGCGACATGATGCCGCCCGCAGTGTTGGCGTCGTACGCCAGCAGCTCCTCGATCTCATCGACATCGTCCTTGTCGATGCGCGACATGATCCGCCGCAGGCCGGACTCCCCGACCTGCTGCAGGATGTCGACGGCGTCGTCGGTTTCGAGTTCGTCGAGGAGCTGTGCCGCCTCCTCGGGCGCCAGCTCGGCGATCAACCGACCGGCCGACTCGTACCGCATGTACCCGATCACCTCGGCTCGCCGCTCGGCCGGGAGAAGCTGCAGCAGCTGTTTTTGGTCGGCGAAGTCGAGATTGTCCGCCTGGCTGGCGATCTGAACGTCGTCGATACGGTCGAGCGTGCGGCGCAGACGTCTGAGGTCACCGGCACGCAGGAGCGTGTGGATCACTTGGATCTTGCGCGTGCGTGTGACGGTCACAGCGCCGCGACAATAATCCGCCGTCGCCGCGGGCGCTACCGCGTTGCGCGGCTAGCTCTGCGGCAGGCCGGTCGGCGCGCCCGCAAGATTGAACGCGGCCAGCATCAGCACGGCGACAAGCACGGCGACCCCGATCCAGAGCAATGCGTGGGCCGAGGGGACAAAGCCCTGGATCCGGCCGCGCAGGGATGGGCGCGTTGTCGGCGGGCGAGCGCTACGCGGCGGGGTCGGACCCGGCTCGGCCTTGGGTGACTCGCCCAAGCCGCGGTGACGCAGACGACTCGGCGGGACCGGGCTCTCGGGTGTCGGCGACTCGCTCCACTCGGGCCGTTCGGCCGGGCTGTCACCAGACTTGTCTTTGCGTCGCGCCTGGTTCTGCGCGCGCTCGCGCTCGTACAGCAGATCCATGACGGCCTGCTGGCTGACGCCGAGTGCCCGCGCACAGCAGCGAAGGAATCCCTTTACGAAAACTTGGCCGGGCAAGGCCTCGAACCGATCCGCCTCGAGCATCTCGATGCTCCGACCCGGAATCTTGGTGAGGACCGCGAGCTGCTCGATGCTCATGCCACGACGGGTCCGCTGGGCCGCGATGTACGCGCCCGGGGACGGCAGGTCGTCCGACGCTTCGGGCACAGGGTCGGTCGCGACGGTGTCCGCCGCTGCCTCCGAGGACGCAACGTCATGGACGACCACCCGCAATCGGCTGCTGTCGGCGTGCATCGGGGGCACCTTGCCCTGGTCGCCCGTACAGCCGCAACCTCGGCAGGCCTGGGCCGTGAAATTGCTCCCTTATTCGCAGCTGCCCCCGTTGCCACCCGGGGTCGGCGCAAAAAGCGCAACCCCGTCGCGGGGACCCAACTACTTCAGTCCGTTGCCGTTTGTGGGCGGATCCGCTTGGGCGACCGTCCGCTGAGCTGCGTCCGGGGCAGGCGCGGAAGGACCCAAGAAGCGAGAACAATCGATCGCGAGGCAGCTGCGTGGGGCCAGCGAGACGCACTGGTTGAAGGCTGCTTCGGCGTCGGCAACCCGGCCGAGTCGGAGGTTCGCGACGCCCACAATCCGATGCGCGTCTTGAATCGGGCAGCGCTCGTCATCGGCCACGACGCCAGCATGCTCGAGCGCGAGGTCCGGGCGTTGGGTATCCAGGTACACCTGCGCAAGCCGATAGCGGCCAACGCAATAGTCCGGATTGACCATCACCGATTGCCGAAGCTCTGTGGTCGCCTCTACGAGGTCTCCCTGGCTGTAGTAGGCCCACCCGAGGTTCGCGAGCGCAGAGTAGCGCTGGGTGTAGAACTGCTCGGCGAGGGCAGCTTGCGCTTGCGAGACCGCCGATGCGGTCGCGCCGAAGAACAGGTCGACCACGGCCATCGAGTTGAGCGCGCGGCCTCGACCACGATTGCCCTCGTCGTAGCGCTCCGCTGCCATCGC